>ENA-OFCE01000785-OFCE01000785.1-metagenomes-genome-assembly--contig:-NODE-785-length-19041-cov-3.110239_pt1 | contig 19041 bp, 15 predicted proteins | sample MGYA00153388_OFCE01 | MGnify analysis MGYA00153388
CCTCACCCACAGCACCTGCCTTCCATCTCTAAACCTGACCGTGTGGATACCGGCCTGTGATTAAGGCCTTGTGTAGTATGAACTAAGGGCAGGGCTACCGGAACATAGCAGCACAATAGCACCTTTCCAAGTACTCCCTCCATACAATAAATGTTGAGCGATTAGAGTGGTGATTGAGCGTAAACAAATCCTTTTTTCGAAATCCGTCTTCGACTCCCATTAGGTATCCTAATCGTCTTCGTCTCCACTCAGGCATTCTAATTATTGTATTTGAAACTTGTACCCGTTGATTAAATTTATTAATTCAGAGGTAGAAGTTTGAACCTTTGTTTCATAAAATATCGAGCGTTTTAAACTGTTTTAATACCATCAAAAAACATAAATATTAGCATTCAAATCCCATAAATTGGTACGATATTTAACGTTAAAAAGGTGAAAAACAATTATCCCTATCAATTCATCTATCTAAATACCAAAATGTTATGAGAACAAAAATTTTATTTACGGCTATGGCTGTATTTGTACTTACGGTTAGTGCTATTGCACTGGTCGGTAAGTCTTTATCCGAATCAAGTGTTACAGGCAAAAATGTTGAAAAGTCCAAATTATTAGCCGAAGTTACAAGCAACATCGAGTATGCTAATGCCAAATCATCAATTAGGGGGAATTATAACATCAATTTAAATAAATTGGCTAAAGTTGTAATTAGCGATAATTACGCTGTATCCCTTCGTGGGCACGCAGACTCGGTAGGTTTGTATAAGTCTAATTGGGTTCTGTCTGATTATCGCGCCATAGCGATAAAAAAATTCCTTATTAAAAAAGGTGTGAAGGCGGATCGTATCATTACCACCCCATTTGGTAGCACTGTGCCTATTGCGAGTAACAAAACTGCTGATGGGCGGCAAAAAAACAGAAGGGTAGAGATTGAGCTGAAAGAATCTAGCAACTAACTCCCTCCCATCTGCCAAACTTGAGAATGGTTCATTTCTGTACGATAATCTTTTTGGTGAGTGTTGTTATCCCACTACGGAAAATCACGATATAGAAACCGTTCTCAAGTTTTTGAGCATCCAATTTTATTTGGGTGGTAACCCCTGCTTTGGTGATTCCATTAAATAATTTATTGACTAACCTACCTTGTAAATTATACAATTCTATAACAGACAATCCCGATTTTTCTGAAACAAATTCTACTTTAGATTCTCCAGATACAGGGTTTGGAAAGATATTAAGTAGGGGAAGATTGGCCACAACTGTAATTGCATCAGCTTTCGAAACCATTAGATTAGAGCTGATGAGCGTTCTAAAGGGTATTAAATGGGAACCTAATATTGGTCGTTCCAAATTTCCATTGGGCATTTTCCATCCTACGGACAAATGATCGCCACCGTTTCCTTCGTTATGCAGCGCCTCGATATAATATCGTTGGCCAGCCTGCAAATAAATGGGGACAGATTGTTGGGAAGCGTACTTATTGTATTCTCCGGGGTTTGTCCATTGACTTGTAAAGGCAATTTTTTTTTTATTGCTTGCCACGTCATTGGTACTTAACCATAACTCGCCCTGATCATCACTGGCAATGTAAAAAGTATAATATCCGGTTTGTGGCGCACAAACGTAACCCATAATTCGGTCTCCGTAATTATCGGCGATATTTTGAGTGGTAGCAAAACTGGTTAACACGCTGGTTTTAGTGGCTCTTAAATTTACGGGTATAACCGCGGCAGTGGTTCCGAAAATATTTTCCCAATAATCCCAGTTTATACCTCCCGTATCCTCGCAAGTTGATGGGTTTGGTATTATAACATCCAGTTTAAAATAAGGCGACAAATGTGTTCCAGAAATAGGAGCTTCAACTTCATTGTTTGGCATTTGCCATTTTACGGATAAATTATCTCCGCCTCCGCCTTCTTTGTGCAAAGCCTCAATGTAATATTTTTGTCCAGCAACCAGTTTTATCTGTTGTGATTGTTGACTTGCAAACTTGTTCCACTCCCTAAAGTTTGTCCAACCGTTTACAAAAGCAATCCTACTTTTATTTAGAGGGCTATCATTTGTAGAAATCCATAATTCGCAATCATCATCTCCGGCAATCCAAAAGGTATAATTGCCAGTTTGGGGCGCACAGATATAACCACTTATCCGCGATGCAAAATTATCTGCCACATTTGTACTTTCCTCAAAAAAAGACAATTGACTATTGCTGTTAGGCACTTTAAAGACAGGAATATTAACGATAGCAGTTCCGCTAACGTTATCCCAAACTTCCCTCAAAATTTTTCCGGTTGCTGTGCAAGTAGTTGGTGGGATTATAATTGGAATTACAACATTGTTTACCTGTTTCATCAAAATAGCAGAAGAAAACGGATTTAAGCTTAAACTATTAACATAGCTAGCTTTCCTAACATCTATACCCGGCACGCTTAAAGTTAGATTTTGTAAAGCATTGGTTGAGTTAGAGAAAAAACTGATGTAATCATCAGGGTTTGATGAATTTGCATCTACCTCGAAAAGCTTGATGTTATCAAAATACAATGGGTCAACTTGCTCTTCGATATCAAATACAATACTTGCATTAGTCTCCGAAGATTTGGCTATAAAAACAATTTCATGCTCCGTTCTGCCAGCAGTTATTGTTTTGCTTTGACGATCGGATAAATCTGCATAAGAACTTACGCTTTGTCTCAAAAAAATGGATAACTGTTTATTATTGTTCGTTCCGAGCAAACTAAACTTTAACTGGTACTTTTTATCTTTTATGATTGCGCCAATGCCCATAACCACCGATGCATGATTTGATTTTCCCGAAACATTGGAAAATAAAATTTTTAATGCGCCGCCATCTAATTTATCGTTAGTAAGAGATGTTGTACAATTGTTAGCACCAGCGTAGGCATACAAACCGTTAATGTTTTCCGTAAAGTTTCCGTTTATAAATTTGTTAATTCCTATTGTTTTATTGATGGTGTAAGGGAGAATAGCTTGAGGAGATATTTGTGATTGCAAATCCTTTCCGTAAATAGATTGCCAGCTTTGCAAAGGCATCGCTTTATAGCTATAAACTCCGTTAACTTGCTCTAAAACCTTTATGGATACATTTTCATCAATAGGTTTGCAATAAAAGTTGTTGTTGAAAATACCGAAATTCCGTATGTCGTTAACATTGGTTTTAAACTCGGCAACCAATTGTTGAGCATATTTTGCAAAGAAAATATTATCTGTAGAAGTAATTCCGTAAACAAACTTATCGGCAGCTATATTATCGTGCTCCATAACCAATTGTACGCCGTTATTGTAAACCGTGTTCTGTTGAAGATGGATGGTGTGCGCATTATGGATAAATACACCATAACTTGCGCAATTGGCAACCGTATTGGATGTAATGGACACATTGCTGGCATTATCATCTATATAAATGCCATGCGCAAAAAGTTTGTTGGGCTCTGGCGTACCTTCGCCTGCACCTTTCCCATTTGTGATGGTGTTTCCGGAAACCACACTTCCGTAGTTTACTGGCGGGTTGGCACCATTGTTCCAAGTATAAATTCCGCCACCATCGTCTTTTACCAAGGCAAAATTGTTGATAAAATTATTTTTGATGCCAACGTTGTTGCCTCCAAAAGAAAGTGGAACGTAGCCTACACTGTCTATGACGTTATTTTCGACCAAATTATCGTTTCCACCAATGAGTATGCCTTCATAAGAACCACTATCACCATCGCCCATACCAGCTACTATTCCTGTTGATTTGACTTGATTGTTTTTAAATAGGATCTGGTTGCTATTATCTGCCTTAAAGGCGATATTATTTGTGTTTTGGATAAGCGATTTTTCTATGGTTACTCTATTACTGGCATTTACGGTAATGGCATCTTTCCCCGAAAATAAAATATCGCAATTGTTAAGCTTAACGTTTTGGGCGTTATTGATTTGAAAAGCTGCACCTGCCGAACCTGTAAAACGCAAATCATTAAACGTTACATTACTCTGATTGTTGATTACCACCAAGTTATTGAGCATTGCAACCTTAACTTCCAATAAAGATGGATTTACGGCACCTGTGTACATTCCGAATATTTTATTGGTGGTTTGATAATACCATTCGCCAAACGTATCTAAAGCCGCAATATGGTTTTGCAGAAAATAACCGTAACCACTAGATGGGGCATAGTTGGATTGAGAAGTATAATTTATGGTACTGCCAGAGTGAGCAGTAATCAAATTTCTATCCAAAACCCATCGGTTTTTACGGATAACTACTTGGCCACCTGTATAGTTGGGCAAAGCAATAAGCAACTGATCTGTAATGGATGTTTTGCCATTAAATGTTTGGAAATTTAAATAACCTTTGTTGGCCGCATTGCTATTAGGGTATCGGCCAACTGCTTTTGGTGCACCATTAACCAAAACCATATTAACGTTGGATAATGCTACTGGTAAAGTTGTTTGCCAAATTCCATTTCCAATCTGGATCCAATTTCGCATAACCGTAAAGCCCGAAATTTCTGGCTTGGCACCTACCCCGTAGGCAGCAAACACTATGGGCAATGCGTTACCAGATTTTGTGATGTTGAGCGAGCCTTCGAAAACTTCTCCTCTATTAAATAAAACAGAATCGCCGGGTTGTAATATGCCAAAAACGGTGTTCAACTTTGCCAAGGTTTTCCAAGGTGTCGTACTTTTTTTTGCATCAGTTGCAGATCTGGCATCGTCTCCTTGGCGGGATGAAAAGTAATAGTTTGTAGCAAATGCCGATGAAGCACTCAATTTGAAAAATAATAATAGCAGAAAAATATTTCGTAGCGAAACAGGCAAGCGCAATCCATTCATAGTAGAGTAGTTCTTAGGTAAATAGCCAAAAAACTTTAGAAGGGAAACGGCAATAAATTAATGTTACTCGAAAGGGATTTCGAATTTTAATTGAATTTGAGCCGTAAATAAGTTTTATGAAATTTTTGCGGTATGGATAACGGAATTATAAATGGAGAACAGCGCTTGAGCATTTATTTCAGGGGTAAACTTTTCTTCGTATGTTTTATGGGCATTCATACGGTAAACTTGCATGGTTTGTTCAGAAAGATTTTCAAAAAAGTTGACCTTCTCATTTAAGTCTTCCTCGTTACCAGCTTCAAAGTGCAATCCGTTGTACTTATCGGTTATCAAATTTTTCATTTGCCCCAGTTTGGAAGCGATTACTGGCGTACCATTAGAGAATGCTTCGATAATGGACATACCAAAAGTTTCGTACCATACCGAAGGGAATATAAGTGCCGAGGCATTCTTTAATAAAATGTAAACATTCTCTTTAGCCAAAGACCCTAAATAATTGATGTTTATATATTTATTGCTATAATTTTTCACTTCCTCTTCCATAGGACCAGATCCTACAATTTTTAAGGGAAGTTTGTTCTTTACAAAAGCATTTAGCAATGTGTTGAGGCCTTTTTCATCACTAAGCCTGCCAATATAGACATAATAATACCCCTTCAACTTAAGCTCTTCCCTGTTTGGGGCATAGCAAAAATTTGGTTTTATAGCTATATCATCCGGATTCAGTTTCAATTTTGAATCTACGAAAAGTTGTTTAGAGTGCTCGCCCAGAGCAATAAATTTACTGATGCTTTTCCAAGTGCCCAATAATTGATGCGTCAACATAGATAAGCTCAACCACAATGTAAGCGGAACAGAATGTAGGTAAACGCCTTTTGTTACCGCCTTAAAAGGCCAGATTTTGTTTACAGAATCCGTAAAAATTTTACCATTTGCAAATAACGTGGCTGATGGGCACAATAGGCGGTAATTGTGCAAAGTCATCACAAACGGTACTCTTTGTTTTTTTATGGCATATATTACTGATGGCGAGCCCGCAAAATGTAGGTTATGGATATGGATAACATCTGGCCGAAAAGAAGAAATATTCTTCATTGTTTTTGAATATGCCGTGTAATTAAAGGGCAATTGCAACACATTTAAAAACGCATTCTTCTGATTGGAAAACTGTAGCAGCTGTACCTGAGCACCCTTAGATTCCAATAATTTTATTTCATTGGAAACAACGCTGTCCTCGCCTCCTTTGTACCTGTATTTGGTATGTATAACTAATATTTTCAATGGTTTGGAGATTAAATAGGAATGATAATTTTAATGGCTAACTAGCTTGCTTTACTTGCTGGGTAGCTTGGATAAACGTATTGATGATTTTTCTTTTTACCAGTTGTTTCAAACTATAGGGTTTTTTAATTTGTTTTTGCAGCTCAGAGATTTCCATTTCTGCATCGCAGAACTTAAACTCCCTTTGCTCCCCATCATCAACCGGACTAATCAGATAATTTACGCCGAATGTATTGGTAGATTCTGCATCAAAACCTATATTATTTACTTTGGACAGTATGGGATAAATTACTTTTAAACGGTTTTCTGAAATATGCACTTGTAATTGCACATCCCAAGTAGATATTGCACCACTAATTTGCTTTTTAAGCATCCTAACCAAATCAAAACCTTCGGTGTTTAGGCGTACTTTAAAGCCGGGCGTAGTATTCATTAACTCATTGAGTTCGTCATGATCCCAAATTACGGTCTTAAACCTGTCTCCCCATCCGGCCCAACCGTAAGAACAAAAACGTTTGTAAACAATTGTATCATATTGGTAGTCAATTGCTTTTATAGGAAATACATAGGCAGTAATGCAAAAAACACTTTTTTTGTCCTGATAGAAATCCAAACCGTCTGATAAATATTTGATATAGTTGGACGAAACCACCAAATCATCTTCCACGATTATGAAACGCTCGTAATTATCGCTCAAAAAAGTTAAACCTTCTCTAAAATTAGGACCTGTGCTGAAATTGTTTTCACGGTAATGTTTGATCACATTTTTGAAACCCGTAATTGAATCGATATATGCACGTACTTCCAGTACGCCTTCTCTATCTTTATCTCCTTTAAATCCATCACTAAAAAATACGATATCCATATCTGGGCATTCGGGGTTTTTTAGTAATGCTTCCATACAAATTTTCAATTTTGTGGCTCTATTGTAGCAAAATACGCCGATTATTATTGATTTTTCCATTTCAATTTCTTTAATTTTTTTTCAATTTATCCCACACCAGTGGAAACAATGTTTTTAACCATAATTTAAAAAATGCAGCCGGCAGATGTGTAGGGAAATGTATTTTAATAAATTTCAAATACTCATCATAGGCCAAACCCTTCGGGCTTTTCAGGTATTTTATTCTATCTTTTAGGGATACATCAGCAGATTTCCAATTATTGCCATGGTCATCCACACAATGGCCTAAAATACCGGGGGCAACAACTACCTTGAATCCAGCTTTTTTTGCTCTCAGAGTATAATCGAAATCTGCAATGCTATGTGTATAATCATCAGACAGAATGCCAATTACTGCAACCACTTCTTTGGGGACTAGCATGATGTTGGCGTTGGCCAAATCACATTCTATATATTCCGTATCGCTTTTAACACTGTAACTTTGAACCTTGTTGGGATGATGTAGTTTTCTGCCCCCGTAAGAAACAGCCCCACTAAAATCATCAAGTGTGCTACCAATACAAATGGTGCTTAGCTGAGCATTTTTTTGGTGATAATAACCTAATAAATTTTCCACGGCATTTTGTTCCAATGCTGTATCATCATTCAATAAAAGGTAATAATCAGGTTGAGCATTTAAAGCTTTTTGCCATGAATTGCGCATGCCGCCTGCCCAAAACAAGGATCCGCTGCCCACAAAAATCATCACTTGCGGAAATTCCTTTTTTACGGCTTCTCTGGTTCCATCGGTAGATGCATCATCCGTTAAATAAACGTCTATTTTCACCTCGGTTGAAAACTTTTGGGCATACAAAGTTCTTAAACACGCAATGGTTTTTTCTTTTCTGTTAAAGGTTGCCAACAATACCGCTATTTCCATCATTTATAAATTTTAATACATAGCCGCTTTTAAAGCCAATTTTAATTTTGCTCGTTTTTTTACCGCTCTATAATAGCTCAGTACGTAATATTTTAATTTTTTGGGCATAGTTAAATGTGGTATGCCCAATGTTTTTTGTGCCAGGTAAACGTAGGATTCGTGGCTTAAATCAAGCCCATAATTATCTTGCTTTACAATCATGGTATCGTACATATCTGCCAAACCAAATTGTTTTTCTGATGGTAAATGCCAAACCGCAACATCAACATCTGTTGGCTCTACATTTCTGTAAAATACCGGGTTGGTCCAAAATCTTTTTAAAAGTGTTTTACTGGTAGATGCCTTGAAACCGTTTTTATAATACAGGTAACTTAAGGTTTGCGCCTCTTCGTTAAATTTGGGAAGGCCGAGTTTGTTCCTCCGTAAAAGCTCGGGCCACAAAACCATAAAATCAGCATAAAGGGTTTGCAGGTTTTTTACACTGGCCAATAAAAATTCTCCCAAATGATAACCAGGAATTTCATTTAACGGCTCGTTTAAAAGCTCTTGATACAATGTTTTCATATCTTTCCTACTCAATCCATGAATTACCAAATCTGTGGTGCAATCATCCTCGAAAGAGAGAAATCCTTTTTCTTTTGCCTGATCGAACAATTGTTGTGCGGGTTTCAAAAAAATACAATCAGAATCCAGTATCAAATAACTGTCTTCTAAATTCTGGTTGTTTTGTACGATATGCTCCAATACCGAAAATTCATAAAATTGGTTTTGAAAAAGCTCGAAATAGCCTTTTGGCGTTTTGTACTTAAAATCTGTATAAATTATTTCTACCTGCAGGTCGGCAAGCATATCCAAAACACGTTTACCGTCCACTTCCGGAAAGTGTTTAACGTTGGTAAAAAGAATGTGCTTATCGTTTTTATTGAACCTAAAGCTGGTAGCAAAAAACAAGGTAAGGCATCGCCAATAAATATTCTGATGACTTTGGCTTGAAGACTTTTGACCCGTTTGCGGGAAAATGCTTTCTTCACCTTTCTCATCGGCACAAAGCCATGTACAAATATAATTCATATACAATTATTCTTTAGTGATTTTCTATCAATGTCATTTCAGGTTCTTTGTCTTCTTCCCAAACCATTAACTCGTTTTCCAATACATCGTCATCTAGTTCCACGGGGGTTTTCTCCAAGTAATACAAGCAAACACCTACATGACCCCAAAAAACCAAGGGCAGTACATAGCTGAACGAAAACACAATGCCTACCGTAGAAAAAGCAATCAGGATTACGGATTCTTGAGATAAATTTTTACTGAATGCTTTGTATCCCAAATAAATTAAGAACCAATATTTCAATAAAAAACCTACGAAACCATGGTAAAAAAGCATTTCCATGTATCCTTCATGAAAATGTTGACCAGATTTTACTGGCCACCAATCTACCAATGGGTTGGGCATATTAAAACCTTCGAATGTCCATCCAAATATGGGTTTTTGCAGAAACAGCTTTCCGTAAACATCTCTCTGCAAGGCTCTAAATTCGGCGGTGCCGCCCTCTCTTTTCGGATCTAATATTTCACTGAACCTATCACCCAAAAAATCTGTAAAGCCCGGGTAAAGATTATAGATTATAAACCAAACAAGCACCAAACCTGCCAAGCTTCCAATAAGCAGACTCCAAACTTTTGGTACAGCAATTACCTTGTTGCGCAGGCTGATAAATAAGTAAACCAATAATGCAACAATGGTACTTGCCCATACAGAACGATGCTGGTGAACCACGATAACCGTTACACAGAAAATTACCGGCAACAGATATTTGATTTTGTTTTGGTTGATGAATTTATGGAGATACCACAGCAAGGGCAAAATCATCATCAGAATAGATCGGGCATGGATGATTCTGCTGTCGCCCGAAAAGGGACCATAATCATCCATTTCTACAGCTTGAAGGCTAAAAGAAAATCCGCGACCGTAAATTACCATAAAAGCGATATAGGTGATGAGGTAAAATTTTGCAAGAAACTCCAATAAATCAAGTTTTAACGAGCGGCAAACACATTTTATGAAAACTGTGAAGATTACGGGAAACAATATGGAAAACATGGTAAACTGCTGAAAATAAGTGCCATATTTCAACATTGATTCTATTACCAACATGATGATTACACCTGTAAACAGGGAGACGTAGATTTTTTCGTTAGTTTTTAAATTATTGAAGTAATACAAAACGTAGCCAAAAATTACTATGCTGAGGCCTTTTTCGTAAGCCAATAAAATTACGGAATTGGGCAAAAGCAACCACGAAAAAATATTCTCCATCAACAAATAGCCGAAGAGCAGGACTAAAAGCTCCTTTACGTAAAATTGGTAGTTGAATATTTTAACAATGTAATTCATAAAGATATCGGGTAGATGGTACCTCTTTTTAAACAATGATTTAATTAATTGGTAGCCATAGTTGCAGAATTGTTTTGAGTTTGTTTAGTACCGAACATTTTAGAAATATGGTAAGTTATTTTAGGTAGAATGTGCGTGAGTTGAATACCATACAACAAATTATTGAGCATGATAACCTTTAGGCTTCTTCTATTGTCAATCCATTTTATTGGTCGTTCGTTTTTGAGGTACATTTCCTGTAATGTAGGTTCCAAATCGGCGGTAATGCCGCGATAAATGGAAGCCTTTTTATCAACCAGATCTTTACTGATATATCCCAAATGTTTCAACCTGAAGTTGGTGGGCATCTTTAGGCCGGTTATTCCTTTTACGTTGGGAGAATCTAAAATCTTGTTCTCGAAATAGCCCGATGGCTGTTCTTTCCACATAACGCGGTCATGGCCTGATGAATAATTTAGCCTGAACCATGAACCTGCAAAATGGGTTCTATCAATAAAATGAAACCTGCGGAAAGCGTAACGGGTTATAAATTTACTTTCCATCAATTTATCAAAATCTTTTCGTGTAAGTTCAGACTCAAAAAATTCGTCCACATCCAGCCACATACACCAATCGGGGTTGCGCTTGCGCATGTGCTCGTACAATAAATTTTTATCTCTGCCTTCATTATAACCTTCTGTGCGAATCAAATCCAACACTTTTGGGTGAACGCTCAACGCTTCGTAAGTACCATCGGTAGAGCCATTGTCCAAGGCAACAATTTCATCTACCAAGTTTTCATAACAAGCCAGCCACTCATTCAAGAAAGTAATTCCATCTTTTACCCGTAACATCATTACTAATTTGGCCATATCTATTTCTGTTTTTCGTTAATATTTGAATTTGAAACCATCCACCATTGCTTTGGTAATGCCAGTCAAATCCTTAAAATAATTTGTAAATGTTTTGCTTTCCAGCGATTGTTTGGTAATTACCAGCATGCGATGGAGGTTGTTATATAATGATCTGGAAATGGCTAAAAATGGGTTACCAAACTTTCTGTCCAAAATAATTTGATTTCTGATTTGGTAGTACATTTTCCAGTCTATCTTGATACCTTTTGTAGGAGGAATGATTTTCTTGATGAGGATGGCATCCCTTACCAAACCGGCCGAAAAACCTGCGTAGTGTACACGGGCTGCATATTCCGTATCATCGTACCAAATAAAGAAACGACTATCTGCAAAACCCACTTTCTCAATCACCTTTCTAGAAAACATTGGACCTTCGAAAGGGAAGGAAACAAATTTCTTTATTCTTTCTTCGCCAAACTGAGAAACCTTGATATGCTTTACCGCTTCGGGCTGAAACGGATTGTAGAAATTGAATTTTGTGCCGTATTGCCAATCTACTTCTTTGTCTTTAAATTTCCGGTTGGGCTGCAATACGTCAAATGCATTTTCATAAGCGAGGTTTGAGTTTAACATTTCTTCCAAACAAGTTGCGATGGGTTCAACATCATCATCCATTACCCAAATCCAATCAAACCCCAAATTGTAAGCCTCCTTCATCCCTCTGTAAAAACCGGCGGCTCCACCCCCATTATCTTGGAGAATTACCGTCAAATCTGATTGATGATTGAGCCATTCGGTAGTGCCGTCTGTACTACTGTTATCAATCACAATTATGGCATCCAACTTCCTTGTTTGTCTGCGCAAAGCATCCACACATTCCTTAAATAATTCTAATCTGTTATAAGTAACAACTACTGCCGTTATTTTATCCATAATGCATAATTAAAAGGTTAATAAGTACTTACGTACAATCTTATAAATATAAAAACCATTCCAAAACCCCATATCAATCATGATTTGCAAACTTTGTTACGAACGAAGCTCAAAAACGGACGAGCAACTTCCATAAAATGAGTATATCGGAAATATCGTGGATCAAACAATTGTATTTTCTTGGAAAACAAAAAAAGCCACATACAAAATGTGATGACGATTTCGCTGAGCACCCAGGCCCATGCGGTACCTTCCGCACCGTAATATTTGGATAATGCGAAATTTAAAAACAGTCCGAATATGGCTCCAATGAAAGTGATTTTAAAAAAAGGGCGATCCATATCGAGGTTGATCATCGTTTGTATGCCCAATAAATCGCTCATTGCTATAATTAGAGGCACAAAACTTAAAATACGCAATACGGCGGTTGCCTCTTGAAAAGCATCGCCAAAAAAAATGCGGATAATTAAAGGAGCGAACAGCCAAACAGCTACGCCCGCCAAAAAAGTAAAAACCGTAATGAATGGAGTGATTTTTTTTACCCGCTCAATACCATTTAAACGTCCCTGACCAAAACTTTCGCCAATAAATGGGAAAAGAGAAAGGCTTAATGGAGTAGAAATTAAAGTCTGTGAAATGATGATCATCTTGGATGCCGCCGAAAAAAAAGCTACATCTCTGGTTGTTTGTACCATACCTAAAATGATGATGTTTGTGGTAGTGTACAGACTGATGACCACGCCCGAAAGAAATATGGTTTTTTCTCGCCACAAGACCCTTAAAATTTCAGCCATACCCACCGTATAAATTTTAATTTCGTACTTTTTGATGGCCCACAAAAAAGAAGCAGCCGCCACCACTATAGATGAAATACTCAATATGAGTGGCTGTAACAAATAATCTTTTTGTTCTCTGATTACAAATAAAATAGATACTGTGAAAAGCAATTTTGAAACAAAATTGAAAATAGCAACACGGTAAAGCTCTTGCATACCTTGGTAAAACCAGTTGGGCGTTATAACCGCCCCAAAGCAACTTAGGAATGTAAATGCGAGCAGCTTTTTTTCGTTGGCAAATTGCGGTATGGTAAACAATGTAATTAAAAATAGGATGGCAGAAATGCTCAACAAAAATATTTTGGCAAATAAAACTTCACTAAAAACCCTGTCTCGCACCGCTGCATTATCTCTGTTCTTTGCTATTGTTCGGGTAGAGCTTAAATCAAAACCATAATTGATGAGCAAAGTAAAATAGGTAACCGCCGCTCCCGCAAAACTGATAGCCCCAAATTTATCGGGGCCAATAATACGGGCAACAATAGGAAAAGTAATGATGGGCAAAACACTGTTGGCAACTTGCACCAAGCTCAGCGAGAAAAAATTTGCGGCCAATCCTTTATGTAACACCTTCATATATTTTGTGCGCCTATTTTTTTGAATCTTATAGTTTTGTATATCATTTACGGCAGATTAATCGTTTTTCCCATCTACATTAAGACATTCACTATCAATCATATTCAAAATTTCTTTGTCCACTGATGCATCAAATTTCCTGGCAAACAGTGCTTCCGAATCTTTTATACTTCCCAAATCTTCTTTTAGCAATATTTCCGGGTGCGGATTATCCAACCTCAGCCAATGGGTAAATCTTAAATTATTGTTTTCGATACTTTTCTTCAAGCGCTCATCCTTGGTATTCAAAAGTATGATCTGAAAAAAAAGTTCATCAGGAGCAAACGTAAATCTGTGGAAGGGCATATACTTTGGGTTCTCCCTCAAGTAGTTGAGTATGTAATTTAAGGCATACATATCTATTGTCCACCATTGCGATCCACAATACGGTTTTAAATGTTGAGGGAACTTTCTGGATAATACCGGAATTAAGGTTGACGTGAGGTTAGCCGCCTTAGAGGCATATTTGTAAGGCAATTTTAATCCAAAAAAATACTTGTTGACTCGGTATAAACCTCCGTTTAACCAACGTTGGTAATTGGGAAGTGTAAAATATTCCATAAAAACAGATTGATTAGATGAACTAAAAAATTCATCTATTTTTTTGTTGCTTTTTATTGGATAATCTTGGCCACTCAGTAAACTTATCCTGTCAAAATCTATCTTGCTGCTTTTTATGGCTTCAAAAGCATTTATGGGCGCTTTCACCAATCCAAAACTTGCCCAATCCGTTACTACTCGTTTAACCATAAACACCTTCGGCAAAAAACCCAACAATGCTTGAAAAGGTTTGAAGTCTGATTTCAAATCAACATGAATGAAAAAGAAAGATAAACCGTCGTCCAATCTGGAAACCAATCTTTGTAAATGGTTGACGTCTTTATGGGTCAATATGATATAGGCCTTCCTCACGATACTACTTCTAGAATGTTCATACTCATGTTGGTAAATTTTGTCCTGTTAAATGCCTAAAAGAGATATTTTCTTATTGCTTTCGGATGTTGATGTATTGCCATAAACATATCCATAACCGTAGCCATAACCATGGTTTCCGGCGAAACCTCTTTGCGATACACCATTGAAAACCACGGCGGCATTGGTAAGCTTGTTCAACTTGTTGTTTTCGTCTATTCTGCTCACGAATATTTTAGGAGTAAAGTTGTGCCGCACCACATAGAGCGTTGCATCACACAAAGACGAAAGAGTATAAGCATCGGACACTGGCCCCACCGGGGCAACATCAATCACCACATAATCGTACAGTGTGTTCAATTCGTCCAATAATACTTCTGCCTTGCCATTCAGTATCAGTTCGGATGGGTTATGAGGTAGCTTGCCCGTAGAAATCAGGGACAGGTTTTCATCCAAATTAGTAGATTGAATGATTTGCTCTAAACCCGTTTCTCCTTGTAAAAATTCGGTGATGCCGGTGTGCTGTTCATGGTTCAGTTTTGCATTAAGCGATGGGTTGTTAAGGTCGAAATCCAATAAAACCACTTTCTTACCCGTTAAGGCCAAACTAAGCGCCAAATTGGCCGCGATAAAACTTTTGCCCTCACCAGAAATCGCGGAGGTTACCAAAATTCGTTTTTTGTTTGCCCCAACGCCCAAATAACTGAGGGTTGCTCTTAAGCGCCTAAATTGTTCGGCTATCAACGTTCTTTGGCTGTTGCCGATAACGATTACTTTGTTGGATTTATCTGCGGTAATTTCTCCAATAACTGGCAATTGGGTAAGTTGCTCAATGTCTTTTTGGAACATCACATTCCTTCTCAAAGATTCTTTCCCGATAATTACGCCTATGCCCGATAATAGCGCAAACATTAAAGCAGCCAAATAAACCATTTTCTTTTTGGGACTTACAGGAAACACGGACGACTCTGCCCTATCTACTATCTTGCTCCCCGGAACATTGGATATGTAAGACAAGGCTGTTTCTTCTCTTTTCTGCAAAAGAAAAACATAAATGTCATTTTTTATGCCCTCGTTCCTTTTAATGTCCACCAAATTTCTTTCCGTTTCTGGCAGTGCTTGCAAAGTAGATGAATAACCCCTGTTGGTAGAAGTTAAATTACCCTTGCTTGCAGATAAGCTGCGCCTTTGGTTTTGAATATTCTCTAATATTTGAGGTTTAATTTTTTGGATTTGGTCTCGGTAAGAAATAATTACGGGATTATTTTCGCCCGTTGTTTTCCTCAGACTTTCAGCTTCCATTTGTAATTCGTAAACGTTCTTGATCATCTGGGTTAAACCCGGATCATTAACACCGACGGTTGATGGCACAATCCCGCTTGCTAAATCCTTGGAGCGCACATAGTTTTCTACCTGGCTCAGTACAGATAACTGCATGTTTATCTCGCTAACTTTTTGATCGTTCACGCTCACGTTTTCCAAGTACAATTTACCTTGAGTTCCCACATCAATGGCACCTTGGTTAGATCTGTAGTTTTGTAATTTGTTTTCAATACCCAAAAGTTCAGCTTCTACCTGCGTAATTCGCTTATCTATAAACTGCGTGGTATTTCTGGCCAACATATTTTTTTCATCCAAGATGGATGAGTTGTAAACCTTGATTATTTCGTTCACAACATCTTCGCCACGGCTTGGCGACTCATCATTGTATTTGATATTTACGATGCTTGATAGTTTGTTGGCAGGCTCAACCTTTAAATTGGTAGAAATATTGTTGACCACTTCTTTTGGTGACATTAGGACGAAGTAGAGTTTCCCATCAGTTAAGCGTTTGTTTTGATTCATATTGGGCATAAATTTCAATCTTCCAAATGGTGTGTTTGCCCATTGATTAAAGGGGTAACTTTTCTTTTGGATGGTAACGGCAGTTTGGTTGGCCGAAAAATAAATTTTTTCAGTTTCAACCAATTCACCGGGGTTTTGCGCCAATATCTTTATGGGGGAAGCTTCATAAATCAACTGGTGCCCAAATCTATGTTCAGAAAAAACCGATGCATACAAACCCAAGTTTTTAACTACTTCATGAACAATGGTTTTAGATTGCAAAACTTCCATTTCATTATCAATGGTGGTTTTGGGCGTGAGTTGGTTGAGCGATTCCAATGCTTGTGAATTTTCAGAACCTTTTTTCTCATCCTTTATCAAAATTCTTGCGTTAGTTTCGTACAAGGGCGTGGCATATTGCAAATAAAGCCAAGCACCGGCGAGCGATAAAATTGTCAACAATAGAAATAGAGGCCAGTGCGGAGAAAATCTGCTGATTAAGTTGTTCTCATTATTTGAACTCTTGTTTTTTGTGGTTTTGCGTATTAGTTCCATGGTAGAGGATTTTCATTAATTAATTATCTAATTAGACGGTCTAGGATGATGGCAGCGAAGGATAAACCGCTTAATATTATGGGCAACAATTGAGAACCGCGGGTAGTACTGCTCAGTTTTGCTTTATTGGCTTCTACATAAACAATATCGTTTGATTTGAGATAATAATAGGGGGAATTAAAAAGCTCGGATGTGTTGAGGTTTATCCGGATAATTTTCTTCACACCGTTTTCTTCCCTCAAAACCATCACATTATCTTTCCTGCCAAATACGGTGACATCCCCCGCAGAACCCAAGGCTTCCAACAGAGATATCTTTTCGCTGGGCACGTTGATAACTCCCGGACGAGAAACCTCGCCTAAAACACTTACCCTAAAATTCAAATGCCTAACAATCACTATCGGATCTACCAAAAGTTTCCTATCTATTAAGCTTTTGGTTAATTGAGTCCTTAATTGATTGGTACTTAAACCGGCAACCATAATATCTCCGATTACCGGGAACTGGATATTTCCATCGGGGTTAACCAAATAACCCGGCGATTGCATATTTACGCTCGGCGAAGAATTTGCGGTTACGAAAGAATTGTTGGGGGTATTGAAAATTGCCGTAGCTTCTTGGTTCAAGCTGCTTACAGAAATGCTCAATATATCGTTAGACTGTATTAGTGTTTGAGCCGATATATTTTTGGATGCGATTTCTCCATCTCTTTGGTCGGCAAAATACCTTGCTTTTTTCACGTTGGCACATGAAGAGATAAATAATTGAACTGCTACTACAAAAAATAGCGCAAGAATTTTAAAATTTAACTTCATAGATAGTTTTTTAATAAAATACAATTTTGAGTCTATTTATTGCCCAACTAACTGGTAATAAACAAATACGTTGCCACAATTTGAGGATTTGTGTAACTGAAATGATAGAATATTGAGAAATTTTAATATTTATTACCTAAATATTTCAGATAAAAAAGAAGAAATAAAAATTACACTAATAATTACCTGAAAATACTTTAACTATAAAATAATTAATTGAAATTATACGGTATTCTTATAAATTAAGGAAGAGAAACAACAGGAATTTGAAACAATCTTTCGTTAATCGACAAAAAACATTCAAACAAGTTTTTTGAAAGAAAATTATCTCATTCAAAATTTTGGACAAAAAAAATACCCTTAAAAAAATTTTCAAGGGCATCCTAAATTTTATAAGATACTAAGCCAACTGCTTGTTCAATTTTTCTGCTAATACAGATTTGGGTACTGCACCAATTTGTTTGTCAACAATTTCACCACCCTTAAATATCAATAAGGCAGGTATGTTTCTGATACCAAATTTTACCGAAATTTCCGGATTATGGTCAACGTTAACCTTGCCCACCACGGCCGTGCCTTCAAAATCTTTGGCCAACTCTTCTACCACAGGGCCAACCATCCTACAAGGGCCGCACCACTCTGCCCAAAAATCTACCAATACGGGTTTATCTGATTTTAATACCAACTCCTCAAAGTTTGCGTCTGTAATTTCTAATGCCATAATTATTATGTTTAATTGTTGCTGTCAAATATATGTTTTCAATATCCCTGCCACAAATAGTATTTTTCTATGGTGGTATAGTGTGCTTTATTTTCCCCCTAGCCCCCGAAGGGGGCACCCTCGGTAACCGCACCATTTTTTATGCCTTTGTTAATATGCGTAGCTAATCACGTTTTTACGGCATCTACTTTCTCTGGCGGTACGGCGGCAGCCATCTGTGGGTTGCCGTCCAATTGGTTTTTTAACCTATTTAAAATCTGATCGAACATCATATTTTTATTTAGGTCTGTAAATGATAAAACCGATGATTGACTATAACGATACCCTAACACTTTCTTAACCTAACAAATTGGACAAGTAGAAATTTAAGATTATTATTGGAAATAAATTTAACTGGGGCGATGGGATTTGGGGTTTGGGGAAGGGGGGTTTTAGAAAGTAGTTGAATAAATTATGCGTGTAGCTAAAAAAAATATTTAATAGTATACATAGGGTTGCATGTATATGCACGTTATAGGCAAGGCTAATAAACCGATTTTGCAACGACAGACAGATATTAAAACGATACATTTGACAACTGATGAAAGATAAAATAACAAGAGAAAAATTATTTGGTAACCTTAACTTTAAGACAATTGCCTCTGATCCTGACTTTAAAGAAG
>ENA-OFCE01000786-OFCE01000786.1-metagenomes-genome-assembly--contig:-NODE-786-length-19037-cov-7.003056_pt1 | contig 19037 bp, 13 predicted proteins | sample MGYA00153388_OFCE01 | MGnify analysis MGYA00153388
AGGCTGCCCGGACCGGGTTTGCCGATGAAAAAATCCGCCAGCCGCATCCAGCGCGCGACATCGGGCGTGTGGCCCACGACCACCCGCGGCGCGCCGGTGCAGGCGCCCGGCAAAGCACGCAACTGGTCGGCCAGCGCCTCGTTGCGACCGCACATCAGGATCAGCGGTGTGTCGGGCAGGCGCAACGCAATGCGCTTCATCACGCGTGAGCCGGTGCCGCCGAACAGCACCAGTCCGGTGGGCGTGTGCGGGTCCAAGCCCACAGCCTGGCGCTCGCTGCTGCGGTCCAACGCGGGCGGCAGGTAGAAGTCGGGCCGCAGGATCATGCCGCTGGTGCGGTGGATGCGCGCCGATGGCAGGCCCGCGGCCAGCGCCTGCTGCACGGCGTGCTCGGTGCCGCACACCGCGTGCTGGCCGGTGCCGGGCTCGATCCAGAAATTCGGTGGGTGATCGGCCATGTCGGTCAACACCGTCACGAAGGGCACCCCCGGGCGGGCCTGGGCCAGGCTGTCGTGCAAGGCCCGATTGAAGTTGGGCACCAGCGAGACGACCAGGTCGGGCCGGGTTTGTGCCCAGTGCGCCGCCAGCCGCTGCACCAGCCCGGCGTGGCTGACGCGGATCAAGCCCTGCAGCAGCTTGAGTTCCTGCGCCAGGCCCAGCGTGAAGCCGCTTGCCAGCCGCTTGTTGTAGAGGTCTTCGGGCTCGATGCCGGTCAGCCGGCGAAAGACGCAGGTCGGGTCCAGCACCTCGGTGAGGTTCACCTTGCGCACCTGCCACGGCCGGCCCTGCGCGTGCATGACCTGCTCCAGCGCCTGCGCCGCGGCGCGGTGGCCGCCGCCCGCGTTGAACCAGACAAGATCGACTCTAGTCATGGACCATCATCTTCGGCCCGCTCTGTGACGCCGGCATGTCGGCGCCCCGGGGCCGCGAGCTCAGGGCGCAGCGGCCGGCATGCACATCAACGGCTGGCCCATGCGCAGCGGTTGGCCGGTAGCGATCCCCGGCGCCAGCGTGAAGCCTGGCGGCGCGAAGACGATGATGGTCGAGCCGTGTTCGAACCAGCCCAGTTCCTGGCCCTTGCGCACCGTGGCGTCGCACGGCATCTCGTTCGGCCCGGGCCAGCGCAGGTGCAGCAGCACGTTCAAGAAGTGCAGCCGGATGCTGGCTACCAGGATGGCCGCCACCGGCACCAGCGCCAGCGGTGCGCCGCTGGCCAGCGACATGCGGATGACGGCGCGCTCGTTGCGGCAGAACAGGCCCTGCACGCGCTTGAGCGCGATGGGGTTGACGTTCCAGGTGTCGCCGCTGAGGTAGCTCACGTGCTCGATGCAGCCGTCGGCCGGCGCGTGGAAGCGGTGGTACATGCTGGACGTGAGCCTCAGCGTGACATAGCTGCCGCCCTCGAAGGGCGCGGCGCGTTCGGCCTGGCCGAACAGGTCCTGCATGCGGTAAGGCATGCCCTTGGCCTGCAGCACGCTGCCGGCAACCACCGTGCCGCAGGCGCCGACGATGGCGTCGCAAGGGCTGGACAGCACGGCGGGGTCGGCGTCCACCGTGCGCGCGCCGGGTTTCAGTTCGCGGGTGAAGCAGTCGTGCAGGCTGTCGAACTGCGCCTTCTTCGCGTCGCTGAGATCGAGCTCGGTGAACACGCGCCACACGGCGATGCTGGCCCGGCATACCCAGGGGTGGCGGATCTTGCTGAACCAGCCCATGAAACGGGTCAGCGCGATCCGGGGCACGCGGTTGGTGAGCAGAAAGTTCAAGTCCTCCTGCAGCAGCAACCGCTCGCGCCACCGGGGCGGTGGCGTCACGGGCTTGTCTTCGATCTTCAGCGTGTTTTTCATGGGCCTGTCAATACAAAGTCGTACATAAGGTTCTTTCACCCACCGGGAATGACATGGTCGAACCTCTGCTCTTGACTGCGCTGGCCGCTGCCGGCCTGATGGCGGCTTTTCCGAAGGTGCGCCAGCGGCTGGAACTCTCGCTGGCCAAGCACCCGTCGCTGACCGGCCATTCGCGCATGGCCAAGCGCGTGGCCGCACAGGTGCCGGGCTACTGCTACGACGAAGCCGGCTTCTTCGGCAGCGACGGCGCCCCCGCCGAAGTGCAGGCTGGCCGCCGCGCGGGCCTGATGCGCCTGGCCGGCCAGCTGACTAGCCGCCACGCCAAGTCGATAGCGCTGACGCAGCGGGCCCGCGCCGGCATCTCCGACCTGCAGTTCACCAGCGCCTACCGCGTGCCGTTTCAGTACGCGGGCTACCTGCGCCAGCACATCAGCGTGGGCAGCTTCGTGCAGCGCAGCGACGGCGTGACGCTGACGGATCTGGACGACCAGGTTTTCTACGACCTGACCGGCTCGTACGGCGTGAACGTTTTCGGCAACGACTTCTACAAGGCCTGCATCAGCGAAGGCGCGCAACGCGCCGCCGCTCTGGGCCCCGTGCTGGGCAGCTACCACCCGGCGGTAGCCTGGAACGTCGAGCAGCTGAAGCGCATCTCGGGGCTGGACGAGGTGTCGTTCCACATGAGCGGCACCGAAGCCGTCATGCAGGCCGTGCGCCTGGCGCGTTACCACACACGGCGCAAGTACCTGGTGCGCTTCTCGGGCGCTTACCACGGCTGGTGGGAAGACGTGCAGCCCGGCCCCGGCAACCCGCTGCCACCGGGCCACACCTACACCCTGAAGGAGATGGACGAGGCCACGCTGCGCGTGCTGCGCAAGCGGCGCGACATCGCCTGCGTGCTCGTCAACCCGCTGCAGGCGCTGCACCCCAACAAGTCGGCGCCCGGTGACAGCGCGCTGCTCGACAGCGGCCGCCGCGCGCACTTCGACCCGGACCGCAGGCAGGCCTACACCGCCTGGCTCAAGCAGCTGCGCGAGGTCTGCACCGCACGCGGCATCGCACTGATCTTCGACGAGGTGTTCGTGGGCTTTCGCCTGGCACCGGGCGGCGCGCAGGAATACTTCGGCGTGGCCGCCGACCTCGTCACCTACGGCAAGACACTGGGCGGCGGCCTGCCCGTGGGTGTGGTCTGCGGCAAGCACGCCTGGATGAAGCGCTTCCGCGAAGAGCGGCCGGCCGACATCTGCTTCGCGCGCGGCACCTTCAATGCGCACCCTTATGTAATGGGCGCGATGCAGGTCTTCCTGGAACGCCTGCACAGCGAGCCGGTGCGCGCGATGTATGCCGACCTGGACCGCGTCTGGGACGGCCGCGCCGCGCAGCTGAACGCCCAGTTGCAGGCCGCGGGTGTGCCGGTGCAGGTGGCCAATCTGTCCAGCATCTGGACGGTTTTCTACACCCTGCCCAGCCGCTACAACTGGATGCTGCAGTTCTATCTGCGTGAACAAGGCCTGGCACTCAGCTGGGTGGGCACGGGGCGCATGGTGTTCAGCCTGAACTACACCCAGGCCGACTTCGATGCCGTGTGCCAGCGCTTCGTGGCCGCCGCCCTGGCCATGCAGGCCGACGGCTGGTGGTGGCAGGACGCGGCGCTGACCAACCAGACCATTCGGCGCGGCCTGTTGCGCGAGATGCTGCGGCATCGGTTCTGATCGACAGGGGCGGGGCGGGGCGCGGCGCTGCAAGCCTGTCGCGCCCCGGGCCCTTCAACCGCGCTTGGCGTGGTGCATCGGGTCGATCAGTTCGCCGCGCAGCAGGTGCAGCGGGGCGCGCCAGTACAGCATGGCGTCGTGAAACGGGTCGGTGATGATCTTGGTGGCCCACACCAGCCCGGTCTGCACGTCGAACAGGAAGAACAGGTGCAGGGTGCGAAAAAGCAAGCCGCCCACGCCCAGGGCCAACCAGGCAATGCCCACGTCGTGCACGTAGCCCGCCATGCCTACCGCAGGCTCGATCAGCCCGCCCACGGAGGGCGTCAGCCACAACACCACCGGTGCCAGCGCCCAGGCCGTCATCAGCACGATCTTGCGGCGCAGGTTGTAGCCGACCTTGATCTCTTCCTTGTGCTCGTGCGTGGCGAGGTTGACATGGTCGTAACCCCGCGGCTCGAAGAAGAAGTGGCCGGCCTGGCGGCTCGTCATCGAGATGCCCCAGGCCAGCAGCGCCGCCGTCGCCGGGTCGACGAACAACAACGCATAGGCGGCGATGAAAGTCAGCGCGCTGACGAGGTGCAGCGACTGGTTGATGCGGCTGTGGTGGTAGTAGCGGTGGTCGTCCCAGCGCTGCGTCTCCAAGGCCTTGAGAAAGTTGTTCAACGTCACGCTCCTTAAGCTGTTTGAAGGGCCGTGCGGAGGGTCCCGCCTGACGACACTGTGACGACGCTGCATGAATCCGGCGTGACGGTGGTGTGTCGTTTCGATTCCAGCCCGGCTTGTCATCGAACTGTTGCGAAGCCACTGCACCATCCACGGCATGGGGTCTTTACTCAAGCAGGACGACAGCATCGTGGTGGACAGCTTGCGCCCGGCACGGCGATCGTTGCGCGTGGCGGTGGTCACCGAGACCTATCCGCCTGAAGTCAACGGCGTGGCCGCCACCATCGCCCGCGTGGTCGACGGCCTGCACGGCCGTGGTCACGAACTCCAGTTGGTGCGCCCGCGGCAGGGCCGCCACGACAGCGCCGGTGACGCGGACCGGATGCTGCACGTGCTGGTGCGCGGGCTGCCCATTCCGCGTTACCCGCAACTGAAGATGGGGCTGCCGTCCACGCGCGCGCTGGTGAAGTTGTGGACGACGCACCGGCCCGACGTGGTGCACGTCGTCACCGAAGGCCCGCTGGGCTGGTCGGCGCTGCAGGCAGCCACGCACCTGAGGCTGCCCGTGGTCAGCGACTTCCGCACCAACTTCCACGCCTACATGCGCCACTATGGCCTGGCCTGGCTGCACAACCCGATGATGGTCTACCTGCGCAAATTCCATAACCGCACGGCCTGCACCATGGTGCCCACGGAGGGTCTGCGCAGCGAACTCGCGGCCAGCGGCTTCGAGCGGCTGCGTGTCGTGTCACGCGGTGTCGACACCCGCCAGTTCGACCCCTCGCGCCGCAGCGACGCGCTGCGCGCGAAGTGGGGCGCCCACCGCAGCACGCCCGTGGTGTTGTGCGTGGGCCGGCTGGCCGCCGAGAAAAACCTGGACCTGCTGCTGACGGCCTTCGAGTCCATGCGCGCCGAGGTGCCGGGCGTGCGCCTCGTGCTGGTGGGCGACGGCCCCGACCGCGCGCATCTGGCCCAGTGCTGCCCAGGCGCGGTGTTCGCCGGCATGCGCCATGGCGCAGACCTGGCAGCGCACTACGCATCGGCCGACATCTTCCTGTTCCCCAGCGTGACCGAGACCTTCGGCAACGTCGTGCCCGAGGCCATGGCCAGTGGCCTGGCGGTGGTCGGCTTCGACTATGCCGCCGCCGGCCAGCTCATCCGCCATGGCGACAACGGCCTGCTGGTGCGCATGGCGGACCACGAATCCTTCTGCGACGTGGCATGCGGCCTGGTCGGGGAACTGCCGCGCGCGCGTGCGCTGGGTGCCCAGGCGCGGATCACGGCCTGCCGGCTGGACTGGGGCCGCATCGTCGACGCCGTCGAGGCCGAGTACACAGCCGCCATGGTCGGCGGCGATTTGGCCCGGCTGCCCGCCTGGCAGGCAGCGACCGCCGGCTGAGCGCGGTCGCGGTCGCGTAAGCGGTCGAGGTCGCGGTGGTAAACGCGTTAGCTTTCGCAGCGCGCAGCCCACCCACGAATACCCCACGATCATCGGTTTCCCTGATGCGGCCGAGCCCCGAAAGCCTATGCTCGACAGCGCGCCGCGGCCATGTTGCAGCGGCCCGCTGCACCACATCCCCCTGGAGACATTCCGCATGACCCTACTCACCCTCAGCGTGAACGGCAAGTCCGTCACGCGCGACGTGCCGCCGCAGACGCTGCTGTCCGAATTCATCCGCGAAAGCCTGCGCCTGACCGGCACCCACGTGGGCTGCGACACCGGCCAGTGCGGTGCCTGCACGGTGCATGTCGACGGCCGGGCGGTGAAGGCCTGCTCGATGCTGGCGGTGCAGGCCGCCGGGCGGGCGCTGACCACCATCGAAGGCGTCGCCGCACCGGACGGCGCCCTGCACCCGATGCAGACCGCCTTCAACCAGTGCCACGGCCTGCAGTGCGGCTTCTGCACCCCGGGCATGGTGATGAGCGCCATCGATCTGGTGCAGCACCACGCCCACGGCACCGAAGCGCAGATCCGCGACGGGCTGGAAGGCAACTTCTGCCGCTGCACCGGGTACCACAACATCGTGCGTGCGGTGCAGCAAGGTGCCTCGGCCATGAACACCATGAAGGAAACCGCATGAACGCGCGCCAGCAGTTCGTCGGCCAGAGCGTGCTGCGCCGCGAGGACGCGCGCTTCCTCACCGGCGTCGGTCAATACACCGACGACATCACCCTGCACGGTCAAAGTTTCGGCTTCTTCCTGCGCAGCCCGCATGCGCACGCAAGGATCGTGTCGCTGTCCACCGCCACCGCCGCCGCCGCGCCGGGCGTGCTGGGCATCTACACCGGCGAACACTTCAAGGCCATCGGCGGCCTGCCCTGCGGCTGGGGCATCAACAACATCGACGGCACGCCGATGAAGGAGCCCAAGCACCCTGTGTTGGCCGACGGCAAGGTGCGCTACGTGGGCGACCGCGTGGCACTGGTCGTGGCCGAGACGCTGGAACAAGCCAGGGCCGCGGCGATGATGGTCGAGGTGGAGTACGACGTGCTGCCTGCCGTGATCGACCTGGAAAGCGTCAACCGCGTGGCCTCGCAGGTGCATGACGACGCGCCCGACAACCGTTGCTACCGCTGGCAGATCGGCGACAAGGACGGCACCGATGCGGCCTTCGTCGGCGCCGCGCATGTCAGCCGGCTGACCTTCCGCAACAACCGGCTGGTGCCCAACGCCATCGAGCCGCGCGCGGCGAATGCCGTCTACAGCCCCTGCGACGACAGCTACCTGCTCTACGTGGCCAACCAGAACCCGCACGTCGAGCGGCTGCTGATGTGCGCCTTCGTGCTGGGCATCCCCGAGCACAAGATGCGCGTGGTGGCCCCCGACGTGGGCGGCGGCTTCGGCAGCAAGATTTTTCTCTACGGCGAAGAGACTGCGCTGGTGTGGGCCAGCAAGCAGGTGCGCCGGCCGATCAAGTGGACGGCCGAACGCAGCGAGGCCTTCTTGTCCGACGCGCACGGCCGCGACCATCTGACCACGGTGGAATTGGCACTCGACGCCGCCGGCATGTTCCTGGGCTTGCGCGTGGACACCACGGCCAACCTGGGCGCCTACCTCAGCACCTTCAGCACGGCGGTGCCCACCATCCTGTACGCCACATTGCTGGCCGGGCAGTACCGCACGCCCAAGATCGTGTGCACCGTGAACGCGGTGTTCACCAACACGGCGCCAGTGGACGCCTACCGCGGGGCCGGCCGGCCCGAGGCCACGTACGTGGTCGAGCGCATCGTCGAAACGGCAGCGCGTGAACTGGACATCGACCCGGCCGATCTGCGCCGGCGCAACTTCATCACCACTTTCCCCTATGCCAGCCCGGTGGGCCTGACCTACGACATCGGCGACTACGACGCCACGCTGCGCCGTGCCATCGAACTGGCCGACGTGGCCGGCTTCGGGGCCCGCCGCGCCGCATCGGAAGCCAAGGGCCTGAAGCGCGGTTTGGGCTACAGCGCCTACATCGAAGCCTGCGGCATCGCGCCCAGCAGCGTGGCCGGCGCCCTGGGCGCACGCGCCGGCCTGTTCGAGGCCGGCGAGGTGCGCGTGCACCCCACCGGGAAAGTAACGGTGTTCACCGGCAGCCACAGCCACGGCCAGGGCCACGAGACGACCTTTGCGCAGGTGGTGGCCGACCGGCTGGGCATCCCGATGGAAGACATCAGCATCGAGCACGGCGACACCGGCAAGGTGCTGTTCGGCATGGGCACCTACGGCAGCCGCAGCCTGGCGGTGGGCGGCACGGCCATCGTCAAGGCGCTGGACAAGGTCATCGCCAAGGGCAAGAAGATCGCCGCGCACCTGATGGAAGCGAGTGATGCCGACGTGGTCTTCGAGAACGGCGTCTTCAGCGTGGCCGGCACCGACAAGAGCGTGCCCTTCGCCAGCGTCAGCCTGACAGCCTACGTGCCACACAACTTTCCGCACGACAAGCTCGAACCCGGGCTGAACGAGAACGCCTTCTACGACCCCAGCAACTTCACCTACCCGGCCGGCAGCTACGTGTGCGAAGTCGAAGTCGACCCGGCCACGGGCGTGGTGAAGATCGAACGCTTCACCGCCTGCGACGACTTCGGCAACGTCATCAACCCGATGGTCGTCGACGGCCAGGTGCACGGCGGCCTGGCGCAGGGCATCGGCCAGGCGCTGATGGAAGGCTGCGTCTACGACCCCGACAGCGGCCAGCTGCTCACCGGCAGCTACATGGACTACGCCATGCCGCGCGCCGGCGACCTGCCGAGCTTCACGGTGGAAACCGCCAAAGGGACGCCCTGCACGCACAACCCACTGGGCGTGAAAGGCTGCGGCGAGGCCGGGGCCATCGGAAGCCCGCCGGCCGTCATCAACGCCATCTGCCACGCCCTGGGCCTGAAGGACATGCCCATGCCCGCCACACCGCACACGGTGTGGAAAGCCATCCAGGCCGCCCGCTGAAAGCCCAGGAGCCAAGCACCCATGCAAGCATTCACCTACGCCACCCCCCGCACCCTGGCCGACGCGGTGCGAGCCGCCGCCACGGTCGACGCCAAGCTGATTGCCGGCGGCCAGACGCTGCTGCAATCCATGAAGCTGGGCCTGACCGCGCCAGCCTCGCTGGTCGACCTGGGCGGCTTGGCCGAGCTCGAGGGCATCAGCCTGGCGGGCGGCAAGCTCACCATCGGCGCCGGCACCACGCACGCCGCGGTGGCGGCGTCGAAGGACGTGCAGGCCGCCATCCCCGCGCTGGCCGACCTCGCTGGCCGCATCGGCGACCGCGCCGTGCGTAACCGCGGCACGCTGGGCGGCAGCCTGGCCAACAACGACCCGGCCGCCTGCTACCCGGCCGCCGTGCTGGGCCTGGGTGCCACCGTGCACACCGACCGCCGCACCATCGCCGCCGACCAGTTCTTCAGTGGTCCGTACGGCACGGCGCTGGCCGAAGACGAGGTCATCACCGCCGTCAGCTTCCCTATTCCCGACAACGCCGGCTGGCAGAAGTTTGTGCAACCGGCGAGCCGATTTTCGTTGGTCGGCGTGTTCGTCAGCAAGGGTCCGGCAGGTGTGCGCGTGGCCGTCACCGGCGGCGGATCGGGCGTGTTCCGCGCCACGTCACTGGAGGCCTTGCTGGCCAACGACTGGTCGGCGGCTGCGCTGACTGGCGCCACGGTACCTTCGGCTGGGCTCAACGCCGACCTGCACGGATCGGCCGAGTACCGCGCCGCCCTGATCCCGGTGCTGGCCGCGCGCGCCGTGGGCTGACCCGGCCCTCCGCCTGGACCGCGAACGCCGCACCCCCGTGCGGCGTTCTTGTTTGTGCTGCACCAGAATCGACGCCGTGAACACGCCCGCCACCGCCTTGCCTGCCCTGCCCGCCCTGCCCGTCAGCATCGACGACACCGCCGCGCGGCTGCTGGCCCACGACTACGTGGCCGAGCGCGCCCTGGCCACCACCACCTTTCTGGCGCTGCGCCTGCAGCGCCCGTTGTTCCTGGAGGGCGAACCCGGCACCGGCAAGACCGAGATCGCCAAGACGCTGGCAGAGATGTTGGGCCGGCCGCTGATCCGCCTGCAGTGCCATGAAGGGCTGGACCTGGCCGGTGCCGCCTACGAATGGAATTACGCGCGGCAGATGCTGGAAATTCGCCTCAGCGAACGCGACGGCGCCACTCGCGAACAACTGGCCCAGGAACTGTTCAGCGACCGCTTCCTCATCCGCCGCGCCCTGCTGCAGGCCATCGACCCCGCCCAGCCCGTGCCGCCCGTGCTGCTGATCGACGAACTCGACCGCGCCGACGAACCGTTCGAGGCCTTCTTGCTGGAGGTGCTGAGCGACTTCCAGATCACCATTCCCGAATACGGCACCGTCAAGGCCGTGCATCCGCCCATCGTGGTGCTGACCAGCAACCGCACTCGCGAAATCCACGACGCCGTAAAACGGCGCTGCCTGTACCACTGGGTGGGCTTTCCCGATGCGGCGCGCGAGGCCGCGATCCTGGCCCGGCGCGTGCCCGGTGCACCTGCGCGGCTGTCGCAAGAGATCGTGGCCTTCGTGCAGCGCCTGCGTGAGATGGAGCTGTACAAGCTGCCCGGCATCGCCGAGACCATCGAGTGGACGCGCGCGCTGATGGAGCTCGACGCCGTAGTGCTCGACCCCGAGGTCGTGAACCACACCCTGGGCCTGCTGCTGAAGTACCAGGACGACATCGTGAAGGTGCAAGGCAGCGAGGCCGCGCGCATGCTGGCGCAGATGCAGCAGCAGGCTCGCCCGGGGCAGGCGCCTGCAGGCTGACGGCTGACGGATGACGGCTGACGACGGATGACGGGCATCATCGAATACTGATTGCTTCTGGGGAGGGCTCGTGCGCTTTGCAGTGATCCTGGGTCTGATGTCGGTGTTGGCAGGCTGCGGCGGGGGCGGGGGCGACAGCGCGGGCCCGGCACCGGCACCGACACCGGCACCGGTCGTTCCACCCCTGTCGGCGCAATGCGCGACAAACTCCGTGGCGCGGCTGGACAGCGAGCCGATGGCCCTGCACCAGACCAGCGAGATACATCTGATCAGCTGCGGCGGCGTGCTGGCAAACCTGCGCTGGACCTACAGCGGCCCCAGCCCGCTCAAGCTGCTCACCGATAGATCACCCTCGCTCAGCGTGCTGCCCACGCTGCCGGGCGCGCACCGCTTCGAGCTCAGCTTCACCGACGCTGCGGGCAGCAGCCACCGGGGCAACGTCGAGCTCTTTGTTGCATCCACTGCCGCGCCCACCGACCCACCGCGCAACCTGTTGACGCGGGGCGACCCGAGCAGCTGGGCCGGCGACCGATTGAGCCTGCGCGCCTGGCCGCAAGGCTACAGCGAGGCCGAACTGACTGGCAGCAGCACGCGCTGGACACGCGTCAGTGGCCCAGCCGTGACCATCGTCGACCCCGAATCCGCGCGCTTGTTGATCACCGCACCCAGTGTCGCCAGCGAGCAGCTGCTGGTCCTGCGCGCCACGCTGAGCTGGCCTGACGGCCGCACCGCCAGCGACGATTTCCGCCTGCTCGTGCAGCCGGTGCCGGGGGTGGCCGCGTCGCCGCTGTTCAAGGGTGACAACGCGGCCACGCGCACCGTGCCGTTTCTGGAAAACGGGCCGCAGGCCGCCCTGCTCGCGCGCTGCATCCACAACCCGGCCTTGCAGAGCAGCGGCGCCGACCTGTGCACCCTGGGCGAGCTGCCCTTGCTGGGCCAGTCGACGCCGGTGCCCAGCATCGAGCAGGTGATGCAGCGCGTGCTGGTCAGCCACGACTGGCAGGCGGAGGTCTTCGAGCGCTTCCTGCGCGAGCAGGACACCAGCGGCGACCTGCGGCGCATGCTGGCAGCGACCACGGCCGTGGTCATCGGCGGGCGCATCCGCCCGGCCTTTTACTGGAGCGCCACGGGCGCCATCTACCTCGATGCCGCGTTCCTGTGGTTGACGCCCGAGCAACGCGACACCGTCAGCGAAGCCCCCGACCCGCGCAGCGACTACGGACGCGACCTGCAATACAGCAGCCCCTGGCGTTACGTGTTGAACAACGCCTTCGCCACACCGGCACGGCCGGTGATTGCACGCGCCACACGCGAGCTGGCCGAGATCCGCACCGAGCTGGGCCGCCTGCTGTACCACGAGCTCACGCATGCGGGGGATTTCTTCCCGCCCGGCAGCCACGCCAGCCTGCCCTCCAACCGCCGTGTGTACGAGGCCGTTCCGGCACAGACACCGTCGCAGCGTTTGCAGCAGCTGCTGCCTTTTTACTCACAGGAACTGATGGGCCTGGGTCGCGTGCTGTTTTTCGGCGAAGCCTCCACAGTGGCGCAGCGCGCCTACAGCCCGGCGGACGTGGCGCAATTGTTCAGCTTGGATCGCGTCAACGACGACTACAGCTATTCCTTGCCCAGCGGCTCGACCGTGCCGCGCGAAGACGCCGCGATGCTCGTCGAAGAAGCCCTGGTGCAGTTGCGCTACGGCGTGCTGCGCGACTTCGGCATCACGCCGCGGGTGCCCACGGGCGGCAGCTCGGCCGACCAGACCCTCGTGTGGGGCCAGCGCGGGCGCATCGGCGAACCGGCCCTGCGCGCGCGGCTGCAGCTGGTGCTGTCCGAGGTGATGCCCTGGGTGCCGGCCAGCGAACTGTCGCGCCTGGCTGCACCCGTACTGCTGCGGCCGGGCCTGACCTGGGGCCAGAACCTGGACCAGGCCGCCATCCTGGCCAACCAGCCGCGCGCGCTGAACGCCGACGAACGTGAACGCGAACGCGAGATGGCGCAGCAGCTGCGGTTTCGCTGACCTGGTTTGGACTGAATCGGGCCCATGACGCTTCCTTGCCCTGCCATCACGTCCGACGCAGGCGGCCGCCTGGCGCACAACGTGATGCACTTCGCCCGCGTGCTGCGCCAAGCCGGTCTGCCGCTGGCCACCGAACGGGTGCAGCTCGCGCTGACCGCCTTGCCGCTGGCCGGCATGGAGAGCCGTCAGGACTTTCACGACACGCTGGCCGCGTGCTTCATCGACCGCGCCGAGCACCGCGATCTATTCGAGCAAGCGTTTTTGCTGTTCTGGCGCGACCCCGACCTGGCCGGCCGCATGATGGCCTTGCTGCTGCCGCGCGTGCAGGCCAAGCTCGACGTCGCACCCGCAGCACAGAACCGCCGCTTGGCCGACGCGCTGTTCCCGCCGCCGCCCAACGCCACGCCACCACCGCCGCCGCCCGACCAGATCGAAGTCGACGCCGCACTGACCTGGAACGAACGCGAACTGCTGCGCAAGGCCGACTTCGACACGATGACCGCCGACGAATGGCGCCAGGCCCAGGCGCTGTTGCGACGCATGGCGGTTTTTTTCGAACGCATCCCCACGCGCCGCAGCGAACGCGCGCCGCGCCCCGGCCGGCCCGACGGCCGCGCCACCCTGCAGGCCATGGCGCGCCAGGGAGGCGAGATGCTGGGCATGCGCTGGCGCCGGCCGCGGCTGCGCACGGCGCCGCTGCTGGTGCTGGCCGACATCTCGGGCAGCATGAGCCGCTATTCGCGCATGCTGCTGCACTTCACGCACGCGCTGGGGCATGCCGACACCGCCGTCGAAAGCTTCGTCTTCGGCACCCGGCTGACACGCACGACGCGAGCGCTGCGCCAGCGCGACCCCGACGTGGCCGTGGCCCGCGTGGTGCGCGACGTGGCCGACTGGTCGGGCGGCACGCGCATCAGCGCCTGCCTGCAGGAATTCAACCGCCGCTGGGCACGGCGCACGCTGAACAGCCGCGCCACCGTGCTGCTCATCAGCGACGGCCTGGAACACGGCGGCCCCGACGACCCCGGCTGCCAAGCCCTGCGCTTCGAGATGGAACGCCTGCACAAGAGCTGCCGCCGCCTGGTGTGGCTGAACCCCTTGCTGCGCTACGACGCCTTCCAGCCCCGCGCCGCGGGCATTCAGGCCATGCTGCCGCATGTCGACCTGTTCCTGCCGGCGCACAACCTGGAAAGCCTCGAATCCCTGTCCCGCGTGCTGGCAGGCGTTGGCCCCGCGCGGTCAGGCGACTGGCGCTGAACGCTTTGCGGCGATGACTGCCTCGATGCGGTCGACGATGGACTCCAGCCGCGCCGCCGGGTCGTCGCCAGCGTGGCGCGTGGCCACGGCCTGCGCTGCGTTCGCAAACGCCGGCTCGTCGATCAGCCGCTTGATGAGCTTGCGGTAGTCGGGTGGGGGCCGCTCGTAGTCCACCACCAGGCCCGCGCCCAGGTGCTGCACGGCCTTGGAAGTCATCATCTGCTCGACGTGCGTGGGCAGCAGCAGGACCGGCTTGCCCGCCGTCACCAGCGCCTGCGTCATGTTGGCTCCGGCGTGGCAAATGGCGACATCACACTCGCGGCAGATGTCGTCCATGCGGACGGGCTGTTCGCTGAAGCGCAAGTTGGCCGCCAGGTAACGGAGTTGCAGCGTGGTGGACACGCCCGGCGCATGCACGACGGCCGACACCTTTAGCGCGCACAGCGCCTTGAGCACGGGCTCAAAGTCGCGCGTGCCAGGCTTGATGTAGGCGAACACACGCGGGCCGGGCACCAGGGGCCACTCGGGCGCCACCCCTTGCACCGGGTTGGGCAGTGCGCCCGCGTAAGGGGCGCCGACGCGGCCGGGGTACTGCTCGAACTCGGCAAAACCGGTGATGATCTCCTCGTCCACCTCCATCAGGTCGGCCAGGCAGCGCAGCGGCGGCAGCCCCAACCGGGCCAGCGTTGCGTTGGCACCATTCAACGCATGCTGTTCCGCCTGCGCCACCCGGGCCGGCGGCTCGGGGCGCCAGGGCCGGTAGATGGGCATGGGCCGGGTGCGCGGCGGCACGCCGAAGCTTTCTCCGATGTTGACGCGCGCCAGCCCCAGCCCGCGCGTGGCCAGCAGCAACGTGGGGGCGTAGTCGCACACCAGCACGTCCGGCTTGCAAAGGTGCATCAGCGAGAGCCAGGCCCGGCACACGCCCGTCAGCGCGGAGGAGTGCAGAAAGCCCATGCGCAGCAAGGTCTCTGCGAACGACGCCGGCTGCGGCAGCCCGCTCACGTTGCCCAGCCACACTGGCGCCTGCAGCACCGTCAACCGCTGTTCGCCCAGCAGCGCCTCGGCATGGGTCAGGTCCTTCAGCACCAGCACCGGCTCGTGGCCGCGCCGCACCAGCTCAAGCGCCAACGTCGAAAACCGCATCACGTGGCCGTAATCGGCACCCAGTTCCCAGGCCAGGAGGATTTTCGACATCGACGAATTCTAGAAGCCACCCCCACAGACGCGGGATATCTGCAGGCTGCTCCGTCATCCAGAATAGATCTGCTGGAAATTGCGGAGAAGTAACGACATGATCAAGAACCCCATCGGCGCAGCCTGTGCCTCTGTGTTGGTCGCCCTGATGGGCGGTCTTGCCACGCCCACGGCGTCGCATGCGGCGGTCTACGGCGGTGTCTACGATCCCGAGAACCTCAACTACCGTTGGTTCGGCAACCACGTCTTCACGGTGGACGACGCGTGTTTGATCGGCGACGGCTGGAAGCGCGTAAACAACGAATATGGCGATTGCGGCAGTGCCAGCCTTACTGGCGGCGACCTGACGGTCATCAACAAGCTGGGCACACCGAGTCTGCTGGACGACGTCAGCAAAACTTTGCAATTCGGCGACTTCGGTGGCTTTATTCCCAACACGAACGAAGTGTGGGGTATAAACATTTTCGGTGGCCAGTTGGTAGGCGTCGACACTTACTCCATCGGTAATTTCTGGTTCGCCGATGATCCGGGGGAAACCCACCAAGGTCGATGGCGGTTGCGCTGGACATCAGGCAAGGGTGACTATTGCGAGCTTTACGATTGCGGGGGAGAGGGTGGGGAAGGGGAAAGGGTTGGGACACTGGGCTCACCGATTGCAGCGCCCACAGGCCCGGGCAGACCGGACGTGATCCTCACGAACGACATCGCAGACACGAACGAGGCCTTGCCACAAGGCACCACGAATTTCAGTTTGCAGCGTCTCGACGTTCCCGAACCCACATCTGTCACGCTTGTGCTGGCCGCGCTCGGCGCGGGCTGGCTGACCCGCCGGCGGAACCGAGGCTGACGCGCTGCGCTGGACGCGCTCTCAGCGCGTGGCCAGCGCGATACGCACAGCCTCTTCAGTTTCGTAACGTCGGCCGCGGTGCCAGGCGACGGCAAAGCCCTCGGCGCTCAGGGCGACTTTCACCCGTTCAGTGGTCGCGTTGCGAAAGACTTGGTCGCGTGGCGACATCAGCAGTGCGAGCCGCGTGCGTGCGACGGTGGCCGCAGCGGCCAATTCGGCAGCGGCTTCGGCGTGGCCTTCATCGAGCAGAAGACTGACGTGGTCTTCCAGCGTACAGACCAGTTCCTCTCGCATGTCGAAGGCATTGAACGTGCAAAGCGCCTCACCTAGGCGCTGCCGCGCGGATGGCAGGCGGTCCTCTTCCAGGTCGGTCTTGCCCAGCCAGCGCAGCGCCTGAGCCTCGCCGCGCCGGTCGGCGGCCTCACGGCAGACCGAAAGCGAGCTTTCGAAACGGGCCACGGCTTCGGCTGGGTTGCGCGCCACCAAGGCCAGTTCCCCGAGGATGAGCTCGCTCTCTCCGTGCACCTCGTGGTGCGATACCTCGCGGGCGACGGCGCGTGCCTGCTCCAGCGTGGTCTGAGCCAAAAAGTCATCGCGCTCGTACATCGCAATCTGGCCCAGATGCAGCAGGCCAATGGCCTCGCCAACGCGGTCGCCATGCTCACGGAAAATCGCCAGCGCCTCGTGTTCGCACTGCGCCGCACCGGTCGGGTCACCGGTCTGCAATCGGGTCAGCGCCAGGGTAGACAGCGTGGCCGCGACTTGCACCGGGTTGCCCAGGCCACGGCGCAGCGCCAGACAGTGTTCGAGCATCTTGCGCGCCTCGGCGTGTTCGCCCTGGCTGCCGGCCAGCACCGCGCCGGTGTACAGGCCCCAGGCGCGCGCCACGTCAGTAGCCTGCACTTGCGGCAAGGTCAGCGCTTCGCGCACCACGGCCCGGCCCTCCGTGGAGTAACCACGCAGCATCCAGAAATGCATCATCGCCACGGCCAGCTTGATGGCGATGAGCGTGTCGATGCCACCGGCGATGGCCAAGGACTTGACCGCGCGCAGGTTGTCCATCTCGTCCTCGAAGCGGCGAAGCCAGCGCGGCTGCTCGCCACCTGCCATGCCTCGCGTGCCTTCCTTGGCCAAGGCAAAGAAATGCTCGCCATGCCGCGCCGCCGTCGCAGCAAAGTCGCCTTGGGCGTCGAGCTTCTCGTGCGCGTAGTCGCGGATCGTCTCCAGCATCCGGTAGCGCACGCCCCCCGCCCGGTCTTCGCGCATCACCAGCGACTTCTCGGCCAGCGACTTCAGTACCGGCAACACCTCGTCAGCCGTTAGAGATTCAGCGCCGCACACGTGCTCGGCTGAGGCCGGCTCGAAGCCGCCGACGAAGACCGCAAGCCTTTCCAGCACCCGTTGCTCAATGGGCTTGAGCATGTCGTAGGACCAGTCCACCAGCGCACGCAGCGTCTGCTGGCGGGCCTGAAGCTTGCGGCTGCCGCCGGTCAATACCTGGAAGCGCTGGGCCAAGCCAGCGTTGATCTCGGCCACCTCCAGCGTGCGCGTGCGCGCCGCGGCCAGTTCGATGGCCAGCGGGATGCCTTCGAGCCGCACGACCAGGTCGGCCACGTCCGCGGCCTCGTCGTCCTGCAGCGTGTAGTCGGGCCGGTGCGCAAGCACGCGGGCCATGAAGAGGCGCGCTGCCGTGCTGCGCATCAAAGCCAGCACGCCGTCGCCGCGGTTGGGCAGGGGCAGCGGCTGGATGGGGTAGGCCTGCTCGCCCGGCACGTCCAGCAGTTCGCGGCTGGACGCGAGGATGCGAATCTGCGGCACGGCCTTGAGCAGCGCGTCCATCAGGTCGCCCGCCGGGTCGATCATGTGCTCACAATTGTCGAATATCAGCAGCACGCATCGTGACTTGAGGTGGGCACACAGCGTCTCGACCAACGGGCGGCCGGGCTCCTCGGGCACGTCCAGCACCCGCGCGGCCTCAGCCACCACCAGCGCCGGGTCGCGCAGGGGCGACAGGTCGACGAACCAGGCGCCGTCGGGGAACTGCGGCATCGACTCGGCCGCTACCTGCAGCGACAAGCGTGTCTTGCCCAGGCCGCCCATGCCCAGCAACGTGACTAGGCGCGACTTCGTCAGCAGCGCGCGTAGTTCCGCACGCTCGCGTTCGCGGCCGATGAACGAGGTGTTCTGGCCCGGCAGGTTGTTGGCGATCTCGCGCACCGGCCGCCAGTGTTCGCCCACGCGCACCACGCGGTAGGCTTTGTCGCCGTCGGGCGGCGCCAGAAAATCGGTGCGTTCGTCGCCGGTTTCAAACAGCTCGACTGGCTCGGCCACGCCCTTAAGCACCCAATGCCCGTGCGATTCGATGCGCGCCGCGGCCCCTTCGCCCAGCGCCAGCCGGGCCTCGGGGGTGAGCAGCGTCTGCCCGCCGCGCGCAATGGCCATCACGCGCGCCACGGTGGGCTTGGCGATGCCGTCCACCTCCCAGGGCTTGGCGCCGCGGGCAACGTCGTCAGGCGAATTCTGGCGCAGCACCACCGGGCCGACATGCAGCCCGGCACGTGCCACCATGGGCAGCTGCAGCCGGGTCAGGCCCTGGTGATAAGTGTGGGCGTAGGCCAAAGCCTTGGCAGCCTCCTCGAACAGCAACAGCATGCCGTCGGTCTTGTCGATCTCGCGGCCGCCAAAGCGCGGCAGCAGGTCGCGCGCGATGCGGTCATGCGCCGCCCAGGCTTCAGCCATGGCCTCGTCGCCGATCTTTTCGGTCAGCTCGGTGCTCCCGACAACGTCGGTGATCAACAGGGCACGGACGGCGCTCATAGGCAACGGGCGCGCCGGGCAGGGCTGCAGGGCAAGGGGTGCACGGAAGGGTGTCTGGTCAAACCGGCAAGTCTAGGCGGGCGCCTGCCGTCCGTGCAGACCCACCTGTGCAATTGATATGACGCTGCGCAGCGCCATGTGCCCGTTCAGGCCAGGGCCGGCGGGGCGTCGTCCAGGGCTTGCACGGTAAGCGTCAACGCGCCCAGCCTGTCGGCGAGGTGCAGCGCCAGCGCCTGCAGCAGCTGTGCATGCACGGCCGGGGCCTCGGCGGCCAAGATGTGCAGCGCAGCGCGGTCGAGTCTAGCCAGCGTGGCGTCGCGTTCGACGACGGCATCGGCGCTGCGCGGCTGGCCGCGCAGCATGCCGACTTCGCCGAACACGGCGCCAGGCGCAAAGGACACCAGGCGCTGCGCCGGGCCG
>ENA-OFCE01000789-OFCE01000789.1-metagenomes-genome-assembly--contig:-NODE-789-length-18996-cov-26.579589_pt1 | contig 18996 bp, 18 predicted proteins | sample MGYA00153388_OFCE01 | MGnify analysis MGYA00153388
GACCATTGAGAGTAAACTGTTCCTCTCCAGTGGTTAAATCCCAGACTTTGAGGGTATTGTCTCTTGAACCAGAAATCGCCCGCTTGCCATCAGCAGTGACGGCTACTGCATATACCGAACTGCTGTGACCATTGAGAGTGCGCAGCAGTACCCGGCCAGGGGGAGTTAAACAAGATGTCAAAGGACGCAACCAAGGTGCTGCTTTCCACTGCTTAGCTACCTCTGCCATTCCCTGAATTGCCGGAATGTTAAAGTGCAGCAAGCGCCCTAACAATTGCTCTGCGAGTTGCGTCTTATCTAGAGTCAAAATATCGGCTGAAATCCACAGTACCGCTTGAATCAAGTTCAGGGCTTTAACTTTTTCTGAGTTGTACTCTGGGTGAGTTAATGCTTCTGAATCGTCAACAAAATCGAAATCATCAATCAGTGCCTGCAGTCCAAAATCAGGATGCTGAAGTTTTGCCATCATAAAATTAAAATCAGTCAGTATTTGATAATATTTTTCTAGATTTCCATATTTGACATAATTGAGTGGCAAGCCCAGATAAGCACTTTGACAGTAAAGTTTTTCGCCCGCAAACTTATCAGCAAATTCTCCCATCTCACGCCATCCTCTTTTCTAAATACTCAGCAATCCGTTGATTTACTTCCTTAAATATCTTCCGCTTTGAATCCATCTCCCGTTTGGCTTTCAGAAAGTCAAAGAAACTAGCATGATAGATCGTGTAGCAGATGTCTCCGTCTACATTCTGCTTTTTCAAATACTCAATCCAATCATCTTCTAAAACCTGTTCGACTTCGCATTTATCCACTTCGGCAATTCCAGCAATCATCTCGCAGGGAATCGGCGTTCCAATCTCTAGTAAAATATACAAAACAATCTCCATCAATTGCCCTGGCTTAGCATCCAGCCCCATCCGCACCCAATGGTTTTGATAATACTCTTGCAGCCCGTCGGGCAATTGCTTTAAACCCAAGTCATTGTAATCGCCCTTAGCAATAGCTGGTAAAACATACCGCAAATACATAAAATTGTTTTCGCTTTTGTTTGCCATTTCCTCGACAAAAGTTTTATCGGCAATGCTGCGGGTTTGAATCCATTTTCTCAGTTCATTTTTATAATCAGGATCGTTATTTAGAACAAATTGAATATATTCTTTGATATCATGCTGATTATCATTAACATACTTTTCGTCTCTTAAGTCCAACTCTTGTACCAGAACTCCCGGAGATACTGACAGCCGCTTTTTACCGAGATTATATGGTCGCCTCGTCAGCAGGAAATATACGTTATTTGGCAGAGTTGTAGGTAAATGTAAAAGATTATCTCCCGGTTCTTGTTCGACTTCATCAAGTGCATCAATTGCAATTACCAAACGTTCGCCCGCTGTGAGTTTCCCCGCCACCTTTGCCAATAAAGTTGGTAAATCGGCATCTTCTGAATTTGGCAATTGATAGCGGTCAATTAATTGCCGGCGAATGCTCTTCAAAAACAATTCTGGTCTGTTGCGGCGTTCGACGAGAATATTGAAATAGCAAGGAGATTTATGTTCGGAGGCGTATTTGGCTGCGATCGAACTTTTGCCCATTCCCGCATCCCCGATAATTGTAAAATAACCGCAAGGATTTTCGGTGATAAATTGCTGAAAAGTATCAAAAACAAATCGGCGACCGCAAAAGGTTTTAATTTTTTCTGCTATGAGTGATTCAAACTCTGGCGGCAGCGAATTTTCGGCATTCCAATCTTTGGGATCGACAATATCTGTTGGTTCTATTCCTAAAACTTTAGCTATGTTGGTGACCGACAATCTTTCTACACCATTAGGGCAGTCTCTTGTGCCGAGTAAGCGCTTAACTGTGTCCGGGGAAATATTAGCTTTAGCCGCTAGTTTTTCTATAGTCAATTCAGCTTGCTTGTATGATTCTTTGAGCTTAATTTTTCCAGTTGCACTCGATTGAACTTTATCAGATGGGCGCATATTAAGTTTTGAGGTATGGTTGGTAGTTGTTAGTTAGTTTGATAATTAGACGATCCGGAAGTTCGATAATTCGATAGTCCGACAGTCCGCCAGGGGTTCAAACCTCTGTCTCATATCGAAAGTCGTCTGAAGACGACTGGAAATTTATTTGTATTTTAGTCGGTTTTTACCCGAATCTGTCGGCTACAACGAAGTATTTTCGCAAAAACCCGGTTTCTGAGTCCCATGCGTAAATCATAATTTAATTACTTGTTTCTGACTAGGGCAGATAGGTTTTAATTTCCTGCCCTATCTGCCCCAAAATTTAGGGCAGAACACAAATTAAAACTCGCCCTATCTGCCCTTGAGTCTCGGTGTTTGCTCCACTATTCTAGTTATATAAACACTATTTAGAAGAGCAAATCGTTATGAACCACAATATTAACCGTGCCGTCAGATCCTTGCCAGCCGTGATTCTCATGGTAGGTGTCGGACTTCTATATTCTCATAAAATCTCGGTGGATGAATTCACTGCTTCCGCTAAAGCCTTGATAGGTTTTAGCAGAATTGAGTATGCTCAATCTAAGGAAAAGAAGAAGGTATTGCAGCAGGAGAGCGATCGACGAAAAGGGAGCTAAATCTAGGCGATGGAGGAGACGGCAGTGCCGTTTCCTTTCCTCGTCCCCAGGCAGAGCCGGGGGACGCAGATCCGGAGGCTCTGCCTCCTGTGAAGTGCAGATAAGCGAGGCAGAGCCTCTAGATATGGGTTCCCAGGCAGAGCCGGGGAACCAGTGAAACCATCCTCCGATTATTTGTAGGGACACGGCACTGCCGTGTCCTCTAAGCTGCCGTGTCCTAGCCAACGGAGGAGACGGCAATGCCGTTTCCCTACCGAAGATATCCTAGTTTTTAGCCGCCCCAAACTTTCTTTAAAACATCTTCAGGAGAGATGTCCGCCATTTTACCAGTTGGAGATTTAATGCCCAAAAATCGATCGCTCTTTGGCAACAATTTCGCCGGATCAGTCGGGCCGAACAACGCAATTGTATAAGTTTGAACCGCCACAGCTAAGTGCATCGGCGCACTGTCAGTACACATCATCAAATTAGCCGCAGCAATTGTCGCAGCCAATTTGCCCACATCATCGGGCGATGTAATTTTCACCTTCGGACACAACTTGATTAGTTCGGTCACAAAATCAGCATCTTCTGGCCCTTTAACAATCACAACTGGTAAATTTGGCTGTCGCTGCTGACAGTCTTCTATTATTTTCTGCCAATTGCCGATCGGGTAAATTTTGTCAATACCTTTAGACAGAGCTAACTGACTAGAACCGCCGTGAATTAAAATGTAACCACTTTCTTTAATTCCTAACCGTTGCTGTTCCGCTTCCGCCCACTGAATGTCCATTTTCGGTACATTAATGGCTACTGGTGGACAAGCATTTTTAATGTTGAATCCTTGCAGCAAATCGTGGTACATTTCGGCGGCGTACTGCTCAGTTTTCAGCGGTACGGGATTGGTGAGAAATAAAGTATTGTTGCTTCCCACATAGCCAACTCTTTTGGGAATACCTGTCAGCCACAGCAAAAGTCCCACACTCCACCGCTGGCCGAGGGAAATTACTCCTTCGTATTCACGATCGCGAATTACGCCCAGTAAATTGCCCCAATCCGCCATCGCGTTGCGGTCTTTGAAGTTGTAAGTTAAGACTTCTTTAACAGACTTACAGACTCGGTAAGCACCTTTTGCCCTCGGTTCGACGATCACATCAATTTGAGCGTCGGGATAAGACTGCTTGAGGTCATCAAGAGTCGGAAAAAATAAAATTTGGTCGCCAATCCCGCCAGGGACAAGTGCTAGTATTCGCATCATAAACGATCGGGCTATTATTGTTCGAGGTAGCTCTGTGCGATCGGCTCTCAACTATCAGCTTATAGTATTTCTAGACCTTAAAACCCACTGGCTGACAGCGAAACAACTGATTGAAGAGTACAGGACGCTCTTATTATATATAGGTAGTTGGTTTAAAAACGGTTAGTAAATGCACTTATTAATTCCTGCGGCGGGTTCGGGGCGACGGATGGGGAGTCAGCGGAACAAACTGCTGCTGACTTTGCTTCTTAAACCTTTGCTGAGTTGGACTTTGGCGGCGGCTGAGGCTTCGCACCACATTACCTGGATTGGGATTATGGGCCAGCCAGAGGATTTTCCCGATTTTGAAGCAATTCTGGGCGATTTATCTTTGACTAAGCCGATCGAACTAATTCAAGGTGGCGCAACTCGCCAAGAGTCAGTTTATAACGGTTTGCAGGCATTGCCACCGGATGCCGATCGAGTGTTGATACACGATGGCGCCCGATGTTTGGCAACTGCTCAATTGTTCGATCGGGCGGCAGAGGCACTTTTGAACTGTCCGGGCTTGATTGTCGCCGTCCCGGTCAAGGATACGATTAAGGTGGTGGATGAGCATAGGATTGTGCGAGACACACCGGAAAGGAGTAATTTGTGGGCAGCTCAGACTCCCCAAGGATTTGAAGTGGAATTATTGAAAAAGTGTCACGAAGAAGGGCGACTGAAGGGTTGGGAAGTTACTGATGATGCGGCTTTGTTTGAAAAATGCGGTTTACCAGTAACAATTGTTGAGGGAGAAGAGACGAATTTGAAGGTGACAACTCCCGTTGATTTGGCGTTAGCTGAATTTATTTTGCGGCAGAGAAGCGATCGGAGTAAATAGAATTTATGTGATGATGAAAATAATTTAACCGCAGATGAAAACAGGAGATAAACGCGGATGGAATCTTATCTGCGTTCATCTGCGTTCATCTACTGATATTTGCGGTTTAAAAATCTAAAATCTGTTGACTCTTATGTTATCCTAGAAACATCATAGCTGGAAGTAAACATATGATTTCTGTTGCGCCGATCGCACCACCGTTACTCATAGGCGAAAAGCGAGTAGTGTTGAGAAATATTACTTGGGATGGTTATCAACAACTGCTCAAGATTGTGGGCGATAAACGATCGGCTAGATTGACATTTGACAGAGGGACTTTAGAAATTACCAAGCCTTTAGAACAACACGAATTTTCGAGATGCTTAATCGAACGACTGATTATTATTTTGGCTGTAGAGCTAGGTTTGAAGATTAAAACGATGGGTTCGACAACCTTAGATCGATCGGACCTAAATCGCGGCGCAGAACCAGATAATGCTTATTACATCCAAAATCAGCCCCTCGTCGCCGGTCGCACAGTAGATTTAGCCACAGATCCACCACCCGATTTAGTAGTAGAAGTAGATATCACCCATACTGATATTGATAAGCCAGCTCTCTATGCCAGTATGGGAGTACCGGAGTTTTGGCGGTACAATGGTAGAGAATGGCGAATTTATAAGCTAGAAAACTCTGAGTATTTGGAAGTATCTGTCAGCCCCACTTTTCCGATTCTACCCAAAGAAAAGCTATACGAATTTTTGGCATCAGCGCAGTTAGATGAGGTAGAAGCAGAGGTGGATTTCCGCAATTGGGTGAGAGAGACGATCAAATCTAATTAGCCAATCTATAGCCGAAATTAGGAGATGGCAGTGCCGTGTCCCTACCCAAAATAACATTGTAGGGACACGGCACTGCCGTCTCCTCTATCACTCCGGTGCAACCGGAATTGATATTACATTAAAGTGGACTTTTATTTCTGACTTGCTCATAAAGCTCTTCCATCACTTCAAGAAACGAGTTATTGCGGTGCCAGAAAGCCGGAAAATCGCCTTGCTTTTTGACCGGAATACCAGCAACTAATGGCTTTACTACAGGTTCCATAGTTTGAGGCAAACGCTTGGTTCCTTGCCAAAAATCTTGCAAGCGCTCAATAGGTTCAGCGGCAACTATGGTAGGTTTAGTGTAATAAGATTCGGCTGGTTTGAGTGAACCTTGAGACAGTTGCAATTCTGCCGAAAGTGCTTGACCTAAAGGCGATTTTGCTAGTTCTTTATGTAAATCTTCTCGTGAAAGTCCCCGCAATTCAAAGAGTAGAAATGGATCGCGATCGAGTTCGGCAGCTATTCGATAATAGACTCCGGCAATGTGTTTGCAGGGATTGCCATAATCTGGGCAAGAGCACTGGGCATTAAAATCTTTTTCCCCGTGAGGCAACAGATTTAAGCCTAGGGTTGTAAAAGAATCTTCAATATTACTAGGAATTTCGTTCAGCAGCAGTCTGGAGATCAAACTAGCTCTAGAGGCGATTAATGCGATCGCCGCAGCCCATTTAGCGGCACTAATGTCATGAAACTCGATCGTGGTTATGTAAAGTGGTTCTTTGTAAACCCCAAAATAGGCATTGATCGAACCTCTAACTGTAGCACCGACGATGCCATCTTTAATCTCAAAGAAAGTGATTTTGCCATTGTTGACGTAAGCTCTACCCCGGCTTAAACGACCGTCATCAGAGATATGCTCCAATGCTTGAATAAATTCTTGACCCCACCAGGTGCGACTAAATTTGCTCATGATATTAAGCTGTTGTGCATTTAAATTGTATATTGCGATCGCCGATCAAAAATCTTAAACAGATAAAGAACCGGCCGGGCGGGTTTATGAGATTGTCGGTTTTAGGCAATTGTTATTGGTGAACCCGCCCCTACAGGAATTATATCTATTTCTTCCCCTCTCATACCATAGATAATCTAGATGTCAGTTTACTCCATAATGGCGCTTTGATTTAAAACAATTAATTTCTTAAATGCTTCGTTATCCAATTCTGTTAACCACGATTCATCTGCCCCGACAATCGATCCTGCTAGCTTCTTTTTGTCTTCCAGCATTTCATCAATGCGCTCTTCTAGGGTTCCCATAGCCACAAATTTGTGTACGAAAACATTGCGCTGTTGACCAATCCGAAAGGCGCGATCCGTTGCTTGATCTTCGACTGCGGGATTCCACCAGCGATCGAAGTGAAAGACATGGTTAGCTTTGGTCAGGGTAATTCCTACGCCTCCTGCTTTGAGGGACAGTACAAATATTGAAGGCTCTGTTTCTGGATCTTGAAATTCGACGATCATCTGCTCTCGTTTCTTGCGAGATGTACTACCGGATAGATAGTATGTTTTGTAGTGATAGACTTGGCGCAAATACTTTTCTAGAGCTTGACCCAGTTCGGTAAATTGCGTAAAAATTAATAAACTTTCTCCTTCTTGTAATACTTCCTCTACCATTTCGCTCAGACGAGTGAGTTTGTGCGATCGCTCTGGCGTAAATTCACTGCCATCCTGCAAGAACTGCATCGGATGATTGCAGATTTGTTTCAGCTTGGTGAGGGTAGCCAGAATCAATCCTTTGCGCTGGATGCCTTCCAATTCATTGATTTTTGTTTCCACATCTTTGACTACTGCTTGATAGAGAGATGCTTGTTCCTTAGTCAGATTGCAAAACAGCTTTTGTTCAACTTTATCTGGTAAGTCTTTGATGATAGATTGATCTGTTTTAACCCGACGTAAAATAAACGGTTCAACTAGCTTTTTTAGAGTTGCAGATTGACGGAGATCGTTGTTTTTTTGAATCGGCAATTCAAAGTTACGCCGAAATTGGGTTTGATTACCGAGATAGCCGGGATTGAGGAAGTTAAAGATTGACCACAAATCTAACAGACGGTTTTCGATCGGCGTTCCCGTCACTGCCAACCGATGAGGTGCATTTAGTTTGAGAATTGCTTTGGTTAGAGCCGCTTTTGGATTTTTAATGTTCTGCGCTTCATCAAGCACGATGCGATGCCACTTAATTTCACCTAATAGCTTGGCATCGAGTCTCGCTAAAGCAAAGGATGTGATCAACAAATCGTTTTCGCGACAGGCTTGTTTAAATGCTTTGCTTTCTTTGGCTCGTTGCGTGCCGTGATGGATGGTTGCTTGCAACTGCGGTGCGAATTTCTGAATTTCGTGATACCAGTTTCCAACTACCGATGTAGGCGCAATTAATAAGGTGGGCGGGATATTTTTTATCCCTGCTTTTTGTGCTATTTCTCGTTCCTGAAGCAGTCTAGCAATCACTTGAATTGTTTTGCCCAAACCCATGTCATCGGCAAGGCAACCGTTCAATCCTAGCTGTTCCAGGTATTGCAGCCACGACACTCCGCGCTTTTGATATTCCCGCAGATTACCCTGCAAATGTTCGGGATTGTCGATCGCCTGAAGTTGACTTTTATCACCGAGTTTGTTCAGCATTTCGGCTAAACTACTGTTGCGATCGACTTCTAACTCCAAATCTTCATCATCTTCCGTCGTCAGCTTCAGAAAATCCAACAGGCTCAATTCTGGATTGTCTTGCTGGTGAGTTTTCCAGAACTCCAGCATTTGCCGCATCTTATCCTGATCTAGTTCCAGCCATTGCCCTCGGAACTGCACCAGTGGGGTTTTGGCACTCACCAATTGGTTCCATTCCTGTTCGTCAACTGGTTCACCGCCGATCGCCAAATCGTACTGATACTCTACCAGTCGATCGAACGAAAAGTATTGCTTGCTTTTATCTTCGCCCGATGTGAGGGATTTGCCCTTGGCTTTCAGCCGAACTTTTGCTCGTTTTCTGCCTTGGGGAGTGTACCAGGCGGGCACAACAACCTTATAGCCTGCGTTTTCCAACACCCATGCAGACTCTTTGAGAAACCCAAATGCCGACTCCAGATTCAGCCCAATGCCGATCGGCTGGTCGGTTTCCAGTCCCTCCCACAGGGTAGGATAAATCCGAGCCGCGTAGCCCAAATTCATCAGCAACTGTTGCTCAAATCCTTGTCCCATCTGCTGCTGGACTTGTTTTTGCTCAGCCGATCGCATCCGCCAATAGTCTTGCAGTGATAAACGCAGCGACGGATCGGCCTTGGGCGCAACCTGAAACTGAAGTTCCCAAGGAGCCTCTGACTCGGCTGGATCTTGTAACTTAAAGTAGAGATGGAACGATTGCTCTGATTGAGTGCGATCGATGCGATCGCGCCATATCTGCCATTGCTTCAACTGTTCCATGCTAGTTTTTACAACTTTGCCACTACCATGCAAACAGTCGAAAAGGAGAGAATCGGCAATCGTCTTTTCAAAGGCTTGCGTCGTCGGCAGATGAGTCAGAATATTCACCAGCAAACACTCAGAAAAGTGGCGCAGCAGAGTTGTGCGATCGTAAAATTCTGGAGTTTCTCGCGGCTTATTCACCCCTGCCACACAAACCAACGGCATATATTCTACATATTGCTGAATAGTTGTTTCGTACTCTTCCCCAATGAACTCCCATCCCGGATATATTTCAATAGTATTAGCAGATGATTTGGATTCAGCGGCCGCGATGATTGCTTTGGCTTTGGCTACCCGTTGAGTGTTGGTTGTCGTTGTGGTTTTGGCTTGTTTTCCCTTAGTTTTCGTTGAAGAAACAATGGTGTCCTCGGCTGACTTTGCAGACTTACCTTTAGCTTCAGAGGCTTTCGGAGGAACTAATTCACGATAAGTCAGAGCAGGAATATACTGATCTTTGAAAATAATCCCCTTGAGCGCCTGAGTGTAGTGAAACCAAAACAGCAAATCTGCTCCAAGTTGAATCTCTGCTAGGTTGTGCAGCGCCATAAAATGCAGGTCATCGATCAGGCTGACAACGTTATTCACAAGACCGCCTATTTTGTCTGAAGTGACGGTTCGGTAGCAATCAATCTGCCAATATTGAAACTCAAATGATTCGGGTAATTCTTCTTCCAGATAGCGAGATAGCTCTAGGGAAGGTAAGGGTTGATTGTCAACTGTTGGTAACAAAAAATACTGGGGCGAAATCAAGTCTTGGAGCTGGCGAGGAAGGGGTGGTTTAATTCCTAGCTCTGTGATCAACAGCGTCGCCAAATCGGCCGCAGGGATTTGTCTGGGATGGCGCTGAGTGGATTGACGAAACTGCTTTTTTTCCGTCGTTTCAACCCATATATAAAATGCTCCCTGCTGGATAAATTCTTCTCCTGGCTGAGGAATCCAAGTTCCGTGAAGGATTTTCATAACAAGCACTCACTGAAAGGGCTGCACCTGGTTTTGAGTTTATCAGAAGTTTTGACAGGTGCGATCGAATAACCGACTATTTCCCAAATTTTACTCGTTACCAGACAGAGCCTGGTAACGTAGATCCGGAGGCTCTGCCTCCATTTTGCCTCTGGCGAGGCAGAGCAAGAGTGACATAGGTTCCTAGGCAGAGTCTAGGAACCAGTAAAATACAATTTAGATGCGGAACAGCTTAACCTACTTGTGCGATCGAGCCCAAGTCCAAGCTCTACCAATTTTTGGGAGCAGCGCAGGTAGATTAGGTAGAAGCGGAGGTAAATTTACGCAACTGGGCAAACGAAATGGTAAATATTAATACAACTGGAGGATGAAAACAATGCAATATAGCGGTAGATGGCGGATCGCAGAGATGGCAATGTGGGATAGTGATTACTTGGACATGGAAGTTGAAGCGTATATCGAGATTGAGCCTAGCGGTTCAGGAGAATTTCAATTTGGTTTAGTATCAGGTCAAATTGACGGTGGAGTGGTAAAAGATGGAAAGGATCAGCGATTTGAGTTTACCTGGGATGGTAATGATGAAAACGATCCCGCATCTGGTAGCGGTTGGCTCAAATTAAAGGATAAAAACTCGATAGATGGCGAAATCAAATTCCATCAAGGCGATCGATCTAGTCTTGTGGCTAAGCGCATAAGTAGTTAATAACTGAGATTTTGCACAATTCTCAATTAGCCTTTTATGAACAGGCTAGAAGCCCGTTCCACAAGAAAATTGACTCTTTGTGGAACGGGCTTCTAGCCCGTTGCTGACAATGGTGCAAGATGTAAGAAGTTCCGCACTGAGTGCGTGAAATTTCTGTCAATTTTGACGATCGGTCAACAAATCAATTTAACCGAACAACTTTAAAAAGGCTTGCTGCCAAAAATGTTTGTGTCAGACTAAAATAGGAAATAGAAATCAACTCCATTACCCATTACCTACTACCCATTACCTAAAAAAATGATCGCCGCTAAAGAAAACTTTCCCCAACTTACCCCAGCAGAATACTTCGCTTGGGAAGAAAAACAGCTAGAAAAGCATGAGTATATCAACGGTGAAGTCTACGCCATGAGTGGCGGCAGCGTCAATCACGGCCGCATTGCCATCAGACTTACTGCCATGTTCGATCGTCATTTAGAAAATAGCGGTTGCATAACTGGCAATTCTGACATCAAGATTAATATTGTTGAAAGCACTAACTATACTTACCCCGATGCTAGTATAACCTGCGACGATCGCGACAAAAACACTCCCAATTATTTTACTTATCCTTGCTTAATCGTTGAGGTTTTCTCTCCCAGCACTGAGGCCTACGATCGCGGTGGCAAATTTAGAATGTACCGCAACAATCCAGTCTTACAAGACTATTTATTAGTTAGTTCCACCAGTATCGAAATGGATTTGTATCACAAAAATGATGCTGGTGAATGGATCATCATTAACTACAAAGAAGGCGATACCATAGAACTAAAAAGCATCAATCTCAGTTTTCCAATTGAACAAGTCTATCGCGGACTCGACCTTACACCAGAACCTGAATAAACTATCTGAATCGACTGAATTATTTGAACACACCCTTCCACTCCGCTCAGGGTACTGCTATTACTCGTTCCCAGGCTCTGCCTGGTAACACAGATCCGGAGGCTCTGCCTCCATTTTTCCTCTCACGAGGCAGAGCCTCTAGATATGGGTTCCTAGGCTCTGCCTAGGAACCAGTGAACAGGCAAGATGCCTGTTCCACAAAGAGTTAGGTTTCTCATGAAGGATTGATTGGAAACTCGCCCCCACTATCAACCTCCGCCGCACTTGTAACTAAATCCAAAAACGCAAACACGGCCGGAATTAACAACCCATCCCTCAACACAGCCACCCCAATTACCCTCTCAAAATCCGCTGGTAAACTGCAAACTTTCACCTGAGCAGGTATTGGTTCCGCTGCCAAACGTGGTAAAATTGCAGTACCCAAACCTTGCAACACCATACTCACAATAGTTGAATCTTCGCTGAGTTCGTAAGCGATATTTAGGGGAAACTCGGAAGTTGCTAAATACTTGCGAAGTGGTATCGAACAAGCCGTTTCCGGTGGCTGCAAAATCAGCGGATAAGCTGCTAATTCTTCCCAAGTAATCTTAGCATTTAGTAATTTGGCAGTTGGCGGCAGCAACACAACATATTTATCCCGTAAAATTTCCCTAGTTTCAAATTCATCCGAGATGGGAAGAGACACAAAGCCGATGTCTGCTTTACCCGATCGCAAAGCCTCTTCCACAGCCTGGGTATAATAGACTTCGGTAATGCTGACAGCAATCTTGGGAAAGCGATCGCGAAATTGGGCTATAATACCCGGCAGGATATGAGTTGCGACACTCCGAAACGTAACTATCCGTACTTGGCCTCCCTGTAAACCTTTTTCTAAATCCGCTTCTTTGACCATCATTTCTAAGGCGCGGGCTATTTGACGCCCGTGAATCACTACCCTTTCCCCCACAGGCGTCAGTTGAGCGCCATGTCGCCCGCGATGGAACAGTTGCACTCCCAATTCTGTTTCTAAAGAGGCGATGGCGTGGCTGACTGCTGACTGCGACAATTCCATTTGCAAAGCCGCACCACTAAAGTTTGCACACTCTGCTACTGCTATCAAAGCCTGAATTTGAGAGAGTTTCATCCGCCGCGTATTGATTTCGTTCATTACCTTTTCGCCTGGAATGTCAATCTATCGATTTTATTCATACAATCTATGCAAGCAATGCTTTGATTGTCAATTTGTCAAGAGCTAAGGTTAATTTATCAGGTAACAGATTCGTTTTTACAGAATTTACATATCAACATTTTGCGGTAATTATAAGCAAATTATTGATAATTTTAGCGTGCATTTTCTGTGGATTTGAACACGATTGAGGTGTTGATTATGTCTACTTTTGACAAGTTGCGGAAGTCCAAATTTTTGAGATTCGTCGGGATTGGCGATCGAGCTTTATTTACAAAAAAACAGCTAGGGCAATCGATGTTTTCGGCGATGAATCAAGTTTGGCAGTTTTTCCTATCTGCGGCTGCTGGGGAGGATGAATTGAGAATTTGGCAGACATCAGATAATGATAGTAACACTTGGTGGCATGGTTGCGATCGAACTACAGGTCGCTCTACCTGTGTGGCGACTGATGATGAAATGCGCGCTTGGATCGATCGGCATTATTACCAATAGTAGATTGTTGGTTGTGTGGGGGCGGGTTTATTTAGGTTGTTTGCGGTTATCAAAAAAAATGGTGAACCCGCCCCTACGAGATTTGGAAAATCCCAAGATTGTTGGTTGTGTGGGGGCGGGTTTATTTAGGTTGTTTGCGATGATCAAAAAAAATGGTGAACCCGCCCCTACGAGATTTGGGGAAATTGGTGGATTTTTGATGATTTAATTTCAAAGGAGATGCTATGCTTCAAAGATATTCTGAGTTAGTAGCGCCCGTTAGCGGAACCCTCGAAGAGGATCGCATTATTCTGATGAAAAACGAGGTCTACAGGTTGCCTCAAACTCATCGAGAAATTCAAGTATTGTCAGGAATTGCTTGGATCACACTTGACAAACAGGACATCATCTTGCACAGCCTTGAAAAAGTATCGCTTCCACCGAGTAAAGACTTTGCTGTCATCTCCGCTCTCAACAATATGCCGCTGGTTGTGGCAGTCTGGCAAGACAAAAGCTCAGCCGGAAACTAGGAACCGATCGCAAATTCGACAGGAATACTCCAAAGAGCTCTATCTTAATAGTAATAACTTGGCGATGGGAGGACTCGATCGGTGTACTGCCGCTCTTACCATTTCAGCTATGTCGCAGCTATAAGTCTTGTCTTATCGCCCGCACTCAGCTTGCTCGTAATCTCAGACGCTGGGGCTTATGCCTCAATTATAAATGCGAGGCTGCCCCAAGCGAGCGATTCCCTACGGGATAGCTTTGGTTTACGCGCCCAAGCAACAGACCCCAAGACGCAAGCAGACCAACTCTTTGAGAAAGGAGTAAAACAGCACCGCGAGGGTTTGTTTCGAGAAGCAATCCAGACTTTTGAACAAGTTTTGGCAGTTCGCAAGCAACTAGGCGACAAACCGGGAATTGGAGAAACTCTCAACAATATCGGGGAAGTTTACACCGAAATGGGTTCGCAGCCGAAAGCTTTGGAAGTTTTGCGACAAGCTTTAGTCATTCACCGAGAAATCGGCGAAGGGCTTCGTATCGCGCGTACTCTCAATCTCATCGGTTTTGTCAACCGGATTGCGGATAAGTTTGATGAAGCGATGAAACTGCATCAAGAAGCTTTGGAACTTGCCAAAACTGCCGACGATCAAATTGAAATAGCGGAATCTTTTCACAACATGGCGGCGGTGTACGCAGAACAGGTAAATTACGCCAAGGCGATCGAATTTTACCAGCAAGCGCGGACGATTCGCACGACTCAGGGCGATCGACGAGATTTAGGGCGTACTCTTAATAATATGGGTGGCGTTTATTACAATATCGGCGACTTTAACAGAGCGATGGAATTTTACCACCAAGCTTTAGCAATTCGCCGGGAAATCGGAGACAGGGCTGGCGTTGGCCGCCTCCTCAACAACATGGCACTTACTTCTCGAAAACTCGGCAAAGATACTCAAGCACTGATCTATTTTCAGCAAGCAATGATTATGCTAGAAGCAATCGGTGACCAAACAAGTGTCGGACGCTTGCTCAACAATATGGGTACAATTTATGAAAGTCTGGGTCAATATCCCAAAGCTCTCCAATCCTACGAGAGAGCTTTGAAAGTTGCCCGCGAGGGCGGTGACAAAGCGGGAGAAACTACAGCGATGGAGGGGATTAAGCGATTGTCTTCCGGTCAGCTTGTGCCGCAATAATGACTGTTGGTCGGTTCGGATTGCCAGAAGTGAAACAAGAGATTTAAGGAATTTAAAATGATAGATTTTTGAACAATAACTTGGTATGATTGCCTGGATGTAACATTAATCAGCCAGTGCATAGTAATGATATTGACCGTATCAGAGAGAAAATTCGCCTCCGATAGTACGATATGTGAGCCCACGCAATGGAAGAAATGGCTGAGGACTTACTGACTATCCTGGATGTAGAAGAGGCGGTTCTGAGCGGTCAGATTATCCGGGTTGAAAAAGACGATTCCAGAGGTACAAAATATGTAGTAGTGGGGACTGCACTGGATCGACAAACACCTGTTGGAGTGGTTGGACGTTTGGCTAGTAACGGACGTTATCTAATCATCACGGTTTATGAAGTCACTCAACTTAAGGGCTAATCGTATGTATAAATACAGATGTGAGTATTGCGAAGGAACTGTTCAACCCCGCACTGTCAAGCGCGAGGCATTCAAACATAAAAATGGATTTGTCATTCTTGAAGATGTGACCATTGGTGTTTGTGATAACTGTGGCAATCGATACTATTCAGCCGATATTCTTCATGCAGTTCATGCCGTTGCAACGGGAGCGAGATTGCCTGAAAGAACCGAACAAATTCCGGTAACTCATTTAGAGTCAGCATAGCCATCGGCACTTCTTTTCCGCAAAGTTATTTAAATGCCCCCTTTTCCCCTCTCCACTTTTGCACCGTGCAAGGCAAAAATCGGAGTCAGAGCTGATTTTCCTTTCAGAGAAACGGCTCCCAAGGCCTCGCAAATGAACTGTGGCGCGATCGACTCAAACACCATTTCAGTCATCAAAATTTGATTTTCTCCCGCCTTGGTCATCAACCGAGCCGCCGTATTCACCGTATCTCCCAAAACATTAAACTCCCGTCGCCCTCTGGGTTCGCCAACCTCGGCGGCAAATACCGCCCCCAAGGACAGTCCAATCTGACAAGATATTTTTACTTCCTCACTGCCAATAATTAGGGGAGCCAAACCTGCAATAATCTCTCGAATCGCAATCGCAGAAGTCGCCGCGCGGCAAGCATCATCGGTGTGAACGTCTGGTACCCCAAAGTAAATCAGCATATCCGAACCCTCCAAGTGAGCCGTTACTTTCTGCAACACGCCCCCTTTAGCTGACACCACAGCATCGATGAGTGCGAAAACGCGAGAACAGCCAAGCACCAGTCTAGCCGCTTCAGCAGGCGTCGCCTTGTCCACTAACTCCGCTAAACCAATTAAATTGACAAACATTACCGTCGGTTTCGGAAAATCTGGCGGAATCCGTCGCAGATCAGCATTTTCCACCAGCAGCGTCAAGATTGGTTTGGGAATATAACTCGCTAGCGGTTCAACTCGCTTGACAGATTCTTCAATCTCTAATGTGAGACCAGAGACAGTACGATCGAGCAATACCGAACTCGGCATCCGCCGCCTTGTCAGAGTAATGTCATACTCTCCGAGTTGAGCATCAGTAAAATCGTCTGTCACCAACAAATAACCGGGTTTCCCAGGTTCAAAGCGAAATTGCTCTCCCAAGCCAGAACTAGCAGTTTGGGTCAAACATACTCTGTCCACAGTCCCAGAACCTTCAGCTTGCTTAGCTTGCTGTACCGTATTCCCCAACAATACGTGAGCCATCCGCATGGGCGTGCCGATGTCAGCACTAATGTAGCGCCCGCAGTGGATGCCCACTCGCATTCTCAAAGACAAAACCCCTTTAGCGGTTGGAATGTTGGCAAATTCTGCCATTGCTCGCTGCATCCGCAAACCGGCCTTGATTGCCCGGGCGGTGTCCTGTTGGTGTTTACCTGCCAGGAATTGCACCAGCAGGGCATCTCCTGTAAACTCCAGTAAATCGCCGCCTGACTTGCTGACAATTTCAATCATTGAGGCAAAATAGTCGTTGATCACTCCCAGCAGGGTTTCAGCTCCCTTGCGCCCCTCGGCGGCGTTCGCCTCCAATAGCGATGTAAACCCTGCCAAATCGGTGAATAGTAGCGTCCCTGTTTGCGACTGGTAGCACGCTTCGCCCGGGTGAGGACTCGATTCGGAAACTGACTTCGGTACGTAGTTGTGGAGGATGTAGCGGAGAGTTCGCAGGTGTTCAAAAACCGCCATTAACGTTGCGGGGGAGGGATCTACCCACGCAGCAGCGTACAGTTGGGCCGAAAGCAGCGCTCGCAGCCGCAGTTCGATCGCAGCTAAGGGAGGATTGTAGGTTAATCTATTAATTTCCACCTAAGTTTATGCTTAAAAAATAAGGTAAGTTCGATCGATAACAGAGTCAACAAATAGCTAGACCTATACCATTATCATAAGTTTCCAGTGACCAGATACCCGCCTAACCCAGAACCCCGTATAGAAATTTGCGAAAATAGTAGCTTGTTAGCTCCCAATTTGATCCGAGCTGCTCGATCGGCATATAGTATGTATCTGAAAGTGCATTCCGAGCAAATGCAGCATCCGGCCGGCGTAGTTGTTAGTCAAGGAAGCGATCGATGTCAGCTAATTTTTGCATCGCAGCCCATTTTATTACCTGGTGAACGTTTTGTTACTTTTGATGAAATAGAATCGCAAATGTATTAATTGGTAATTGGTAATTCATATTATGTGCGATTAAACATCACCAAAAATAGGTTTGTAGTGAGGACTTTAGTCCTCGGAATTTGAAAAGGACTAAAGTCCTCACTACAAACCTTATGAATATTGGTAATTAGTAATTAATGTTATATGCGATCAAACATCGCCAAAAATAGGTTTGTAGTGAGGACTTTAGTCCTCGGAATTTGAAAATGACTAAAGTCCTCACTACAAGCCTTATGGATAATTGACCGAATCTAATCTAAGAATTAATAAATAACCACAGAGAACAGTCAACAGTCAACAGTCAAATTAATGGAAATAATTTTTAATTCTTTTATTTATGTCATTGTCTTTGCTTTCGGATCGGCGATCGGCAGTTTCCTAAATGTGGTAGTTTATCGGTTGCCTGCGGGTTTGTCGATACTTTGGCCTCCTTCTCGCTGCCCCAAATGTTTAAATCGGCTCAGATTGTACGAAAATGTACCTGTGTTCGGCTGGCTATGGCTGCGGGGACGTTGCAATCATTGTCGCAGTCGGATTTCTGTCCGCTATCCCCTGGTTGAAGCAGCTACGGGTTTGCTGTTTTTGCTGATCTTCTGGCAGTTTGGGGTAAGCGTGCAAACTCTGGGTTTGTGGGCGTTTTTTAGCTGGCTATTGGCTTTGTCTTTGATTGATTGCGATACAATGACTTTGCCTAATTCTTTAACTCGATCGGGCTTGGTGGCCGGATTGGTTTTTCAAGTGGCAAAAGGTTGGTGGCCGACTTTTAGCCCGATCGACTCTGTGAACAATTTGGTACTGGGCGGTATCCTGGGAGCAGTTGTCGGATTGTGGTTGTTTGATATCATTGGTTTCGCAGGCTCGATCGCCTTTGGGCAAAATGCGATGGGGGCTGGAGATACCAAATTAGCCGCCTTGATGGGGGCTTGGCTGGGGTGGCAATACTTGCTGATAGCGGGGTTTATCGCCTGTGTAGCCGGGGCTTTTGCTGGTGGTGGGGCGATCGCGATCGGATTGCTCGATCGGCGTCAACCAATGCCCTTTGGCCCGTTTCTGGCTCTTGGTGCAGCAATTACAGCTTTGTGGGGCGAAGCGATCTTATCTACTTACTTGCAGTTGTTTTTCCCGAATTTTAGTTTCTGATCGGGATTTTTCCCTGGCGATAGAACATAACATTGTCTCAAAAATTGGTAAAATTATTCCGTGTCTTGGATTACACTTACAACTACTAGCTTTCGTTGGGAAGCCGAATTGATGCAGCAAATCCTCGCTGCTCATCAAATCCCAACTCGCATCGTTGACTTGGGCGTAGCATCTTATTTAGGAGCAGGAAGTGCTACAGCCCTGCAAGTTCTTCCAGAACACCAGCCAACAGCATCCCTCCTCATCAGTCCCATTGAAGAGGACAATAGTCAGTAGTTATTGGTTATTAGTTATTAGTTAAGCTGTTCTGCATTTAAACTGCACACTCAAAACTTGATAAAGTTCTTGTGGG
>ENA-OFCE01000790-OFCE01000790.1-metagenomes-genome-assembly--contig:-NODE-790-length-18994-cov-2.815460_pt1 | contig 18994 bp, 19 predicted proteins | sample MGYA00153388_OFCE01 | MGnify analysis MGYA00153388
GAAAAAAGGCAATAGAGAGAGTTTTCGAACTTTATCTAGATGGAGGAAAGAGAAATGGAAAAGAAAAGGCTGCCAATCGTATTACAACTTACCTGTATGTTCATTCTCGTTATATTTTTATTAGTATCTGTATTGGGTTTTACGGTGTATAAGCTTATATCAAGCGGTCAGACCACCGAGGAGTTGGTAAAGCACAATGTAGTAAGCGCTAACCTTGTAAAAACAGGTCACTTAGAATTTACGGGAGCATTACTTGATATGAGAGGTTTTCTCTTTTACCCTGATGGTGCAGTTTATGAACAGGGATATCGTGAGAAAATTAAGAAGAGTAGTGAATTGGCCAAAGAATATAGTGATACTTCCAAGATGGCTGAAACAAAAGAGGACGGAATCCTGCTGGCGAAATTAGTAAATGATTATGTAGTATTAGGTGATAAAGTTATTGCTGCAAAGAAGGCAAATGCTCCGAATTTAACGCAGCTCACAACCCAAGGACGAAATTTAGTAAAAGATATTGATGATCAATTTCGTAAGTTAGATGTACGACAACAAAAATACATAAGTGAAAGAGCAGATGCTGTACTGCAGGATGCAACGGCTACTGGCAGGAATACTCTTATTTATAGTATTGTTATAGCCTGTATCGTGGTCTGTATGGCTGTCTGGTACAGTAGAAACTTGGCGGGGCGCCTTAAAAATATCAATAGCGAATTAGCTGAGGTAGGAAATCTGAATCTTACAGGGAAAGACGTTTATCCTACGCGTAATGATGAAATTGGTGATATGGGATATATCGTCATTGAGATGAAAAAATCTCTTAAAGGTTTCGTTTCCCAGCTTACCAGCAGCAGCCAGGTACTAAGCTCGACGAGCATCGAATTAAGTGATTCCGTGAGTGAACAATTAAAAGCAGTAGAAACCGTAGCCGAAAGTGTAACCAACATTGCTGCTGGATCTTCTCAGAATGCAGATAATATTAGTAATATTTCTGCTACGATGGAAGAAATCTCAGCAAGCTCAGAAGAAATTAATGCTAGTACCGCGGAAGCCAATAACAATGCTCAAAATGCCGTAGTAGAAGCCGCGAAGGCAATGGAACTGCTGGCACAAACGGTTACGCAAAATGAGTCGATTACCTCTTCCATGAATCAGATTAAGACTGTTACTACAAATTTGGATCAAGGATCGGTAAAGATAAAGGGAATTGTAGATTTAATTAACAGTATTGCCGCCCAAACCAATCTTTTAGCATTAAATGCTGCTATTGAGGCGGCGCGTGCAGGGGAAGCCGGCCGTGGTTTTGCCGTTGTGGCTGAAGAAGTACGAAAGCTGGCGGAACAAAGTGCTAGCGCAACGGATGAGATTGCTAAGATTATTGATAATATGGGAAGTGATATTAACTTTGCCGTTTCTACTGTAAAGAAAGCAAATCAGGAAGTCGACAAGGGAAAAAGTTCTACCATTGCAACGCAAAAAGGTTTTGATGTAATTATAGAGAAAATGGATATGGTAAAAAATGAGATTGAACATGTGGCCGCTTCAATGCATGAGACTTCCTTGGGTATCCAGACAGTCGTGGCCAGTGTAGAAAATATTACGACAGTTGCTCATGCCACCTCAGCAAGTTCTGAAGTCGTCGCAGCTTCGGCTGAAGAGCAAACGGCCGGTATGCATGAGATAGATACGAATGCAGCCAAATTAGCTCAGTTAGCAACTCAAATGATGGAGATTGTAAAGAAGTTTAAGGTATAACGAAATCAGGTACTACTAAAAAACTCTGCCTATAGGGGCAGAGTTTTTTTGCGAGCCCTAAATTAACAAAAGAGAGAGAAACCTTAATAAGGGAACTATAGAAAAGTAAGGCAGGATAGTATACTATTATTAATATGAGATATTTTGTAATTTAATCCATAATGATGTAGGAAAATTGCATCTAAGGATGGCTGGTTCTTACCTTATGATAAGAACGGGAGGTTGGCTAGATACAGTTAAAATACTTGTAGGGCTGGAGAGACAGGAATGGTTGCTAATTCAAGGGAACATAGTATCACAACGGGGAGGGACATATCTTTGGGAAATGTAAAAAAGGTTCTTACTGAAGAATTCAAACGTGAAGCGGCTATTTTACATCATAACTATGAAAAAATCATACGTGAGTTAGGTATCGGAAAGAGTGTACTATTCCCCTATTTTTATCAAACGGTAATCTCTCAGAATGCTTCTATTTTTGAAAAAGAAAATCAATTAAAAGAAAAATCCTTTGATAAAGAGGCAGGAAAACAATATAATTTGAGCAACACAGAATTAGTAAAATATATTGATAACCTAGAAAGTAAGCTGCTGTATTTAGAGAAGAAGCATAAAGCAATTATTGATAATGTAAAAGGTGTCATATTTCAAACAAATAAAGCAGGATGCTGGACTTTCTTAAGTCCTAGATGGACAAAAATTACAGGTTTTACGATAGAGGAAAGTATCGGAAATTTTTTTTTGAATTATGTGTATGCAGATGATCAGGAATTCCATTATAAACAGTTCCAATCCATCATCGAAGAGAAACGGTCATATAGTCGATATGAAATTCGTTATTCTACTAAAACTGGTGAATTTCGCTGGATCGAGGTATACGCTCGACTTACAAAGGATCAATATGGGAATATCTCTGGTACCTTGGGTACCTTACATGATATTACAGTTCAACGAAAAACCGAGAAAATGCTTCATTTAGCCTATGAACTTAGACGCAGAAGTGATTTCTTAAATGATATCGTAATGGGAACTACCATCGTAGATGAAAGAATAAAAGATTATATGCATACGCTAGGATTGGATTTTTCTCGTCCCTTAATTTGTTGTTTATTAGTTAGCAAGAACTTTATTGGCAGGGAAAAAGAACAGAATAATATTATTGAAGTGTTGGGGAATGAGAAAGGCTGCATCGTATGGAATTGCAGAAATGATATAGGCGTTTTATATCAAGGGGGGAACGCTGAACACGCAACAGTGGAAAGCAGTATGATGTTTGCTCATGCTTTACTAGAGAAGATTTATCAATATGACCCTCAACTAAAACTCGTGCTTGGAATTAGTAATGTACAAACAGGCTTAAATAGTGTTAGGAAGACTTACTGGCAAGGATGGAGTGCCACCGTGGCGGCACAATGTCAAGGCAAGGAAGATGGTATTTTTCATTATAAAGACTTAGGGATTTTACAGCTTTTAGTTAAAAATATTGGTAATGAAGGTGCAAAGGAATTTGTTATAGAGCAAATTGGTACTCTTATTCGTTATGACGAAGAAAAGGGGACCAACCTTGTAACCACCTTAGAGGAGATATTGCAGCACTCCAATTTAAAAAAGACTGCGGAAAAAATGTTTCTGCACCCCAAAACAGTTATTTTTCGCAAGCAGCGTATTGAAAAAATATTAGGAGTATCCCTTGATTCTTTTGAGACAAGACTCGCCCTTGGAGTAGCGCTGAAATTGAACCTTGTAAATCAAGTTATTAAAGCAAATTAAGTCCATAACTAAAATATCTTATAGGGATAACGATAAGATATTTTTTTATTGGAAATTTAGCTTATGGGGATAATAGAATATCCCTTACTACTAGACTATACTTATAGAGTAGCCAATAGTAGTGTAATTCTAATTTTTCGTCAAATATTTCCATCAGAAAAACTTGCATACATCGCAAAATGACATGAACAGCTATACATTAGAATTATAAGCAAACCTGCCGAAAGGCAGGGACGCAAAGCCTTGGGTCTAACGATACAATTGTTCTATGACTGCCAGGTTGCATCATGTTTATTTGATGTACCTGTCGGTTTTTTTATATTGAGGGGGATTTTTTATGAAAGAAGAGGAGAATTTGGAAATTGGTGATATTGGAAAGGAATTAGATGAACTAATTTGCGATATTTTTGAGATTCTCCAAGATATTAAAGCAATTAATAAAGAACAGCTAGTTATTAATGATATTCCAGATGCAAAGAAAACTTGATGCTATGGGGATTTTCGCTTTCTTCGCATCGTAGCCATACTCATTCGTCAGGCTGGTTAATAGCAAAGAAGTATAGGGATTTAGGGGTGTAAGAGATGCTTTCTACCTTACCTAGTGAGGAGATTCTGGAAAAAATATTTTTCATTTCACAACGCCTAACGAGCTACGATGGAGTGGATGATATATGGGATTATATTGCCAAAACAGCTCTAACTATCACAAGAGCTGATGCAGTTGTAATTAGAGACTTTAATCTTGTAAGCGGACACCTTACAATTGTGAAAAGTTATGGACTTTCAAAAAGCTATATCAATGAACCCCCGATTCGTCTTGAGGAGGGGGTAATTGGCTGTGTCGTATCGGAAAGTAAGCCTTATATACATAGCGATATATCTCAAGCGATAGAATGGAATGCTAGCGGACTTGCTAATAAGGAAGGGATACGATCCATAGTATGTGTACCATTAAAGGGGAAGGAAAGCAGCACGGGAGCTATCACTGTCATGAGAAAAAAGGTAGAGCCCTTTACAGAACAAGAAGTATTTCTCTTGAATATGTTTGGTTTACAAGCTAGTGAGGCCATAAAGATTGTTAAATTAGTTAATTCACTACAGCAACAGGCGATGTATGATTATCTAACACAAATTTATAATAAGAATGCTTTAAACTCAGTACTTGAGAAAACATTATTATTGTCAAAAAGATATTCTAGCGCGATGAGTGTAATTTTTATTGATATCGATAATTTTAAAATGTTTAATGATACTCATGGGCATCTTCTAGGTGATAAGCTTTTGTGTGATTTTGCACAAATCTTAAAGAAAAGTTGTAGAAAATCAGATTCCGTAGGACGGTTTGGCGGAGAAGAATTTGTAATACTAGCCCCACATACCAATAAAAAAAAGGCCGTAGCATTTGCTAATAAAATACGAAAAAGCGTTGAGAAAAGTACCTTTATAGGAAGAGGCAACAGCGAAAATCATATTACCTTTAGTGCTGGCATATCTTGTTTTCCAGAAGATGGTGATACCGTCTTTGAACTGTTACAGCAGGCGGATCGTGCCATGTACCAAAGTAAAATAACCGGAAAAAATAAAGTTACTTCGTGGATTGATGAACTAGATATTTTTGAAGTCGATGGGAGAGGAATCATAGCATGAAATTAAACAAAAAATTAATGTTATTAAGTGTAATACCCACAATATTATTTGTTCTCATAAGTTGCTTTTATATCATTCCTAAAACAAAAGAAAACATTTATTTGCAAAAGGACATTCAAATAAAAAACAATGTAGAAATAGCACATTCCACCGTAGAATATTATTACACCCTTTCTAAGTCCGGTGTGATGGCAGATCAAGAAGCGCAAGAAAGAGCAAAAGAAGTGATCAGTAAAATGCGCTACGGCAGTGATGGTTATTTCTGGATTGATAATGATCAGTATATTAATCTGATGCATGCCACTAAGCCTGAAACGGTAGGACAAAATAGGAGTAACACCCAGGATGCAAAGGGCAATTATATGGTTAAGAATTATATAGAAGGAGCATTGCAGCACAAGGACTCGGGCTATTACAGCAGCTTTTGGTTTCCCAAGCCAAATGAAACTGAGGCTTCTATGAAACGAGGTTACGTGAAATTGTTTCAGCCTTGGGGATGGATTATTTGCTCGGGAGTCTATATAGACGATGTAGAAAAAGCCATTGCCGGTGAGATAAATGGCATTATTATGATCAATGTGCTTCTCATGCTTATATCATTAGTATTTGCATATTTATTTTCACGAAAAACAATCGTAGCTCCTCTGCAGAATATTATAGAAAAAATAAGGGAAATTGCCAATAGCGGCGGGGATTTGACCCAGAGGATTCAAGTCAGTAGTAAGGATGAACTAGGAGAGTTAGCAGGCACGGTAAATGATATGACGCAAAACTTAGCCCAGCTTATTCGGCAAGTTGCATTAACGACAGAACAAGTATCGGCATCATCAGAAGAACTGACTGCAAGTGCCAGCCAATCTTCGGAGGTGGCGAATCAAATTGCAGCTGTCCTTACCGAGGTAGCAGCTGCAGCGGATCAACAATATAGTACAACTAATCATGTAGTAGAAATTGTTGAGAACATGTCCCAGAGCGTGCAGCAGGCTGTTCATAATACCAAATTGGCAGCGGAACGATCTGAGCAGACCGCTAAGGCAGCACAGGAAGGTGTGATATCCATCAAAGCTACGATTGGTCAGATGAATGATATTGAGAGAACTGTTATAAATTCAGCGGGGCTTGTTGATAAATTGGGAGACAGGTCTAAGGAAATAGGACAAATTGTAAGTACGATAGCCAATATTGCGAATCAAACCAACCTGCTTGCTCTAAATGCTGCTATTGAAGCTGCACGGGCCGGTGAGCATGGTAAAGGTTTCGCTGTAGTAGCAGAGGAGGTAAGAAAATTAGCGGAGCAATCTGAAACTGCCTCAGAGCAAATCAGACAATTAATTAGTGAAATTCAGCAAGACACTGAAAAAGCGGTACATGCGATGGATGAAGGTACATTGGCAGTTAAGCAAGGAACGGAAAATATTAATGCAACAGGAGATACTTTTGGTGAAATTGCTACATTAGTAAACCACGTAACTGATGAGATTCAAAGAACCGTTGCTGCAATTCACGATATAGCAGAAGGAGCAAAGCAGGTGGCATCATCCATGGAAGTACTGGACGGGGTTAGCGATAAAACTGCGAGCAAGACGCAGACGGTATCTGCCTCCACAGAGGAACAAACCGCATCCATTGAAGAAATTGCTATTGCCAGTGACGCATTATCACAATTAGCTGAAAAACTGCAATTAGAAATTGTTAAGTTTAAGGTTTAACCTAAATAAATAGAAACGCACTTCAAGTGATGTAAATAGGAATTTATCGCCACTCATTGCTATAATTGTACGCATATGGTATAATAATTAGCGTTGGGATACTAAGCAGTCATAACAGAGCAAAAGAAGGCTCTATCAGTACCTCAATCTTTTTATGTAGTGTGCGGGTGTAGCTCAGTGGTAGAGTACCGGCTTCCCAAGCCGTGGGTCGAGGGTTCGAATCCCTTCACCCGCTCCAGTAATTTAGCGGGTTTAGCGTATGGTGCAATCCTGTACAGTGGTCAACATGGTGCAACAGTGGTGCAACGAGTGCTAAAATCGGTGTAAAATAAGACGGATTTCCTATTTAGGAAGTCCGTCTTTTGTTATTCTATTTGTTCAGCTGTGGTTCATCCGGGAGAGTAGTCTTACCGTGAGTTTAAGACCGTTTTTGCAATATATCAAGCAGAATTTTAACTACTAAGTAAAGTCGTGAGATTTCTTTATGTTTGTTGATTTGGGCTATTGGATATATTATTATCGTTTTGCTTGTAATGCTTATATTTATTAATATCATCCTCTGTATAGTAAAATTCAAGCTTGCCTCTTGAATTCTTATGGATCCAGGAAGGTTGTATATTGTAAAACTTTTCCTGGTCATGAAGCCATTTGGGGGAGTGTCCTAAATAATGAGCGAAAGTCCTCTCGTGTATCATTCCTTCACTATGCCTTTTAGCGTAGACATAGCGAAAAAAACGGTTTAATGTATATTGTTCAAGATACTCCTTTATTTTTCCATTTTTATCTGGAATTAGATAGTCAGGCTCCAGCTTACCAATTTCGACTAGGTGCTTCAATGTCAATACAGTTACTTTGTTATCGAGGGAAGATACAATTGCATCGAAACCAACCCAGTACCCACTCTTAACTTTTTTGTCAATAAGGATTTGAAAGACTTCTTCAGTAAGAGCGTCCATTTGTAGGTCAAATACAGATTGATTTGGCGTTGTACTTTTCCCTCTTCGGGATTTTTCTAAAGTTGATATACGAGAAAAGAAACCATAAATAAAATCAAATCGCTCTAAATTATTTACAAAGTCTAATACAAGAACCTTATCTTTACCAGCATCTTTTCGTAGCCCTCGCCCTAGCTGTTGAAAGAAGACGAGTGAAGATTCGGTGTTTCTCAAAAACACTAGAACACTTGCATCAGGTATATCTATTCCTTCATTTAAGACATCCCTTGCCAGGAGGATATTAAAGTGACCTAGTTTGAAACCCTCTACGATTTCTATCTGTTGCTTCCGACTATCTTCACCTGAAATTGTTTTGCAATTTTTAAACAGAGTGGCAAAATGATACATTTGAATTAAGCTGCTACAAAAAATAATAATTTTAGGATTAGCTGAATTTGCAGCCGATTCTTTTAGTATTATTTCCACAATTTCATGGTCAGTACGTGGGGTAAATAAGCTGTCCAAGTCGAGTCCTTCGAGATTACTTAGGGCCATGTAAAGTTCATTAGTATCTACATTATCTGAAAGTGTCTTATAGATTATTGGAGTGAGTAATCCATCAACCAAAGCCACTTCTAATGGCAATGAGATTGCAATATTGTCGTGATAGTAAGCGTAAATATCTTTACCATCACCACGTATAGGTGTCGCTGTTAGCCCCAATAGAAACTTAGGTTTGAAATATGTAACTACTTTATCTCTTGTTGGAGCGGCGGTATGGTGGGCTTCATCAACAACTACATAGTCGAACTCAAATGGGTCAAATGTCTCTAATGCGTTGAACATACTTTGAAATGTTGCAAAAGTGATATCAGTACATCTATCATGGCACTCACTATCGAATCGTCCATATGTACGTGCAATGCCAAATATGTTCAAGAATGATCTTTTGGCTTGATCTAAAATAACTCCCTGGTGAGAAAGATATAAGGCTTTTATAGGAGTTCCAAGATATCTTTGAAAGTTAAAAGCGTCAAATGCAGACAGATAAGTCTTACCTAATCCGGATGCCATTATAGCAAGAGCGCGGTTTTGACCAGCATGCCGCAAACTAATAAGATTATCTAATCCCTCTTTCTGATATTTTAAAGGAGTTATTGTAGTTTTACTTTCTAATTTCACCTTAGAAAGCAATATTTTTAACTTATGACGGTCAATAAGTTCAATAGGCGCCTTTTCAGCTAGTTTTACAGCAGAAGCAGAATATATAGAGTTTGTAATTATGATTCCTTTTTGGGCTTCATAATATAGCATACCTCCCAAAGCTTGTTGCACAGCCGAGATACCTATTGCACTCACTGCACGCTTTACTTGGATGGCATATTTTACCTCATTAAGATTTCCGAGTATATCTGCACCGAAGTCGGATGCTTTTGGAGTTTTAGATAATTGCGTATAGCCTTGAGTTTCTAGTATTTGGACTATTGCGTCCTCAAAATATTCACCAGTACACTGATCCAAATAATGGATATTAAGGTGATTATCCATATCCTTACCCCCAATAATGCTTGTACGCATACAAAAGCAATAATACCAGATTTTAACTGAATCTATTCAATATAGTATATACGTTGCTTAAAGGGAAAATACGATTATGAAGTCCGTCTTTTGGTATTTCCTCCGGTTCATCCGGCGATATTTTTTTTTATCGGGGCAAATTATATATTTCTGCAATTTGGTTCGCTATTTCATCGTCCTTACCTGGCATAGAATGTCCATATAAATCTAAGGTATGTGATGGTTTAGCATGTCCAAGTCTACGACTTACGTCCATAAGTGGCATACCAGCAGCTAATAATTTGGTAGCATGGGTATGTCGCAGGGCGTGGAAATTTTTATGTACGACTCCAGCTTGGTGCAGCAATTTGCGCCAAAAGCGTTGCCAGTTTTGAGGGTTTATTGGTGTGCCTTCTAGTGAAGTAAATACAAGAGATTCTGCAGCGAATGCTTCAGGGCTCTTTTTGATAGCTCTGGTACGGTGTTCGTTTAATATAGGGATATATTCAGGTGGCAAGGCGATTTTTCTTTTACCAGCTACACTCTTTGGTTCTTCAAAGATAAATTGACCTGACTCTGTCATATGAAGACCTTGACGAATAAAAATACTACCATCTTGTACATCCATCCAGCGAAGTCCTAGTAGCTCACTCATACGAATCCCTGTAATAACATCCATATATACAGCAGGATACCACTGGTGCTCTGGATACTCAGAGCGATTTCTCATTGTTTTAGCAGTAGATAGGACAGCATTGATTTCATCTTCAGTAAATGTCTCTACTTCTTCACGGATAACCTTTGGAGGAGTCACATCTTTAGCTGGGTTGCTCTGAATGATTCGATCTATTCTAGCCTGCTCTAAGCAAGCATGAAGAAGATTATGTACTTTCTTTTTTGTCTCACCACTAGCTGGCACCATTTCAACAATCTTTTCTTTTGTCTTGGGATCTTTATGAACACGCTTTACAGTTACGCTGTTATATAACTTTTTCAGCATAGTTGCTGTAATCTGCTGAATTGGCTTATCAGCCAATGTCTTCATGTGGGCAATTAAAGAGATATACCGATCCATAGTGCGTTGCCTTACATCTGGCTCAATGTGTGTCTCTAACCACTCAGCCATATATGTACCTAGCTTTACCTCCGATGGTGCAATGAAGGTGCCTAGTCCCATCTCAGCACGTTTTAAAGCGACCCAATCTTCTGCCTCGGGTTCAGTGTCAAAACGCTTACTGGTACGTTTGCCATCTTCCATAGTGATAGCGGCTCTATATTTCTTTGTGGCTTCATCATAGTAAACGCTGCCTTGATTATTACGGCGTTTTGGTTTTGCAGGTTTTTTATTGTTGGGCAAAAGACTGTACCTCCTAAAAAAATCATCCATGAGACTGTAAAAAGTATTTTTCGCATGGTGTCGCTCTTCTTCTTAAAAATCAATGATTATATTAATAGAAATTTCGTGAATGTAGATATTTAGTAATACTAGAGGATTTTAGTATATATTGACGAATTAACAGATATAACCATTTTTATTCAAATAAATGTTGTGTGAAAGAAGGATAGATATAATTAATAAAGATGCTTTAGGCTTTAAGACTATAATTTCTTAAGTTTGCATTTAGTGTGATTTATCATCTGAAAAGACTATATCCACAGTACAAATACAAAACGGCTAGTATAATTAATATTAGATAAATAATTATGATAAGTTTGGTATTGGAGTTTAAGAAATAAAATATAAAATCAGTTCGTTGTTTTATAATGGTTATTAAGTTTTGGATTCATATGGAGGAAAAGATGCTATTTAAAGTAACTTGCGAGGTTGCGTGCGCTATACCAATACTTAAATTGGATGGGGAGGAAAAGTATAAAGCTTTCTTTGATACCTTAAAATTAATGTGTCAAAGCTCAAGAAAAATAAAATTCAATCTTTATAAGAATGGAATAATTAAACCACGAATCGAATTTGCAGAAGAGATAACTTGCAAAAATATGGAATCTTATACAGCTAGAACAGTTAGGAAATATGAATACTTGCTGATTAGCTTTCAAGTTAAGGTACAAGAGGAAACGCTACTGATCATGGATAATATGGGACATACTTATAATTCTGAAGAGTCAATTTACCTTCAGTGGCACATTATAAAGGAAGATATAACAAAATGCATCAATGATATGTTTTTTGTTATCAATTTTATATCCTTAGGAAAAATTGATAGTGGTGGTTTCGTTGTATATTGTAATAAATTTTCAAATGAACAAAAGATTATCAACAAGTTTCAATACTGGGGTATTGAGGAAGCCGCTAAATTCGCAATTAAAACTCAATGGCCGAAATTCGAAGAACTAGATTTTTGTAAAACGTGGAATTGGCTAAATAAACGTGAGTGGTTTATTACAAGTTTTGGAGGCGGAAATACTGGGAGAGCTGTTTTGGGATTAATGAATAGTCTCAAGATTGAAGATACACCAGCTCAATTGTTTTGGGCCCTTCTTGCAATTGAAGCTTTATATACAAGAGGTAGGGGAGAGTTAGGGGAACAAGTTAAAGAAAAGAGTCAAATATTATTAGGTAATATTGAAAACCATAAAAAAATTATTAATCAGATGTATGGATATCGTTCTCGTTTTATTCATGGGGACATTGATTTTGTTGGAGTAAATTTTATCAATGATGCAACAGATTACTTTGAAAAATATGATGAAAACCTTAGAGAAGCAGTTGATTGCGCAAGAGCGATATTAATTGCTTCACTGCATCAAATTATAAAACGTAACTGGGAAGGAATTTCATTTTCGTATAAAGTATTTGATTCTGGTGAATAATTGATGGTCATGGCTTATATAAACTTAGTAGTAAGGAGTAAAGAATAATGGATAAAGATATGATTCTAGCAGTTGCAGAACTAGCTTTTACCTAATAATACAAGCCTTCTTAATACCATGTCTCCTTTAAAAGGACTTGCATATTTAATTGACAATGGAAGAAGAATTCAGCTAGTATTATCTGGTGATAAGATTCTTATTCTCAAATCGTTATCAAGAAAAAAGAGGCTGTTGTTAGCCAGATTGATGATATAAAATAATATATTCCTAATCACGTGATTAAGAGAAAAAATTAATATCAAAATAATAAAAGACGCAGCCCGTCCAGGTTAGTAGTGGAATAGTGCTGTGTCTTTTGTTGCGTAATCATATTCTTTTATGCCGAAAAGCCGCATTCTAAAAGTTGCAAACTCTTCTGTAATAGTAAAGTGTTCTGCTAGCTCCCAAGGCTCGTACAATCCACTGCCAATTACGTCTAGTAGATCGTTTTCTGGCACCAGATATTCTGCTGCCCAGCGCATGGCTTTGTACTCTACTTTACTAATATGTAAGCGGTCGCCATAATTGTAAAATTCACGGGGGATATGATACCCAACGGTGGTAAAGTGATGTCCCAGCTCTTCCGCTAAGATGCAGCGGAGCAGGGGCGTATCATGAGGTAAGGAGTTGTCCAATCCGATAATTGGCGGCAAAGATTCTTCTGAAAAATAAATACCTCGGACTGGTGGGGTAAAATGAAAAAATTCAACTGCTATTGTTTCGTCTTCTGCAAGTTGTAGCATGGCATCTGGCACAGTGTCACCTTCTGTATATTAAATAGGCTTTTTACCGTATTTTAATCTCATTAGTTCTTTAAATTCTTCAATACGCTCTATAGCTTCGGGAGGCAAATCAGACATTAGATCGTCAGTGCGATGAGCAGCAATAGTTTCAATTGTCTTCCGTATATTTGTTTTACCAATAAGCCAATCTGCGGATACATTACAGGCTTTGGCGATCATTGCAAGCATCTCTGTATCAGGTTCACCAAGACCGTTCCGCCAATTATAGACTTGATTTTTATTAGCTTTAAACATACTTCCAAATTCTTCTTGGGTTTTTTCAGATTCTTGGAATAATTTATCAAATCGTTCTTTAAAAATAGCCATAAAATCAACTCCTTGAATTAAATTATATATCAAGTGAATTATTTTTTGCGTCAAAACGTAAAAATAATGTTGACAACTTATTTTCTAAGTTGTATTATAATGACAAATGAACTTAAAAAATAAGTCAAAGGAGTTGAGAAAATGCATAAGAGACTAAATCTGATTGCAGCTAGAGTTAGTGCTGGGTTTACTAAGCAAGAAGATTTTGTTAAAGAGTTGCAAGCTAGAGGAATAGGTATTACAAGTACAAAGTATAGTAATATTGAAAATGGAGTAGCAAAGAATGTAGATATATATTTAGGACTTGAGATTGCAGATTTTTTAAAACAAAATCCAAGAGATATTTTTTTACTTATAACGACTAAAAAAATAAGTCGGAATAATTCCGAAGCTTGTTAAGGAGGTGATATCGATGTTACAAGCAACGCTTTTTTGCACACCGCCAAAATTAGCAAAGGAAACTGGAATTGATGTTCGTATTGTCCGCGATATGTGTGAAAAGAAAATAATCCCAAGTGAACTCTACAACGGTCGCTATCGAATTCTTCGTGGCAAAGCGATCAAGATTTTAATTCAAAGATCAGAAGAATTTGAAGGGCATTATCGCCCTGAGCGTTCAGCAGTATTAGAAGCAATTCGTGCAAATCGAACAACACCAAGACAGCGAACTGCAAAGCAGCAATTAGCACTTGATCGCTTACGCGGTCTTGTCTAAGAAATTTGAGGTGAATATATGAAATTATCAAAGATCACTTGGCGTCATCCCCAATTGGTGGAGAATGCAATTTTATTTATACTTTTTCTCCTAGTGTTATTTTTTGTACCAGGAGGATGGTAAAAAAGACAGCCTATCCTAAGACAGGCTAAATGGGGGCGAGAACATCAGGAATGTTGTCCTCTGATCATATTATCCCATGGAAGGGGGTGATAAACCATGCAGAAGAAAGGGAGAACCATCTATCAAACTGCTAGACTTTATGCCGATTTAACACAAGAAAGTGCATCAGAGCTTCTGAATATAAGCTGCAAGTCAATTGGTACATACGAGCGAGGCGAAACCATTCCACCGGATGAAATCGTCATTACCATGGTCGAGCTATACAATACCCCCTGGCTGTCCTATATGCATCTGAAGATCAATAATCCAGTGGGCAAGAAGTACTTGCCAGATATCCAATTAAGGGAATTATCCTCTAGCATACTTGATCTACAGGTTGAAATGGATAATACCAATAAGGTGCAGCTTGGTATGGCTACAATCGGGCGGGATAATATCGTGGACAAGCATGAAGAGCCAGAATGGAAGGGTTATATGTCCAATTTACGATCTCTGGGCGGAGCATTATTTTCAGTCGTCTTTGCTCCCATACAAAAAGAAAAATCGCCTGTGTTAGCGCACAGACGATTCGAGTACTAAGACAAAATTCAATTACCAATATTATATCACGCCGATATAGTAGCGGTCAAATTCGGAGGCAGACAAATGAATAAACGTAAATATTTCAATCGATATTCTCTAAAGTATAAATATTGGATGATACTCTGGTTCAGAATTGGTCAAGAAACAGAACGAAGCAAGGATTGCATACGTCAGGGGTCATGAAAGGAGAACGGGGTAGATGAAAGACAGAGCGAAACAGGCAATGCGTTGCCCAGATTGTGGTCGTGAATTCCTTGGAGGTAATTTTTGTACTGGCTGCGGTAAAAAAATGGTCATTGAGTGTAATTGCTGGCAGGTCAATCGTTCCTTCAATTGTGGTCACGATCAATGCCCTACAATCAGAGCTTTAATAAATGAGTTTGGAAAATCATTATTTCCAGATTAATTCAAAAAGATGTCCTACTAATTTTGATGCTGCTGCAGATTTGAGCGCCTGAACAGTTGTATTGCTTGCGGCTTTAAGGGTTTTAGAAATTCTGAGCGCGGCAGCAGTTGCTTCTGGAGATTCGATAAGAAGTTCAGGAAACTTTTCTTTTAAAATGCTTTTGTCTACCTCATCGAGTTCATCAGCCATATCTATTATTTCTTCTAAATTCTTAAGAATTGCTTGCATCCAAGGGTAAGGCTCACCACAATGATGACAAAATTTAGGCAGCGAGTATCCAGAATATCCTGTATTAACACTATTTGGCATAAATCCTTCATATTGGTACTTTTCACAGCCCAATATTTCTGTATTACAACTAGGGCAACCAGAAATAATTTTAGTACCGCATTCTTTACAATATTTTACTTCAAGTAAGTGCTGATCAGTTGCTATACAATCAGTGAGAATATGACCATTATTACAAATTAAAGCTTTTTCAAACGTAGACAAATTGTCACCTTCCTTCAATGGTGACAATTCGACAGAAGGCTGTAAAATCCTATACTAAATACCTATTTTAAACAATTTAAAACTAAAAACGCTTACAACTAGTGCAAATAGTTGTAAGCGTTTCTTAAAAGGGACTTCTTTACATGGAAAACATCTTACTTCAAATTCTATCCAAATGCAGTAAAGAAGTCAACTAAATTTAGGCTTTTTTGAGGGTCTTTGTACCTTGTTAAAAGTATTATTTTACCGACATTACATAATACGCAAAGCTATAAATTACCTATATTTAGCTTATGCAATTTATGAAATAGATATGCATGAAAAAATAGATAAATTTATAGCCAAGCTATGAAACAAATGTTAGGTGTAAATCAAGGAGTTGACTATGCCGTACATAGAGGAAATTGTTATAGCAGGAAAGACCATTGAAATATCAAAAAGACACTCACTTCGAAACATAGATAAGAAAATTCCAAGAAGCGAAAATAAAAATCCTACCCCAGAAGATGTTAATAGAATTAATGAGCGAAATGCTGAAACTAACCTTCGCCGTTTATTGAATACGAATTTTAAATACCAAGATATTCACTTAGTACTAACCTATAAAAAGGAAAATCGTCCTATTACCCCGCAAGATGCAAGACAAGATTTAGAAAAGTTTCTACGAAAACTAAGGGCATATTTCAAAAAGAAAAACATGGTACTCAAATACATAGCCGTAACAGAATACGAAAACAAGGCAATACATCATCATTTGGTGATAAGTAGTATGGATACTAGGGATTTGACTGATATGTGGCAGCATGGACAACCGCGTCCAACTTATTTAAACAATACCGGGCAATACGGGCAATTAGCAAGCTATCTCATAAAAGAAACTAGCAAAACCTTTAATGGTCCTAATCGAGTTCATGGTAAACGATGGTGCCCTAGTAAAAACTTAGAGAAACCCAAAATAACCAGGCGTATTATATCGGCAAATACTTGGAGAAAAGATCCCAAACCTAAAAAAGGTTACTACATAGAAAAAGATAGCAAACGATTTGGCATTCATGAATTAACGGGCTATCAATATCAATTTTATCGCATGGTAAAGATACCAGAAAATCAGGGGAAAAAGGGGGACAACAATGAAATGCATGCCCAGCACGACCACAAGAGCAAATTGCCTAGAATGCAAAGTTCGCGGAGTCATAATTGACTATAAAGACCCAATGGTAAAAATGGCATGTCCTGAGTGTGGCGTAATATGGCGTACAATCACATCATTTTGCAGCGAGTGTAAAAAGCCAAGCTGCACCCCTTATTACATAGATTGCAAACATTGTACAGGCAAAAAGAAAAAAGGAGAAAAGCATGAACAAAGTCATAATAGTGGGGCGGTTAACCCGCGATCCAGAAGTCAGGTACACCCAAACGGGCAAAGCAGTAGCATCTTTTAGCGTGGCGGTAGATTCAGGGTATGGCGAAAATAAAAAAGCTGATTTTATCCCTGTAGTGGTATGGGACAAGTTAGCGGAAGTTTGCGGCAACAACCTCACTAAAGGACGCCGTGTTTTAGTCGAAGGACGTTTACAAATTCGCGATTACGAAAAAGACGGTCAAAAACGTCGCGCTGCCGATGTGGTAGCTCAGAACGTTGAATTTTTAGATAGTAAGCAAGCGGTAAACAATCCAGCAGCTCCACCCAAAACACCAGGATATGACGTTAGCTCTTTTGGGACAGAAGTTTTCCCGGAGGAAGAAATCCCTTTCTAGGAGAGCCTCCAAAACGCCAGCGGAACCTAAAAAAGGCTAAAAAGCTAGTCAATCGGGGGCGCAAAAAGAAAGGAGAGTCAAAATGAAAAGAATGATCCTTTTATTAGCCATTATCGCATTACAGCATACTTGTTCTACTGGTGACACTCTGCAGCTAGTAGCAGAACAGTATTGCAAAGGAACCGATCCACGCCAAGTTGCGGAGTTTCGTGAGGGAATCAGAGAATTGAACTATGACGCAATAGGCGAAAGTGAAGTCTGGGCGGGGCTGGTTATAAAAATAAATCAATGGGAGTAAATCATGCGAAAAATTTACAGCGGTTATTGCCCGAATAATAGTGGACGTGCCTACGTTGAAAAGCCTAGCAAACAAAGACCAGTCAAAATTAAGAATCAAGCCAAGCAGGGGCGGGTGAATAATGAAACATGCGACAAATCAGTGTAAATTCAACATGGAAATGGATACGTCGAAACTACCGTATCCTAGCCTATATCATATATGAGGATGGTAGTAGAGAGGTAATATTGGGGAGGGCGGGATAATGGATGAAATATATATTTAGAAAGGGAAAAAACCCGGTATATACCGGGTAGGTTGAATTAATTGAGAAAAGTAATGGAATTAACTATTTAGTTGATGTTAAAAATTATCTATTCATTAAATCTTTTCGTAATTGTTTCATATCTGAGGTATAAACTGTTTCCCAATCAGCTACATCTGATTTTGGAATTTCGAATTTTATTGTGCTGTTTTTATTAGTAGGAAGAATAATACTAACTTTGTCAGCGTTATATGCTTCTTTTAATTCATCTTGTTTTAACCGATACCAAAGGATATCGTCACCAATATTACTTATTTTTTTAGGTATGATGTTTAATATTTGTCCATTTTTCACAATTTCAATTATTGGTGGATTTTTTCTTGAAAAAACAATCAAATTATCGCTATTTGTGTTAGAGATAGCTGATAGCATAAGATAACGAGTTTCGTCTGACGTAATTGCAAAAGTGCGAGTAGTGTTAGCAGTAACCATAAAATAACATACTTCCGTTTTTCCATTAGTCTCGACATTGTAATTTGTAGAATAGGTACTTTCTATTGTGGTAAAATTATTTCCCGCGTCTTTGTGAACCTGTGCAAAAGCAGTCAACTGGAATACAAAAATAATTGAAATCACTAATAAAAAAATCTTTTTCATAATGAACCTCCGTTAATTTATTTTACTGTTACTGAATTATATTCTTAATCTGCATAAAAAGGGCGTTATTAACTGTATTTATGCGATTCAGTAAGCTTTTTACGTCAGAGAATCAAATCCAATATTACCATAAAAATACATAAAACGGCAATAGGAAGTGATAAAAATTAAAGTAATGGAAGAGTTAGAACGGCAAGGACTGGTAAGGAAGGTTGCACTAGGAACTTGGGAGGCGGTCAGCAATGACTAAAGAAGAGTTAGCAGAAATTAACGGGCGGGCAGAAGCCGTAAAAGTTGCAACATACGTCGAATTTAAAACCGCTGATATGATGGTAACTATTATAAAAAAAGATGTGCCAGTCTTATTGGCTGAAA
>ENA-OFCE01000791-OFCE01000791.1-metagenomes-genome-assembly--contig:-NODE-791-length-18983-cov-26.775412_pt1 | contig 18983 bp, 12 predicted proteins | sample MGYA00153388_OFCE01 | MGnify analysis MGYA00153388
GTAGGGACACGGCACTGCCGTGTCCCTACACTTCACAAACCTGGAATACGCTGTATTAATTCCGATGCTACCGGATTTGATATTACTCCTGACTCCTGATTACGCCTAGGCCTCCGCACTTTTTCAATCCATCTAAAGTTAGAAAAAAATCCCTCGCCCTCCGCCCCAAAATATCACCGCCGTTAGAGGCAGCGAGCGGGATTTATTTTTACTGTTAACAAGTAGTAGTAAACAATAGGGAAAATTTTGTGAACACTGTAACTGCTTTTTTTAAAAGACTGCGTATCGGTCAATTTTTGACTGTATTTATAGCAGGTTTGCTGCTGTTTACCAGCACCGCTTGCAATGCGGGCGATGTTCGAGGTGCTCGGCCGGAGAATCCTCCCGTTCAAATGGGAGGAATGAATAATCCTCACAAGGCCGATGGAGATGGATACACTAATTCTCAAATGTCTACTGACCCTAAAGTCAATCAATCGCCTGCTAAATCAGAAAAGAATCGGGCTGATTTGTCGATAATGGGCGATCGCCTCCTGGCCTCGACTACCGCTGAGTCTAATTCCTCAAAGCTGCTTTATCCGGGTTCTGCACCGATGGAAACTGACAAGTTCGACCCCGAACTCGCAGGAGATAAATCTCTCTTAGAAGCGCCAGACGGAAAGCCTGCCCGTGGTCAACCCGTATTCGATCGCAGCGATCCCGATGCCAATATTTTGGAGAGAGTAGGCGCCGCCGTTAAGGATGCTTCTGCTTTCCTGAAAGATAGCGCTGAAGATACCAAGGAAAGCTCGGTTACGAAACTAAATCCGCTGCAAAAATAAGTAAGCAAAACTTGCGCGGTATCGCCGATTTGTAGGGGCTTTTTCTGAATAGCCCCTACACAATATTCACAAGACTTATGCAGAATCTGTAGGGTTCTCTTCGCCGCACTAATCGTTCGAGCCGACACGATCGGAAGACATTTGTCGATATGTTCTTAATTAAAATATAAAAATAGGACTTGTGCAAAAAAGGGAAAAGTCAACCTTTGAAATGGCGGCGCTCCCACTGGCAATGACAAACTCGCAATGACCGAGTTTTCTGATTAATGCACAAGTCCTGTTTTTCTGACTCTAAAAAAACTTTGTTTTATTTACCTTTGGACTCAGAAACATCAGCAATCAAATCGTCTTTATCAACTTTCGGTACAAAATCAGGGCGTTCTTTGGATTCCCAACCCGGGGGGCGCTTGGAGTTGTACCAGGCGAGCGAGCCGATCGACACTGCGGCAATAAAGCCAGCCACAAGAACTGCTATTGGAGTCGTCAAGTTGACATCTGTCATGATAGTTAAATCCTTATTTACTCTACTTCTGTATTATTTTATGTGCTATTGGCGCTCGTGCAATATATCTGAAGACTGAAAAAGCGCGTAAATTGAGGTCATAATACTTAGAGATTGAAAGTAAAGGGCTAATTTTATGCTGTTGTCGATCGCCTTGCTGTTGGCCACCAGTTTCGCCCTGGGTGCTTTACCGCTAACGGGATGGGCGGTGCGAGTGTTTACTCGCCGAGATTTGAGGGCGCTGGGCACGGGTAATGTTGGCGTGTCGGCTGCTTTCATTCACGGAGGTAAAATTGCTGGAATTGCTGCGGTGTTGGCGGAAATTGTTAGAGGAATTTTACCTGTTTTAGCGGGGCGATTTTGGTTCCCGGATGTAAATGCGATCGCCCTTACTGTCTTAATTCCTCTAGTTGCAGGTAGATTTGCGATCGCCCGCGGTGGAGGCGTCACCAACGCTGTTTGGGGCATTTTCGCATTTTCCCCGCCGGTGGCTGTCTCATCGGGCATTTCAGGACTGCTGGTGTGGGGTTTGGCTGAGGTTTTGTGGGGTAAGGGCGATCGAACTAGGCTGTTTGCTACCCGCTGCGGATGTCTTTGCACTCCCATCTGGGTTTGGGTGTGGCGGCAAAATGCAGCAGAATTTTTAGCAGCAACAGGACTAGCACTTTTACTCTTTACAATTAGTCTGCTTCAGGGTGATGATATGGCTTTATCTCAATCAAAAAAATTGCTTTCTCTCGATGACTCATTAGATGCCAAAGTTTGTGGCGATAAAGCTGCGAAATTGTCTCAACTGAAACGAGCCAATTTTAATGTGCCTTCAGGTTGGATATTATTTAAAGAATCGGGAATCGGGAATCGGGAATCGGGAATCGGGAATCGGGAATCAGGAATCGGGCGTTCAGAAAAAAGTGAAAATTTGTCAATCCCTCCTTCTTTAATCGAAAATCTAAAATCCAAAATCCAAAATCGAATGATTGTACGTTCTTCTGCTGTAGGAGAAGACGGCGATACCAGTTCGGCGGCTGGACAATATGAAACGATTGGGCCTGTTTTTACTGAAGCAGAATTAATCGATGCCATCAATCGCTGTCGCCAGTCTTATTGGACTTCGGAAGCAGTTGCTTACCGTCGCCAGCGACAATTACCCGATACCCAAATGGCTGTATTGATTCAGCCTTATATTGATAGCAAATTTGCCGGAGTCATGTTCACCCGCAATCCTTTAGATGGGGATTCCCAGGTAATTATTGAAGCTTTACCGGGAGGAGCAGAATCAGTTGTCGGCGGACAATTTACTCCGATTCATTTAGAAATTGATGTTAGTACAAACCCGGAGGTTGAGCGTAGTCGAAACCAAAATATTGAACCCAGTCAAAACCCGGAGGTTGAGCGTAGTCGAAACCAGAATATTGAAACTAATTCAATTATTGACCAATCAGTTGTAGCAGAATTAGTTAAATTAGCGCAAGCAATAGAAGCCTTTTTTCACGGAATTCCGCAGGATATTGAGTGGAGTTGGGACGGCGAAAAAATTTGGGTTTTGCAAAGCCGCCCGATTACGAATTTGCAGCCGTTTTGGACGCGAACTATTGCAGCAGAAGTGATTCCCGGTGCAATTCGCCCGCTCACTTGGTCGATTAATCGCCCGCTGACTTGCGGGGTTTGGGGAGAGATTTTTAAAGTGGTTTTAGGCGAGAAAGCGGCTAATTTAAACTTTAAGGAAACGGCAACTTTGCTGGGTTCTCATGCTTATTTTAATGCGACTTTGTTGGGAGAAATCTTTCGGATGATGGGATTGCCGGAGCAGGGTTTGGAATTTTTGCTGAGAGGGCAGAAGATGGGCAAGCCGCCTTTGGGGAAGATTTTGCCGAGTTTGCCCGGTTTGTGGCGTTTGGTGCAGCGAGAGAGGGCGCTAAATGCTGAATTTAAGGTCGATCGCACTTCTATATTTCTACCTGCTATCCAAAAATTGGAGAAGTTCGGCAACGGATTATGTAACGGATTTAACGGATGGATCTTGAAGGAAGAGGGAGAGGAATTGGCAATTGCTAATTATGAATATTTGTCGGAATTATTAGAGAGAGCTGAGCAAATTCAGGAGTGGCTAAAGCCGATTACTTACTACAATATATTAGGGCCGATCGGGCTGGCAATCCGCAAATCAATTTTTCGCGTTTCTGATGAATGGCTGGACAATAGAAGCGCACCGGAAATCGCATCGGTGCGAGCTTTGCAGCAGTTAGCCAAAAAGTTGCGACAAGCTGCGACTTCGCAATCGGATGAAACTATTTCAACGGCGCAATTAACACAAATATTTGCTGAGAATTCGGCTTTGCAAGCAGAGTTTGCAGAGTGGCTGGATATTTATGGATATTTGAGCGAAGTCGGGACGGATATCGCTGTTGCTACTTGGCGCGAACAACCGGAATTTTACCAAAAACTGTTAGTGAATATGGCGGTCAAATCGGCTGTAACTAATTTAGGCGAAAAGCATCAATTAGCCTTGACTTTTGGGCAGAAGTGGCGGTTAGATAAATGTCAGGAGCGAGCTATAGTCAAAAATGAGATTAGCGAAATCTACGCGCGGTTGTTAGCTAATTTACGCTGGACTTTTTTGGAGATAGAATCTGGTGGATTAGCAATGGGTGTATTTGAGGAAACTGGAGATATCTTTTATTTAGAATTTGCGGAAGTTCAGGAGTGGATTCGCTCAGGTGCGAGTGTTTCGTTTCAGGATGCGATTGGAGAAAGGCGCGAACAGTTAAGTGCCGATCGCACTCGCTCCATTCCCCCTGTAGTCTACGGCAATCTGTTGCCCAATTCTCAAAAAAGGTCGATCGACCTTGCAACATCCGCAACTAATATCCTCCGAGGAATCCCCGCAAGTATCGGTCAAGTCGAAGGATTTGTCAAAATTTGTCGTACTGCGAGCACTGAATTAGGCGAAAATGCGATCGTAGTAGTCCCATACACCGATGCAGGTTGGGCACCACTGCTATTAGGAGCAACAGCAATTATATCTGAAGTTGGCGGCCAACTATCACACGGAGCGATCATCGCCCGCGAGTACAAAATTCCCGCAGTTATGAATATTGCTGAGGCAACAACTCGCCTGCGAGATGGTCAAAAAGTCAGAGTAGACGGCTATCTCGGCACCGTAGAATTGCTCGAATAAACAGAAATAAAAACGTAAAAATTCATACATTCTGTAGGGGCGGGTTCCACCAACAATCATTGCCTAAAACAAACAATCTCGAAAACCCGCCCCACCCCACAAAAAAGCTTTCTAAGCTTTCAAGAAATTCTGAACAACATAGTTCCCCACATTTCTACCAGAACTCAAACCATCCACATTAGCACTCATGAAATGGATGCCTCCGTAAATGCGGCTCATCCCCGATTCGTCAGCAGCTTCGGCAAAGTTGTCAAAAGTTCGCAAACTGTTGACTGTTTTATCTCCCTTGTCCGCAAAGCCAAAATCCGAACCAAATACAGCGTTCATAACAGGCTCTGCCGCACCGCTAAAGGTACTGTGACCCGACGTGTACTCAGAGAATGGCGGAGTTGTAATCAGGGGAGTCCACAAGGGGTCGGCTGTGGTATTCGGGTTGTTGTCTGTGTCAGCTTGGCGGATAGCTGTCACTGGCCGCCACAAATCGTACTTATACTTGGCATCCCACGAAGTAATCGCTGCATCAGCCAAGGCAAAATTTAGCAGGGCGAACAAGCGGGCGCTATCTTCTAAGGATAGACCCGTCAGAGTCGATGCTTCTTCGGCGATTTGGTTCCAGTGGCCTGGTGGGGTAAAAGTACCTCCGCCATTTGACCAGAATTTGGCGATCGCTGTTTGATCTGGGGTGCGCGTAAGACTGTCAATTTTGCCGATTTCTTTGACAAAGTTCAGTTCCTCTGCGTACTTGGCGCCCTCAAGGGCGGGGGGACCCGACGGGCGAAACTGAGAACCGCTAGTCATGGCAAATGGAGTCACATCCGGCCATTGCGGCGCCAGCGAGGAGGCCAATGCGGGGGGAGTCGGCACCCAACTGCCGGGGTCGGTTTTAGGAGTGTACTGCACTACTTTCGTGATGCCGTCTGTACTCCGCAAACTGATAATTTGGTCGGCAACCTGTTGTCCCACGGCGATACCATCGTCTTTGGCTTTGCCGTCGGGAATTTTGGCTAGAGATGATTGTAAGGCGTCGTTGAATTTGACTGCTTGGGCTGGGTAGACGCTGACTAAGACGCGGTGGGCCGCGGCTGCTGTGGCAGATTCTGCTGATGTGCCTGCGGGCGGGTCTATTTTGACGAGGTAGGGGCTATATTTTTTGCCGATCGAGTTAACAGCATCGTAAACCGCTGCGTGAACCATTGCCATGTTGCGGGAGGCGAGGGGAGGCGCGGTGCTGGCTGTCCGCACTGCATTTAGCATGACTCCGTTCCAATCGAGGACAGGGTTTCCCGATAAGTGAGTTGTGAAGTTGCTGGAGTTGATACTGCTACTGTTGACTCCTTGCAATACTGCTAAATACTCGCCCGTGAGTTTGTCTTGAATTACGGTGCTGTTGCTGTTAGGGCCGGTGCCTTGCTGGATGTTTAAATCTCCAAAGGTGAGACCGTCTAGCAATCGAATTTTATCATTGCCGTTGCCGAAGTCGGTGATGTAGTCGGCGGTGGCTACAGTTGAACCGCCACTGCCTTTACTGATCGCAAATATATCATCGCCTTCGCCGCCGGTGATAGTATCACTGTCTGCGCCCGCGTAGATGATATCGTTGCCGGAGTTGCCGAAAATTAAGTCGCTGCCTTTGCCTCCCCAGATGATGTCGTCGTCTGCACCGCCAAAAATCGTATCGTTGCCTTGATCGCCGCAGATTTTGTCTTTACCCCCATCGCCTTCGAGAAAGTCGTCTCCGCTGTTGGCGTAAATTATGTCGTTGCCATCGAATCCTTTAATTGTGTCGCCTTGAGTGGTTCCTTCGAGAAAGTCGAATTTAGAAGTTGGGGTAAGAGATGCCATGTTTATTTATTAGATAGTTTGATTAGAGCGCCATGATTCATACCATGTATAGATGCTTAGACTCGTTTGCTTGCTGGTGGTTTAATCTTACTCAACTTTGTGGCTGGGAAGTAAACCTCGCAACCGGAACTTTATTGAATCTTTAATATTGAACGGACTTATAAGAAGTTTTGCGCTGTGGGTGTGCGTAGAAATACAGTTATTTAAACTGCCTCAAATCCGGAAAATTTGTTAAATCTTTACAAGAAAACAGTTTTTTTGAAGGTTTAGATAAATATATTTTTTAGAATCATAAAAGAACCCTATTGTGTAACGGAGTAAGAAAATATTTCTTAAGCGCTTCTCAAGGCTGCGATCGGGTCGAGTTTGGCAGCTTGGCGGGCGGGGATGACACCGAAGCAGAGGCCGACGGCACCGGAGACACTGACTGCAAGTGCGATCGCCATTGGTGATATTCCAGCTTGCAGGGGAGTGAAACTACCGATCAGCAAAATACCGCTGACACCTACGCAAGTACCGACTAAGCCCCCGGCGGCTGATAAAATTACAGCTTCGACAATGAATTGAAATAGGATATCTTGTTGCGATGCGCCGATCGCCTTTCTGAGCCCAATTTCCTGAGTACGTTCGCTGACAGACACCAGCATAATGTTCATAATCCCAATACCACCGACTAACAGGGAAATGCTAGCAGTAGCAGTTAACAGAATGCTCAGAGAACCGGAAATCGCCCCCATTCTTGCCATTAAATCTTTCTGATTTCTGACAGTAAAGTCATCTTCTGTGGTAATTTTATGTCGCAGCCTCAGCAAGTTTTCTACTTGAAATTGCGCCGCATCCATTTGCAATTCATCTTTAATCGAAATAAATATCGACGTGACAGCTAAACCGTAGGGAGATGTGCGCCCGATGACGCGATTGGCCATTGTGTCGATCGGCACTGCCGCCGAGTTATCATAATTTGTACCAAAAGATGTACCTTTCGGCGCCAATACTCCAATTACTTTCATACTGACATTTTTAATCCGTACTTGTTCGCCAAGAGGATTAGCATTCCCAAAAAGTTTTTCTGCTAATTCCGATCCGAGAACCGCAACTTGATTACTTTGCTTAACATCGAGTTCAGTCAAAAATCGCCCTTTAGCTATTTCAAAACTTCTCACAGTGAGAAATTCTGGAATTGTACCAAAAATTAGAGCCGAAACATTTTTGTTACTGTAGCGAACTAATTCCGAACTGTTAAGCTCTGCGGAGACACCTTGAACGGAAGGGACTTGAGTTGCGATCGCCTTTGCATCAGGTAGTACCAGAGTTTGAGGCGTATTACCGAGCCCGCCGCGCCTAGCATTCGGTACTCCAGCCCTCACAATTAAGACGTTTGTACCAAGGGATTGAACTTGTCCTGCTACAAATTTTTGAGCGCCTTCTCCAACTCCAATCATCGCAATTACTGAGGCGTTACCTACAATCATCCCGATCATAGTTAAACTACTGCGAATTTTATTCGCTACTAGAGTTTGACCTGCCATTTTAACGCTTTCAAGAAAATTCATAATTTGTTAGTTGTTATTTGTTATTTGTTATTTTTTATTGGTTATTTGTTATTTGTTATTGGAGGAGGCAGAGCCTCTAGGTATATATTCCCATGCAGAGCCTGGGAACAAGGAATTACTCTTTCTTCCTTCTTCCTTCTTCCTTCTTCCTTCTTAAGCACTTCTAAGTGCGACAATCGGGTCGAGTTTCGCAGCTTGTTTTGCGGGTACGATGCCGAAGAATAAGCCGATGCTACCAGAAACACCGACTGCAAGTGCGATCGCCACAGGCGAAACACTAGCTTGCAAAGGAGTAAAAGCAGCTACCAAAAGCACACCGCCGATACCGAATCCAGTACCGATCGCACCACCAGCAGCCGATAAAATCACCGACTCAATTATAAACTGAATTAGGATATCTTGGGGAGAAGCTCCGATCGCCTTTCGCAGTCCAATCTCCTTAGTTCGTTCCGTAACAGAAACCAGCATAATATTCATAATCCCGATACCGCCAACAAACAGCGAAATTGCCGCCACAAAAGCCAACATCAACGTCAAACCATCAGTAATAGTACCCAAAGTCTTCATTAAATCTTTCTGATTGCGAACTGTAAAATCATCCTCCTTAGTGATTTTGTGACGCAATCTGAGCAAATTTTCTATTTGAAACTGAGCGGCCTTCATCATGGTTTCATCTTTAATAGAAACCGAAATAAATGTTACCTTTGTACCGTAAGGAGACGAGCGACCTACGATCCGATTTGCCATTGTTGTCAGCGGCAAATAAACGTTCATATCTTGATTGTCACCAAAACTAGAACCTTTCGGCTGCATAACTCCTATTACTTGAAAAGTCGAATTTTTGATCCGAATGTATTGACCAATTGGCTGTGCATTACCAAATAATTGTTCTGCTGCTTCTGAACCTAAAGCAACTACATTTTCTTCCCTTTGTAAATCTAACTTGCTTAAAAAACGACCTTGACCAACATCAAAGCTTCTGACTGTCAGGAATTCTGGAGTAGTTCCGACAATGGAAGATGAAACGTTTTTGTTGCGGAAAGTAACAAGTTGACTATCATTGAGAGTTGGTGCAACTTCCTCAACAGAAGTAACTTGAGAGGCGATCGCCTCTGCATCTTCCACCACCAAAGTCTGGGGTGGAATCACCGGGCGACTTTGGGCTTCAGGACTTCCGGGAATGATAAATAGCAAGTTTGACCCCAAAGAGTTAACTTGTCCCGCGATGAATGTTTTAGCCCCTTCACCGATGCCAATCATTGAAATTACCGAAGCATTACCGATGATAATTCCTAACATCGTTAAGCTACTGCGGAGTTTGTTTGCCATCAAAGTTGTGACGGCCATTTTGACGCTTTCTACAATATCCATGATTTTTAGAAGGAAGAAGGAAGAAGGAAGAAGGAAGAGAGAAGAGGGAAGAGGGAGCAATTATGAAATAACAAATAATCAATTCGCAATTCGCAATGCCCGATGCCCCATTCCCTACTTCTGATTCTTGATAATATCCTCAAGTTTTTTACCTTGAGGAAGTTCGATGAAAACCCGATCGCCCGCCTTCGCACCCTCCAAAATCTGAATCTTATTACCAATAGTCGATCCAACCGTCACAGGCTGAAACTTCGGCTGCTTTTTCTCATCGGGAACTAGCACACCTGTTTGACCTTTATTAGTCACAATTGCCACCGTTGGCACAACCAAAGCATTGCTGAGCTTTTGACCAACAAATCTCAAATCTACATTCATCCCCGATTGTAACAAATCTTTGCCAGTATCGATCGCAACTCGCACCTGAAATAGCGTCACATCCCGTTCTTTCACAGCTTCCGGTGCAATCAATTTAACCTTGCCCTTAAACACCTTATCTGGATAAGCATCAGCAACTATTTCAACTTCTTGACCCGGTTTAATTTGGCTAATATCAGCCTCTGGAACCTTCGCTAAAACTTCCACATCTCTAGCTAGAGCCACAATCGATGTCGAAGTTGCCGAAGTAGCTTCCGATGCCGAAGTTGCCGGAGTTACAAAAGCTCCTTGGATAGCGTACCTTTGCGTGATTACACCAGCAAACGGAGCGCGAATTTTCGTATCTTCCAACTGCACTTCTTGATAGCGGACTTGAGCTTGAACTTCGGCTAATTCAGCTCGAGCTTGAGCTATTTCTTCTGGGCGAGAACCGTTTTCTTGTACAGCAAACTGGCTTTTTGCTTCAGCAACTGCTGCTTGGGCTTTGGCGATTTCTTCTGGGCGGTTGCCGTTTTCTACTTGCGCTAATTTGCTTTTAGCTTCCGCAACTTCTGCTTCGCCTTTATTTATTTCTTCCGATCGCGTCCCGTTTTGCAATTGCTTCAATGCTTGCTGCTCAACTTCAACAGCAGCTTGCAGTTGCTGGATTTGCGACAACCGACTTTCTTGCAGTTGTTCTAGACGTTTTTGGGATTCTGTTACTTTAGCTTGGGCAGTCCGATTTTCTTTGATCAATTCATCCAGTTTATCTTTAGCCAGAGCACCTTCTTGTACTAATGGTTGATTGCGTTGCACCCGTTTAGCTGTTAGTTCAGCTTGGGCTTTACTCGAATCAATTTGGGTTTGTGCTTGGGCAATTTCTTGTTTTGAACTACCCGTTTGAGCATCTGCTAAACGAGCTTGAGCTTGCGCTAATTTAGCTCGTCCTTGATTGACTGCTTCTACACGACTACCGGCGCGCAGTTGCTGCAAGCCGGCTTGAGCTTGCTGGAAACGGGCTCTGGCTGCTGCGACTTCTTCAACGCGACTCCCGGCTTGGAGTTGCGCCAGACTGGCCTCGGCTTGATCTAAGCGCGCTTGGGCGCTGGCGATGTCTTCCGATCGATTCCCGGCTTCAATCTTAGCTAGTTTGGCTCGAACGCTGGCTTCGCGAGCTTTGAATTGAGCGAGTTGCGCTTCTACGTCGCGGCTTTCCATGCGGGCGACGATTTGTCCGGCTTCGACTCGATCGCCCTGTTCGACAAATAACTCTGCGATCCGCCCGGAACCTTTCGGGCTGAGATTCACGCGCTGTACGGGCTGCACCGTGCCGCTGGACGTAATCCGCACCGTGAGGTTTTGTGCTTCCACGGGCACAGTCATTGTGGCGATCGCATCTACCTTCGGCTGCGATCGACTTTTTACTAAATATATGGTAGTCGGTACAGCTAGCAACCCGGCTGCAACCAACCCGATCGCCCACCGCTTCGATTTCGGCGCGGGTTTTTTCGGAGACTGCTTTTGGGCGATTTTTGTATCTACAACTTTAGTCTCAATGGTCTTGGTGTCTACAGTCTGAGTATCTTCCACCTTGACCTGAGTAGTTTCTTTTTTAGGGCTAACGATCATACCGACTCACCTAATTTAATCTCAGGATTACCTTTAAGGTAAAATTTTTTCTAATGCTTGGCATCGTCTTTGAGACTCATCCGATCGGGTGATTTTAAAAAAAGTTCCCCAACCAGCACCTGTAAACAATTATAGCGAATCTTTGCAATTTATTAAAAAATGTTAAATTTTCTCAGCCAAAAGAGCTAGAGGCGAACAAGTTCGATCGCTAGGGCTGGATTTTTTGCAGACTGGGGCATTCCGGGAGGGCGATCGTGGGTGGATTCGAGGTCGATCAACTCAATAAATATAGCTCAACAATGTAAAATACTTTTCAAATCCCTTGAAAATGGAAAACTAACAAAAATGAATCGCCCTCAGAGTGTGACAATCCTGGCAATTTTGCAGCTACTAAGTGCCATCTTCAGCCTGTTCGACGGCTTAGTCATCTTATTTTTTGCGGGTATTTTTGGTGGAATTGGTGGTGCCCTCGGCGGGGCGAAAGTAGGGACTGTCATCGGCGGGGCGATCGCCCTTTTTGCCGCAATCAGTCTGATTATAGGAATTGCCTCTTTAATTTTAACTTGGGGTTTGTATCAGCTCAAAAGTTGGGCTTGGATGGGAACCTTAATCGTTCATGCGATCGCCGCGCTGGCGCAATTAGCTAAACTATTTGGCACCGCAGGCGCTGGGGCAAACTTTTTAATTCTTGGTTTTGCAGTTGGTTGTATTTACTACCTGTTGCGGCCGGATGTAAAACAAGCATTTGCTATCTAAGCAGAGCGTTGAAAAAAAACGGTATTGCCGATCAGAAAGATGAAAACACAAACCAAGTCCCCGCCTTCTTTAGGGCGGCTGTGATTTTCACTCTCGACGGAGTGAATTTGAGGATTGAATTTGATTCAGAAATCGGGGATCTGCCAAAAATCATAATATTATATTATGTCCGGTTAATCAGTTATCATGCTTAGTGCGAGCTTCTAGCTCGCACTCAACAATCAATATAAGCGATCGGACTTGATATTATTCAGCAAGGCCCTAAAAAATATCCGACATCTATAAATTTCGTTAAATACATCGCAGCTCATACCAAATTCGGTTAGCTCCATCCATTAAATTAATCGTAATTGCCCTTACAACTCATAACTTTCTTCACTCATACTCTCGAATACTTCAGCCTCTAACCTTTCTGGTTCTGCCAATTCCTCCTCATCAACAGAAGTAAAACTTTCCACTACAAACGGTAAACCAGCGGCCATCAAACCGCGTTGAATACGATCGGCAGTTTCATCAAACAACACGAATAAAGGATGAACAGCCTCAGCCTCATCGCTGTAGATGTGTTTGTAGCGGTGCGGCATCACCCACTCGTAACCTTTATCCAGCCAAACCTGACACTGCCGCCAGCGGCCCAACAATCCAGAAAAATCCTCGCCCGGGCGGTGAATGAAAATCAGAATTTCCACCCCAATTTTAACCTTCCACTCCGGATCGCACATCAAAATTGCTAAATCGCAGGGCAAACAAACCGCGTGTCCGGGTGATATACTAGCACCATTACTTGCAGCATAGGATACTCCTTCTCGTATCCGGGCGATCGGCAAAGGAATGGTAATTAAACTATCGTTAGCGCGGCGGATACTCGGAATCATTTCCATGTAAACCCGATATTTTTTCAGCAGGGCGATCGCAGCAGAAAATTCGCTGTATTCTGCTAGTAAATTTTCGTAATGTGATTGTTGGACAGACATCTTAAATTAAGTAATAGGTAATTAGCGAACAGTCAACAGTCAACTGACAACAGTCAACTGCCAACTGCCAAATGACTATTTTACTACAGCTTCTCAAACACTGAGAACATCGGCAGATACATCGACAGCAAAATAGAACCTACGATACCACCCACTAGAACAATCATCAGAGGTTCTAGCATACTGGTAAGTCCTTTTACTGCTTCTTCAACTTCCGTTTCGTAGAAAGAGCCAACTTTCATCAGCATCTTGTCAAGTTCCCCAGTTTCCTCCCCAATTGCGATCATTTGAATTGCCAAAGACGGAAAAATTTGCTGTTCTTGTAAAGCAATACTGATCATGCCGCCGTTTTGAATTTCCTGTCTGACATATTCGATCGCATTGGATATCGCCTGATTTCCCGCCACATCTCGCACAATTTCCAAAGAACTGAGAATCGGCACGCCCGATCGCGTCAGCGACCCAAAGATCACGCAAAACCTAGCCACAGCAGATTTTTCGATCAAATCTCCAAAGATCGGCAGCTTCATCGCAATCCGATCGATTTGTAGGTGACCTATTGGAGTTTTGTAGTACATATCGAAAGCGATTTTTAGCGCCGCAATTACCCCAAGAACTGTGAATTGTTGGATGGGAGGCCAAGCCGTACAAAATGCACTAATTCCTAACATAAACAGCGTAAAAGCAGGCAACTCTGCACCAATATCCTTAAAGATTTTAGCGAAAGTTGGCAGCAAGAATATGGTCATTGCGAAAAAAATCACGATCGCGATAAAGAACACAGTCTTCGGATAAGACATGGCCGACTTAATTTCAGCCTCCGTCTTGTGATTTTTTTCCATCATCATCGCCAGACGTTCTAGGGTTTCATCTAGTACCCCCCCGACTTCTCCCGCCGCCACCATACTGATAAACAGTTGGTCAAAAACATCAGGAAACTTAGCCATCGCCTCTGCCAAGTTTATCCCTTCCTGCACGTCAGCACTCATGCTCCTGAGCGCTCGCTTCAACTTAGCATTAGAACACTGATCGTACAGCACAGAAAGGCATCTAACAATCGGTACACCTGCATTAAACATAGCCGCAAACTGACGAGCAAAAATAGCCATGTCCTTAACAGTAAGACTGGTAAGGGTATACTCAATTTGCTCTTGAATCTTACTGAAATCAAAGCCACTTTTCGGTTTTTGGCGGATTACATTGGTAGCCACATCTCACCTCTGAACAATTATTAACAATTAGTAGTCAGTAGTCAGTATAGCAATCCTAAATCATTCATGCAGATATGTAGGGGCGGTGCCCCCATGCCCGCCCTCCGAGGGATTGGGCAACCACGGGGGGATTGCCCCTACAAGAATTATGCAAATGATTTAGGATCGCTATAGTTAGTTGTTAGTTGTTAGTTGTTATTGGTTAGTTGTTGTTAGGTCTTAGTCGTTTGTTGATACTAATAACTAATAATATCAATTCCGGCTGCGCCGGAATGACAAGCGAGGACACGGCAGTGCCGTTTCCCTACCCGAATCAATTGTAGGGACTAATGCCAAGCCGTATCCTGTACTTATATCATTCCGATGAAGAAAGGATTTGATATAACCAATCGCCAATAACTAACAACTAATAACCAATGACTGCTGACTGAATTAACGAGCCCCTACTTTGGCGGGAGCAACCGGTGCCGGGCCGATCAAACGTTCTAGTTCATCAGCCTTAGAAGCCTTAGCCATTGCCGATTCCCAAGTGATTTTACCAGTCTTGTAAAGTTCAGCTAAAGCCATTTCCATTGTCCTCATGCCCAATTTTGCCCCCATTTGAATTTGGGAGTAAATCATGGGAGTTTTCCCCTCCCGAATCAAGTTAGCCATAGCAGGAGTATTCACCATGATTTCCATAGCGCTGCAACGGCCGCCTCCAACTTTCGATATTAAATTTTGGCTACAAATTCCAACCAAAGAGTTAGATACCTGGGCGCGAATCTGCGGTTGTTGAATGGGCGGGAATACGTCCAAAATCCGATCGATCGTTGCAGCCGCCGAATTAGTGTGCAGCGTTCCCATCACGAGGTGACCCGTTTCCGCAGCCGAGATTGCCAGAGCGATCGTTTCCAAGTCGCGCATTTCTCCCACCAGAATCACGTCAGGATCTTCCCGCAGAGCCGCTCTCAGCGCATTTGCAAAGCTCTTAGTATCTTCGCCTTTTTGACGCTGGTGAAACAAACTCTTGATATTCGGAAACACATATTCGATCGGGTCTTCAACAGTCAGAATGTGTTCTGCCCGCGTTCGGTTGACCAGATCCAACAAAGCCGCCATCGTAGTAGTTTTCCCGGAACCCGTTTGTCCCGTCACCAAAATCATACCCCTGGGTCTTTCCGTCAAATCCCGCAAAATCTGGGGTATGCCCAAAGCATCCGCGTTCGGAATCTTAGAAGCCAGAGCCCGCATACAAGCAGCCCAGCAACCCCGTTCCCGGTAAACATTCACCCGGAACCGAGCCAATCCCTTCACCCCGTAGGCGCAGTCCAGTTCCCACTCCATTTCCAACTGCTTGCGCTGCATATTGTTGAGCATTTGGAAAATCAGGATCTGCACTTCCTCAGCAGACATAATGTCGCCGTATTGCGACTGAGGAGTTAGTTTCCCGTTGACGCGGAAGAAGATAGGCGCGCCTGCTTGGATGTGTATGTCCGAACCCCCTTGCTCTACCAGGGACTCCAGTACGTCTTCAATCATCAGACCCATAGATACCTCTCCTAGATCGAGTTGATAGTTATTGATCAATTTAACTCAGTTAACAGTTAACTGTTGACTATTGACTGTTAACTGTTGACTGCTCAATCCAAAAAGCGCGGCGTCAAGCAGTACGGACAATCCAGCATCTCTGGCTTCAATTCCGCCTGGCAAGTTTTGCAAGTAAGTCCCTGCTTGCGTTTTGCTTTCAGTTCCGCCTCTAGCCCGGAGTCAGTAAACGTCACCCGCTCGACTTCTTCAAAAGTAGTCGCGCCTTCTCGCACTAACTGTAAGCTGTAAGCCAACAACGTTTTCATCCCTTCCTCTACTGCTGCTTCCTTAATTTGCTCTGTGGGAGCGCCTTGAGTGATCAGAGTTTGAAGCCGCTCAGTATTTTTTAGGAACTCATAAACCCCTATCCGTCCTTTGTAGCCTATGCCGCCACACTTGACACAAAGTTGATCGCGGTCTGCCAGTTCCTTTCTTTCTTCCACGGGTATGGTGTTGGCTTTGTAAACAGTCAGATCCATTTCTTGAGAAGCCGACAAACCGTAGCGACCAAGTTCGGTCGCCGTAGGCTGGTAAGGAATGCAGCATTTGTCACAAACACGTCGCATCAAACGCTGAGCCAACACCCCCAACAAAGCTGCCGAAACCATGAACGGTTCTACGCCCATTTCGGCCAAACGCGCGATCGCCCCGGCCGCGTCGTTCGTGTGCAGCGTGGTTAACACCAAGTGTCCCGTCAAAGCAGCTTCCAGAGCCGTTTTTGCCGTTTCTTTGTCCCTGGTTTCCCCCACCAGCATCACGTCAGGGTCTTGCCGCAAAAACGCCCGTAAAATGTTGGAAAAAGTCAAGTCTTTTTCCCGAATTACTTGACATTGGGTAATTCCTGGCAAAGCATATTCGATCGGGTCTTCCGCCGTACTGATATTAATCCCCGGATCATTCCGTTCCGCCAGAATCGAGTACAGAGTAGTTGACTTACCCGAACCCGTCGGCCCCGTCACCAAAATCAGTCCGAACGGACTGCTAGCAGTCTCTCGCACTTGAGCCAGAGTTTCCTCATCGGAGATTAACAAACCCAGACCTAACTGAGTGCTGGAACTATCCAAAATCCGCAGCACGATTTTTTCGCCGTACCGCGAAGGCAAGCTGTTCACCCGGAAATCCACCGTGCGTCCCTCAAACACCCGGCGGATGCGACCGTCTTGAGCTTGTCGGCGTTCGGCAATGTCCAGGTTGGCAATAATCTTGAAACGAGCGGTAATCGATGCGACTACCTGCTTGGGAAACCGGAAATACTCTTGCAGCACCCCGTCTTTCCGCATCCGAATCCGCATGAACTCTTCTTGAGGTTCTACGTGGATGTCAGACACCTTCTCCGACAAAGCTTTAGCCAAAATGATATTGACAGCCTTAATTACCGGAGCCGCCTCAGCATCGTCCAAGGTGTTCGCTAGGTCTTCTTGGTCAGCAGTATCTTCTGCTAGGGAGAGTTCGCCAAAATCTCCCTCCCCTAAATCCATCTTTCTTTGCTTTTCTGCTTCAGCTATTTTGGCTGCTACCTTAACCTGGTCGTCTTGATAGGCCGAAGTTATGTCCTGATAGTCGTCTGGCGTAATCACCCGTCGCTGCAAAGCCAAGCCGTGAGGCTGTAAAATCCGCCGCAAATCTTCTACGGCGTTCAGGTTGTCGGGATCGACCATTGCCACCATAATCGCCGGAGGCTCAGTTTCAGTCCTTGCTACGGGTAAAAACCGACCTTGGTGACAAATGTCGATCGAAATCTTCAATCCATCGAGCATCACTCCGAGTTGCTCGTTAGACATTTCGCTCATCTCCGGGTCAAATGCTTCAACCCCGTAGACTATCTTCCGTTCAAACATCTGCTGCTTCTTGTAAAGCCGTAGCAATTCTGGGGGCAACTGCTGTCCAGTAAGAGCTTCTAATACCTCCGTCAACCGTTTCCCCGACTTCCGGCTTTCAATTTGAGCTTGCTTCAGTTGGTCGCCATTGACGTAGCCCGACTGAATCATCTTGTTGAGAGCCGGAGTAAAGGTGCTCACAGCAACTATCGATGTGGAGCGAAATCCCTGGGATGTGTTAGTCATTTATCTCGTTAACCCGCAGGATACTCCCGTTATAGAGTCAGGGCAAACCACAGAGGATTACCCGTACTGGGAGAGGAAAGCGGGCGGGGTGTATCGCTATCCTTGGATAAGTCTATGTTGCCAAAAGATTTGGATAATACTTCAAACAAATCAACTCGTCTTGGCAGTGTCAAGGCTGCCCTACCTATTCCAGCTAAATTTAAGTTTAGCTGTGTGGCTACTTTTACAGCAATATTAGCAGCACCGTTAAACTCAGCGTCGATCAAAAATCCTTCGGAATATTTGTACAATCCGCGTTTTAATTTTTCGCTTGATGCCTTCCAACCTTTGTTAGTTAGTCTGAGAGTAATTCATTTTTTAACTGGTAGAATGACAATAATCAATCTTTCCCTCTCCATTAATCATGGCCATTAAGTCAGCCTGCTGAAAAAACAGAATACAGAAATCCCGACTTCTTACAGAAGTCGGGCAACTCAATTGTAAGATAATTTTACGTTTAATTAGAGCGACTTAGTTTCTGGCACTCATAAATTAACGATTCTAGATAGGTTGAATGTTTAACTCCGCTTGCGCAAAAGTACCAGGGGCTTATCCCATGCTTCTTCCCACTTTTGAGCAAACAAAGCCCTGGTTGTTTTGCCCATCTGTCATCCCTGGGCGATCGCATCTAGCAATGAGGGCAATTCTTCAGGGGCTAGCAATGTGCTGTACATCAAACCATTTGCAATCAGCATTGTTGCCAGGGGATAGGGAAACTGGGATAGACGAAGGGCCTGTAAACCAATTTCACCGAAAGACGAGCGGCAAACCTCCCCCTTTGCTCGGCTGGGAGCAACGCTACTGCGACTTAAGTCGCCTACATCTTTCTTCATAGAATTAATCTTTTACCATCTGCCGAAACAATGTTTCTTTAGTAAAATCTAACCTTAAATAAGATGAGCGTGCTAATCTAATAATCACGAGGTAACAAAAATGTTTGGATGCCAACAAAATCTAATCACTCCCGATAAAAACCTCAAAGCAATTCTATAATTCCTTTGCAGTGATACCAATTTTTTATGAGGCTGCATAGAATTTCGATCTGCCCTAACCCCCCTTAATAAGCTAAGCTGTTACGCATTTAAAATAGTATTGTAGGGTGCCACGGGCCGCAGCGTTTC
>ENA-OFCE01000792-OFCE01000792.1-metagenomes-genome-assembly--contig:-NODE-792-length-18979-cov-7.719193_pt1 | contig 18979 bp, 9 predicted proteins | sample MGYA00153388_OFCE01 | MGnify analysis MGYA00153388
ACTACCAGTTAAACTTTGCCTAAAAGAGTGCCTTTTTCAGCAGTCTCGGACAGGTCCATTGGCACAAGCTATCAAACTTACATCACATAGGAACTGCCACGGGCCGACACCTGATAACGGAATGTCAATAGACCTGTTCCCATGACATGGGCGTTCAGAAGGCTGTGAAAAAAGGGGTTCTATCGATTGTGCTACGCCGCGTGCAGCGCTCTACAAGCTGCACGCACAAAAGAACCCCTATATTTTTCACAGCCTCCTATACTTTGCCGGCGTAATTCCAAACTCCTTTTTAAACACCTTGCTTAATTCGAAAGCTTCCTCAGAACTTGTTGTCTCTGCAATGATAAGCCATGGATATTCCAATTAAAAGCATTCCGTATCCCTATTAATGTCTACGGCTCATCATCTACGATTATAGCACTGTACGTTGAAATCCTCCTTAAAACATTTTAGAACACCTAAGAGAAAAGATTGTATAGGATTTGCTACGTTATTGTACAAATCCTATACAATCCTCATTTGCTAGAGCCAGTATATTATTTCTATCCACAATAAATCAATCTCAATCCAATAGAATGCATATTCAAAATCCCAAAAATCAATATCAAATAGGAGCAAATAATAATCAAAAACAAAAATGTCTTCAATTCTCGGTCACCATATAAACACCGAAAACTTCCTTCACGTACGTGTTCACTGTTCTATAAGGGATCCGAAGTCACCGCAGTGTTGGTTGCGGTGACAACCTTTCGGGCCGGAGCGGGCAAGGTCGACGACTGCCGCCGAAGGGAAACCTTGACCGCTCCACGATCTCTTCCTTCTCATTATTGCTGGGACAACAAGAAACGTGCGCCCCTAAGTAAATAGTTTGCTACATCGTTCGATATGTGTTTTCCGTCTTGCGCCTGCACTTCGTTAACAAAACTGTTCAAATTGCCATTCTCCAATTTTACCTGCAGGCTATTGGCAATTCCGGCATTATCGATTTCCTTGCTCTTGGCAAAACGCGTCACTAATGCCTTTAACGAATTGATACTTGTCACGGTATGGAAAACAACTGTTTTACTGCCTGAATTGCCGGCTAGATCGACTGAAGACACCACAAGCGTATGTGTTCCTAGCGGCAATGAAAAGAGTAAGACCGTCGTGCCGGTCTTATAGGAATACGTATCCAACGTCACCGTCGTCTTGCTGTTGTCGACTCCCGATGCCGTATCAATCGTAGTAATCAAAGGGGTCAAATCCCCGCTATCTTCATAGATGCTGCCGTCTCCGGGAATGGCAACTTCTATAGTTGGCGCCTTCGTATCCAGCTTAAAGCTGACGGCTTTCGCAATCTCCTCATTCCCTGCTATATCGGCCGAACGATAGGTGACCGTGTAAGTGCCATCTTGGCTGAATGTGATCGGTACCGTATAGGTTTGCCAAGTTGTCCCCTCATCCAGACTGTAGACGGTTTTTGCAACGCTAGTCAGTTGGTCAGTTGCCGACAAACTTACCGTTACCGGATGCGTGTACCAGCCGTTTTTGCCATTCGGAACTTCAGGTGAAAGAGCCGCAGATGTGATCGGCGTAACTCCCGTAACCATGACTTTGAAATCGTCGAAGTCGATTGAGGCGTTGGCGTAGCCGTCGATGCCGAACAGCTGGCCGGTCAGCTTGATGCCGCCTGTATGGCGGAAGATGAAGTCAGTGGCCACCGGAACAGGATCATCGTTTATATAGACGGTATAAGTCTTGGCGTCCCAGTTTGCCACTATTTTAATTTTGTACCATGTATTGTATGAGACGTTTTTGACTGGCTTCTTGGACCCGCCATTCTGCACTATAATTTTACCCATATCAAAAGCCGTGACCATGGAATAATTGCCAGTACCGCTGTCATTTCTCACCATGGCGCCATTGGCGTACTGGAAGTTGCTGTTTAATCTGGCGCGATATTCGATGACGATGCGCTGATCCGCCTCAGCCTTTACCTCGCCTGCATACGGCAGGAACAGGTTTGCCTTGCCCGAAGTAGCGGTTGTGGTCAGTCGAAGGAATTTATTCCCGTCCTCTTCTTGCACAGTGGCGGTAGCGCCATTGGTTAGAGCTTCGGTGGTAATGCCGTAAGGGTACTTGCCCGTCTCATCGCCGGAGAAATCCCGGTAAGCGTTATAGGTCACGCCATCCTCGGTAAGGTTGAGTGAGCCTAACAGGGCTGCTTCCGCTTCAGCAAGGGAACTCCGCTCCTGGTTAAACTGCTCTTCAGTCAGACTGGCGTCTGTGGATATTTCCTCCGCATGGTTCAGCTTAGCCAGGAGGGCATTATATGCAGATCGACTATAGTTGCCCAAGCCTTCGCCTAGAGGGTATGAGAAATTGTCTATCCTACTGCGAACTTGATTCACAATTTCATCAAGACCCCATCCCGGGATAACCTCCACGGAAACGGCAGCAGGAATCTTCTCACCATTCAGTGTCAATATGACAGGCACCTGAACAGGGCCAAGTGAGTTGAAGTGAATTCCTTCCAGCTTCCAGCTGACCTCGGCAGTAACTCTCTCCCTCTTGTAGTTGACGTCAACAACGCCGGGAAGCCTGGGTGTCACTCCGGAGGGAGTCTTTACTTGAGAAAGAACCTGAGGAACCTGAGACGGATCAGGAGTTACCGTCAAGTTGAACTTTGCTTCCTTGCCGCCGTATGCGGCTTTAATCACCGTATCCCCCGGTTGAGCGTCATATACCTGACCGGTGACCGTAACCTTAGCCACGTCGGGGTTGCTGCTGAAGTACGTTGCGCCAGCCGTCACATCCTGAACTTCATAGGTGTTGTAGCGTGCTGTCAACTGCAGTTGCCTTGTCACCCCGCTGGTCAGGATGTTGTTCAATCCGCTGATGGCAATGGACTGCACAGACTTAGGTTCAGTGGCAACGGTAACCGTGGCCGTGGCCGTTTTCCCGTTATATGTCGCGGTGATCGTGGCGCTGCCTGCCTTGAGCCCCTTGACCCCAATCCCATCAATATCAGCGACCGCTTTGTTGGAAGAACTGAAGGAAACTCCGCTGTCAACAGGGGAGTAGGTAGTGCCTGTTAACGTATACACGGGCAAACTGCGACTTTCACCCAACCCCAGCGTGTACCCCGGAGAATCGAATAGAATTTCCGACGCAACATCAAGCTTGAATATATCCATACTGTCAATTTCAGCAAGGTTGGCACCCGTCGAGAAACGGATGATATTGTCGCCTTGCTTAAGATAGACTTTCGCCGTGGAGGCTCCCCAACGATTCCAGCCGGAATAGACGATGTTCAAATTGGCGCCGGAACTGCCGTTGACCGACAAGATATGGGAAGCATCCGCCCCATTCGATGAGCCGTTGGCATTGTGCACGGACAGCACATAAAATCCCGCCTCTGGCACGTTGACTGTAAACTGGGCATAATCATTGGCGTTCTTGATATTGGCGATCTTCTTCCCGTCGGAAGCGGTACTTTCCCTCCAGACACTGGGACCGGTTCCGCCGCTGGGATCTTTCACCAACAGGGCTGCTTCCGCCTCATAGCGCTGACGTGCCGGCTCCCCTGAAGGCGTGGCAATCGGTTTGTTCGGATCGACGGGCTCTCCCAGGTTCGGCGTTCCGTCTGCGTTCCAGGTGAATTTCTGTGCGCGGACATTGCGGGTCCACCCTGATCCTGGCCAGCGGGCGGCATGGTAGATAATCCAGTCCTCACTACCGTCAGGAGAGGTGGTGAAGCTATGGTGACCCGGGCCGTAAACGCCGTTGGCGCTGGAGAAAATCGGCTTATCCCTTTTTACCCAGGATGCGGGTTTCAGCAGATCGGCATTAATGTCGGCTGTAACCAGCCCGAGACAGTAACTGTCTGTCCAACTTGCGTTTGCGGAATAGACCAGGTTGATGGTGTTTCCCCGTATATTGACTTCGGGACCTTCATTGATCTTGCCCTGGGACGTTTCCCAATCATGGTCAGGCGTCGAAATCAGTACCCGTTCCGAGCTGATGGTCCATGGATTGCTCATCTTCGCGATATACAGATTCTGGAAACTGCCGTCCGTTTCCTCCCAGCCGGACCAGATGAAATAGAGTTCACCATTCGCCTCTAGCACTGTGCCGTCTATCGCCCAGCGGTCGGTGGAATCGGTAATTTTCCCTTTGAACTCCCAGGTTCCGGTCATCGGATTCTCACTGGCGTTCTCCAGCACGTACATGCGGTGGTTTGCGTTGGTTCCGTTGTCAGCCGCGAAGTAAATATACCATTTGTATTTGCCATCGGTATCTTTGAGATAGTGCATTTCTGGCGCCCAAACATTGGAACTGTACATGGTACCCTTAACCGGTGTCCAGGCTAGGCTCCTCACGCCTGCATCAAGGCCGGTGATGGTCTTCGATCTGCGGATCATGATGCCGCTGGCGTTGGCAAAGACGTTGTAGTAATAGCCGTCTGTGTGCTTGTAAACCCAGGGGTCGCTTCCGGTCTGAAAGATAACATTGTAGAAATTCGACACTGAATCCGATACTGGTTCCGCCGACATTGGATTGTAGAACGTTTCGTCAGACGCCGCGTAAGATTGTTTCTCTGAAGTGAACGAACCGAGAAGTATCAGTGCAATCGATAAAACGAATGCTGCAGCTTTCTTAGACATTTTGGATACCATTAACCACATACTATCATCCTCCGTTTACTTTTTTCAATATTGCAGCTTTCTTAGATATTTTGGATACCATTAACCACTCCTCCTCTTTTATTTTTGCTATATGCAATTGTAGCCTAACTGCAAACATTCACACTTATCAACAATTGCTAGAGCCAGTATATTCTTTCTATCCACAATAGATCAATCTCAATTCAATAGAATGCATATTCAAAATCCAAAAAATCAATATCAAATATCAGCAAATAATCATCAAAAATAAAAATATTTTTGGTACACGGACAAAAACAAAAATTCGGTGCAAAATTGCACGCAATTTCGCACCGAATTCAATCATATATCACTCTTTATATTTTCCCGGAGTTACTCCCTCATACTTTTTAAAACTACGTATCAACGCATTGCTGTTTAAATATCCTACTTTGACAGCTGCCTCGGAGATGTTGAGTTTTTCATCCTTTAATAATGCTTTAGCTTTTTGCAGCCTTACCTTATTGATATAATCCGGCAATGCCTCACCGGTTTGTTCTTTGAAAAGCTTGGACATATAGGTAGGGGTAATTTCCAGTTTTTCTGCAATCATCGCTACATTTAAGGTGATTTCTCCATAGTGGCTATTAACAAACTCTATGATACTCCGGCTCAATTCATAGGATCGATTACCGGTTTTTGACTGAATTAGTTTAGATACCGATAATAGTGTGTTTGTAGCCTCCATCTGCAGTTCAGCTACGGTTTCACATTCAAACAATTTTTCCACCGGTTCAGCAGCAGATATTTCTTTCACTGTTTTTACTATTGTACTGGCAAGGTCATACATAAAATACCTTGTCATTTCAACAGTGGGAGCTCCGTCAATAAAGTTAGAGCGAATAATTTCATCAAGTAATTGTTTTGCTTTTTCAAACTCTCCGGATTTTATACAATTCACAAGTTTTTGCTCTTTTTCAAGAGGGTAGAAATAATTTCTGACATTATTTTTAACACTTTGAAAGCAGATGATCTTTCCGTTACCGGCAATCATTTTGTATCCCATGGCTTCTGCGGCTTCCCGATATGCTTCCGGTATTCCATTGATACCCTTGTGAACATCGCTAATAGAAACTGTAAGTGCCATATCATAATATTTTCGTAAAAAGCTCTGCATTTCTTCTGTAACTTTTACTAATTCCTGCACGTGGTCTACCGCTTCAGGATCCTTTGGATTCACTAAGAATACTATTTTCTCATCAATCTCTGTAACAAATTCCTTATACCTTTGTCCCAAGAGTTCGTCAAAAACATTTGTTATCACAAAGCAAAGGATATTTGACTCTTCTTCAAAACCGTCTTCAGTCGCTAAGGAAATAAGCTTACCCTTATCTTCTACGGATATGAGCACTACCATAAAACCCTCGGATATAAACTGCATATCCAGAGCGTAAAATGCATTGTGATGTACAGATATATTGCCAAACTTCCCTTTTAAAAGCTTCTGCAGAAAATCTGCTCTAACAACACTGCTTTGCTGTTTAAGTTTCTGGTTAATTTTTTCCTTTTCTTGAAGCGCATCCTGGATTGCCTGATAAATAAACTGATATTCATTACTGGATTTATCATAGGAGTTCTTTATTTTCCCATTTAGGACGATACCGATTAGATCACGAACCGGATTATAATTACGCAATGTAAGTAAAACGGATACTGCTCCTCCAAAAATGAAGCATAGTATAATGCTTGCAATCATTAATTTTTCTGTAAAGTCACTTTTCTCCATAACAATCTCTCTCGGAACAATGGAAACATACCTTAGCTCGGATACATCGGATTTGGTATGGGATATTATTAACGAATCCTTTCCTTTTCCTTTCACCAGCATATGATCGCTATCGATCAGTTCATTCGCGTGTAATATGTCCGATAAATTAAAAGAGGCAGTAGACGCAAGAATTTTGTTATCCTTGTCTAAAATAAAGATATTTCCATACTGAGCCAACTGTATATTTTGAATCATTTCAGTAAATCTTTCTTCATTAAACAGGATGACGATTGTGGCTAAAGGCTTCTCCGGATTTGATACTGGGATTGAACGCATATAAGCGATCGTTCCAGGCCCTTTGTTTGAGTTTATCTTATCTCCGATTAAAGTATAGCTGCCAGTGTGCACGTCTTGAAGCATTTCTATCCACTGTTCATACCGCATGTCATTATTATTGCCAAGGATAGAGTACATATGACTGCTCCTTGAAGCTGTTGTTGAAGAAACCACAGCATCCAAGTTTTTAAAGTATACATAAAAATCATTTATGTAACCATTCGTTATATTCATCCTTTTAAATTCTTTTACTATCTCAGAAACCTCATACTGTTTGCTATTCCAGTTAGTTTCCTGTGAAGTTGTCAGCAATTGAATATTTGGGTTAAAGGAAATATCAAAACTTAAGCGTTCGGCATCCTTTAAAATGTTGTCCATAGTCAGCTGAACTTGTTTTAGCATAGCAAGATTTGCCCTGTTTGTTTCTTGCTCAATGGTCCCTACAGTAATAAAATAAACGATTCCAGTAAAAGCTATAGGAATTAGCAGAATCAATATATAAGACAAAAGCCAGGAAAAAATGATACTATTTCTAGTTTTCAAGACTTCCTTTAAGTTCATGAAATTTACCCCCATTATTATGATACTTAAATCAATGCAAAACTTACAAAATATAATCATTATAATTATATCATCAACTTACGCAGGACGAAACTGGTAGCTAACATTGATATAATCAGGTAAAGTAGAGACAAAGTAATCTAAAAACTCATTAATTGCTTCCTTTGTCAGAAACAGTTTTTCCCGTAAAGCAGTCTTTAAAACGTCTATTAAAAGCTGTAGAGCTTCGAGGAATTTAATGTCTTCAAGCTCATCACAGCAGTAGGACTGGGATGAGGGGACAGGTCCCTTATCCCTGAAATTCGAATATGATAAACTAATGAAGGGGGCGGTAACTTTGGTAAGATATGCACGAAGAAAAAGTGAGAGTGGAATCTATCACATCATGTTGCGAGGGATCAATCGACAAGACATTTTCGAATAAAATCCTGTAAAAGCAGGGCTGCTACGAAAGGTTGATCAATTTCCGATAGAAAAGTGCTGTAGAACAGTTTAAGAAGTATATGAACGAACCAAGTGAAGACAGGTGTCTGGAAGATGAAGAGAAGATCCAGTTAACGGACAATGAAGTAAGGGCGTGTTTAGGTGAATTGGGAATAGCAAGTATAAGTGATCTGCAACAAAAGGAGAAGGGTAAAAGAGATGAAATTATACGAGCAGTAAAGTCAATGAAAGGCATCAGTATACGGCAATTATCCAGAATCACCGGAATTTCAAGAGTGTTATAGATAGAGCTTAGCGTGGGACGATGAACCTATCCCTGTGTCCCTAACTGGTTTCATTATGTGTATCGGCTTAATGAACAAGTATATCCTACTCCCTTAAGATTGTAACTTTTATTGACTATTAGCTATAATTCGATAAGAAATTTCTTAATCCTGCACTTTTAAATTCTAGGAAAAAAAACTATACAATAGTAAAGATATTACAAGAAAAAAGCATCTAAATTGACTTATACTCTTCATGCAAATATTCAATAAAAAAAACACAATAAAAAGTATGTATAACAGATTAACTTATCCTTTTGAAGTATCTATAATGAAAATGACAATCAGGAGACACTTATAATCCGCGACTCATCTTAAACAACAGAATTTCGTGACTCGGCACCTATTGAAAAAAATCCTTTTGAGATATATGAATTCAGTTCAAGGCTTGACCCCATAAGGTACTACCAGTATGTGCCGGAGACGGTAAGCAGACTGGAGGGAGTTATTGAACTGACAGATTATTCAGATTTAATTAAAGCAAGTGGAAAAATAACGGCTGAGATGATTGTAAATTTGAAAAAAGACGCTGCTGCTTTTGTCATAAGACCCTTGGAAAGTCTCCCCAGGTCATTAATCGCCAAGAGAGCCATTATAGAGCCTATGTATGCCCTGGAGCCATGTAAGATAAGGCCCAATTCCTTACAGCAAAAAGCTATCGATGGCGAGCTGATCTACCTGGAACCTCACGGTAGTGCTGATTCCTGGATTATTATGGGTATTACCAGGGATACTTCATCAATTTTGTTGATGGAGAGTCTGATAGAAACAGCAGCGTTATGAAAAGTATATTACGTGTTTTGCGGAGCTAACGGATGCCTCCCTTAACAACGTAAAATATAAAAAATAAATTAGAAAAGGAGATTACTATGAGGAAAAGAAGTTTAATTATGTTACCCCTGGCGATAATACTTTCATTATTGCTGACAAGTATCTCTTATGCAGATGTAACAAGCAATTATGTAAACCCGCTTATGGGCGGTGCTGACCCTACAATCGCAAGGGCAGCAGATGGTTATTACTATTCATGCTTTTCCGGCGATAACAATATCACATTAAAAAGAAGTGAAACAATTCTAGGAGTATCAACCGCAAAAAGCAAAATAGTTTGGAAAAAGCCTGCTGATTTTGGATTTGTGTGGGGTCCATACGTATATAGACTGGATGGGAAATGGTATATTTATTTCGCCTCAGGTCCGGCGAAAAGCTTTGGATATGGACATCCAAGTTCATATGTCCTGGAAAACTCATCTTCCGATCCTTTTGAAGGAACCTGGGAGCTCAAGGGAGAATCCGCTAATGCAGACGAGGATGGAACGGTTACGACTAAGAAGGGACTGCTGAATACTCAAGGCTATGGTTTGGCATGCGGCGTTATAACAATTAAAGGGGAAAGATACTTCACATATACAAAATACTACTATTTCCCTGACCCTAAAGACCCTACAAAAACGAAATTTGACGAGTGTCCAACTATTGTTAAAATGAAGAACCCATGGACATTAGAAGGTGAAGAATGTACATTGGCAAGGCCGCAGTTCGACTGGGAAAAGAAGACCGACAATATAAATGAGGGCTGTGCTGTAGTTGAAAGAAACGGCAAGATATATTTTGCCTATTCTGCAAGCAGCTTCATGAATGATAACTATTGTGTCGGCGTATCAGTAGCTGATGCAACATCTGATGTTATGAAACCCGAATCATGGAAGAAATATCCTGAACCTATAATGAAAAGATCAGATGAAAACAGTTCTTATGGACCGGGATCACCTTTATTCCTTAAGTCCGAAGACGGTACAGAGGATTGGATTATTTACCATGGAATACCGACCCATGGACAAGGCGGTGGAAACAGAGGAATAAGAGCCCAACGTATAAGTTGGAATGATGATGATTTCATAAATCCCGGAATTCCTTCAAATCCCGGTACTGTTCTTACCAGACCCTCAGGAGCGGAAAAAAGTGAAATTTATGAAGCTGAAGATGCAAAGTTATCAGGAGCTTCAAAAATAGCTGCAAGAAGTGCATTTGCTTCGGGCGCCGAATATGTAAAATACAATAACAGCAGCGACAATGACTATGTAGAGTTTACAGTAAACACGAACACTGCAGGAACCTACTCACTGGATTTCAGATACAATAATAATACGGCGGATGCTGTTAACATGAAATTAGGAGTTAACCAAGAGACTCCCAGTAGTATTTCATTTGCATCTAATGCAGGATCCGATGCAAACTTCGACATTAAAACAGTTTATAACATTAAGCTTAACGCCGGAAGCAACACGATCCGTCTTTCCGGTAACAGCACCTTGGCTCTCGACGCCTTGATTATAAAAAGAAGCACATTGTATGAAGCAGAAGATGCCGAGTTGTCCGGAAATGCAAAAGTAGATACAGACCATCAGGGATATAGCGGAACCGGTTTTGTTGGAGGATTTTGGGTTTCGGATTCTGCGGTTACCTTTACGGTAAATGCCGCAAATGCAGGCAACTACTCTGTTAAGCTGCGCTACAGCTTAGGGTTTAATGACGACAGAACCCTGAGCATGTATGTAAATGGCAAAAAAATCAAGCAGGTAGATTTCTTTAGCTTAAAAAGTTGGGACAAATGGGCCGATCGTTATGACAATGTTTTTCTGAAAGAGGGAGACAATACCATAATGTATAAATATGACGATGGCGACACCGGTAATGTAAATCTTGACTACATAACAATTACCGAAGCAACTACCTGGCATTATGAAGCTGAATATGCAAAAATTACGGGATCAAAAGATGCTAAAGTAGTTCAAGCAAAAGTTGGCAATACGGGAATCGGTTATATAAATGGGCTATCAAAAGCCAACTCGTCAGTGGGATTTTCTGTATATGCTGAGAATTCGGCGTCCTATGATGTAAAGCTGAGATATGCAAATGAAACTGAAGGTAAGACCTTAGGACTGTATTTGAATGGCACACATATTAAAAATGTAACTCTCCCGGTTACTGGAGAACTTACTGCTTGGAAAGAACAGCTTGAGACTTTAAGCCTGAGAGAGGGAAAAAACACCATAACTTATAAATGTGAAGCTGATAATTCAGGTGTTATAAATATTGACAATATTCATCTTAACAAACGCACTCCCTGGAAGTATCAGGCTGAAGAAGCAATCCGTTCAGGAAGCATAAAAATTGTGAAAGATCATTTATGGTATGAAGGTAACGGATTCGTAGGTGGATTTGAGCAAGAAGGAGATTCAATCAAGTTTGAAGTAAATGTACCAAATACTGCTTTATATACTTCAACCCTGAGATATTCCGGCGCACAGAAGTCAAATATAACAATGAGCCTGTATGTTAACGACGAGTTTATAAAACAAGTTTCATTACCTCCGACAGCAAACTGGGATACCTGGACTGATGCAACAGAGTCAGTAAGCTTGAAAGCCGGAAAAAATGTAATTGAATTCATACGTGAGGACGGTGACACCGGAAGATTTAATGTTGACAGTCTCACAATCGATAAATTCAGCGGCGGATATATGAGTTCGATTGCTAAGAAAATAATTCCCGAAAAGATGGTTAAAATCCAGCCAAAGCACAGCGGAAAAGCATTGGACGTTGACAGAGTTTCAAGCGATCCGAAAGCGGTGATTAACCAATGGACAAATGGCGATGGAAATAATCAGTTGTGGAGATTTTTAGATCTCGGCACAGGATATTACCAAATACAGTCTGTTCAAAGCGGTCATGTAATCGATATTCTTCCCGGATCAGCCATACAGCAAATCTGTCAAAATACAAGAGCTTCCAGCGACTCGATACCTGATACTCAACAGTGGAAGTTGGAAAAAGACGGTGACTACTATAAAATTATTAACAGAAGTAATGGAAAAGTAATCACTGTAGAAGCATCCGATAAAAATGGTGCAAAGGTAATGTTAGCTGACGACGAGGCTAAAGATAATCAACGCATGAAAATTGAAATTCGTAACCTCAGCGATAGCGAATTCCGCACAGTGACCGAGATTACCAAGGTTCCGACAACAGGTAAGGTCGGGGAGAATTTGGTGCTTTTTGGTACTGTTACACCAGATAACGCAACACGCAAAAGTATTGCATGGAGTGTGAAGGATGCCGGCACCACCGGAGCAACCATAGACGGTAATATGCTTTCTGCAAAGAAATCAGGAACAGTTGTTGTAACCGCAGCCATCGAAGAAGGAAGTGCAGTCAGCGCTGAGTACACAAAGGACTTTAGCATCACCGTAATCAATGAGTATGCGGAAATCAGCCCGGATAGTGCAAACTATGATCTCAATGCACCCGGTGACGTAAGCACCAATATCAAATGGAATAAAGCAAGCTCTGTAACGGAAGTAGTATACAACGGGAAGCCTGTGACAGAACCGGATATCTCTGTTACCACAGAAGGCGCATTGACTATCAAGAGCGACTATCTGGCTTCACTTGGACTTGCAAACGGCAATAAGGCGGAATTTACAATCTCCTTTGATAAGGGAAATCCTGTTACGTTCACTGTTAACATTGTTGACAGCTCCGCACCGGTCAGTCACAGCATCACAGTCGGAACCGATGGGCGCGGCACAGCAAGCGCCAATGTTACTTCTGCGGCAGTGAACACCCAAGTTGCGCTGAATGCGAGACCAATGGATGGCTATCGCTTCAAGGAATGGCAGGTCATCAGTCCGGTAGGGTTAACTATCAGCGGAAACACTTTCACCATGCCGGATGAGGCGGTGACTGTAAAGGCCATATTTGAGGAAAACCCTGTGGCAAATTATACACTTACCGTAAACGGCAGCTACGCTTCCGAATCGGGTGCGGGCAGCTACCCTGAAGGTGCGGTTGTTACAATAGATGCGGGCAGCCGCAGCAATTATACCTTCGGCGGCTGGAGTTCAAACGACGGTGTGACCTTTGCCAGCATAAACAGCATCACCACTACCTTTACCATGCCCGCAAAGGATGTAACCATCAATGCCACATGGAGCCATAACGGAGGTTCCTCTGGCGGCGGAGGTGGAAGCAGTTCTCCTTCCGCGCCAGCTACACAAAACTATGCGGCAGATATCAAAGTGACTGATGCCGCAGGCAACGGTACAAAAAACATTACAGTACCTATCACGGTTGATGCGAATACCGGTACTGCAGCCTTGGATGCAAGTTCTCAAGGAAACCTTATGTCGAGTGGTGGAACTGCTGTCATTACAGTACCATCGATCCCAGATGTCGATACCTATACTGTGGGCATCCCCGTTTCATATCTGTCAACGGCTGATAGGCAAGGTTCTTTGATGTTTAATACCGATAGAGGCAGCATTACTGTTCCATCGAATATGTTGACAGGTGTAACAGGAACAGATGGAAAGAAAGTGGAATTCTCCATCAGCCAGGGCGATAAATCCGAACTGAAGGAAGCTGCAAAAACAGTCATAGGCAACAGGCCTTTGATACAGCTGGCATTGACTTTAGACGGAAAGCAAATTGAGTGGAACAATCCCGGTGTGCCTGTGACTGTATCCATACCCTATACGCCGACAGCCGCGGAGCTTGCCAATCCTGAAAGCATTGTCATCTGGTACATCGACGGAAGGAGCAACACGGTTTCCGTGCCAAACGGACATTATGACCGGGCTACCGGCACAGTGACCTTCAAAACCACCCATTTCAGCTACTATGCCGTGGGCTATAATAAAGTGAGCTTTGTGGATATAGCTGCAGATGCATGGTACAACAAAGCAGTGGGCTTTATCGGAGCAAGGGGTATCAGTACAGGCACGGGCAACGGAAATTACAGTCCTGATGCAAAGCTGACCCGTGGTCAATTATTGGTCATGGTGATGAGGGCTTATGGCATATCGCCGGATGCAAACCCACAGGATAACTTCTATGACGCAGGCAGTACATATTATAACGGCTATCTGGCAGCAGCAAAGAGATTGAAGATATCCGAAGGTGTGGGCAACAATATGTTTGCACCGGACAAGGAAATCACCCGACAGGAAATGTTCACCTTGCTGTACAACGCTCTCAAGGTCATAGGGCGGCTGCCCCAGGGCAATTCCGGAAAATTGCTGTCAAGCTTCAGCGACGCCGGACAGGTCGATTCCTGGGCAAAGAACGCCATGACGTTACTGGTTGAAACCGGGACAGTAGGCGGAAATAGCGGAAAGCTGTCCCCGGCAAGTACGACTACCAGGGCGGAAATGGCGCAAGTGCTGTATAATTTGTTAGCAAAATAGACTTTGCTGTTATATTTTGATTAACCACAAAGGCCAGTAAAAGCATGAGTTGCTTTTGCTGGCCTTATTTGTATCATTTAGGGATTGCATCCAGTTTGTTCTCTTATGCATATGCAGTGGTGGAACAGGTGATTATAAAAGGATGTACCTTGGCATCGGGTTGGCGTCTTTAAGGTTCACTTCATTGAAAATTAAATTCTCCCCACTTAGATCGGGACAAGGGGACAGGTCCGAAACCACTGAAAAAGTACCATTCCTGAAAAAACACCAACGGATTTATGCGGGCTTCAGGCATCAAATTTCAGAAAAAAGCGACTTTTTCATCAGTCTCGGACAGGTCCATTGTCCCCAAAATTCGAATATTATAAAATGATGAAGGGGGTGGTAACTTTGGCAAGGTATGCACGAAGAAAAAGTGAGAGTGGAATCTATCACATCACGTTGCGAGGGATCAATCGACAAGACATTTTCGAAGATAAGGAAGACAGACAAAGGTTCATTGAAACAATAAAACATTATAAAACAGTTAGTCAATATGAAATATACGGGTACTACCTCATGAGCAACCATGTCCATCTGCTAGTAGGAGAAAAGGACGAATCCCTAGCGACTGCAATCAAGCGAATTAGTGGAAGTTATGTATATTGGTATAACAAAAAGTATGGACGGTGCGGACATCTATTTCAGGAGCGATATATGCAGGGACACGGGAACAGGTTCGAGACTGCTTAAAAACCTGACTTTTTCAGCAGTCTCGAACCTGTTCCCGTGTCCTGTCCTCTAATGATTGCAAAGCTAGGTGGATTTCTAGGTCTTAAAGGTGATGGTGAACCGGGTGTCACAGTTATATGGCGTGGTATGTCACGCTTAAATGATATTGCTCAAATGTGGGCGATTACTCACTCCCAATCTTTTTCCAACGATGTGGGTAATGTATAGTAATATTGGGAGAGGGAGTTGGAGGGTGAGGGTTGCCTGGAAGTATTTTCTTTATTTTTCGCCGTAAGCTACAAAGATACTGATACTTGCATTGTCGCAACCACAGCTTGAGGCTGCACAGCAATGTCCCTTTGCACACTTTTATAAGCTTGATTGTTTACAAAGCAAGCATTAAGCAGTATTATTTACTTATAGAAATTTTGATGTTGTATAATTATAATCTTTTAAAAGAGGTTATTCGAATGAGTAAATCGCCAGCATATAAGGTAATGTATGATAAATTAAAAATTGATATTAAAAACGGAAAGTATTTAGTTGGTGAATTACTTCCTACTGAAACGGAACTTGAAAAAATTTTTAATGTAAGTCGCACTACTGTACGACGAGCAATGGAATTGCTTGCGCAAGATTCCCTAGTAGAAATTAAGCAAGGCAGAGGCACTATGGTATTGGACTTCAAAACAAAGCAGGATCTTAATAAGGTGACCTCTGTTACTGAATCTTTAAGGAGGAAGGGATACACTGTCAGGACTAAAAGCATGTATATTGATAGGATACCTGCCACGGAGAATTTGGCTAAAGAGCTTGGTGTAATGAAGGGAAGTTTATTGGCACGTGTACAAAGAATCCAACTGGCTGATGAAAAACCGGTTGTAATTATGAAAAATTATATACCCTACGATAAGGTTCCAAATATCGAGGAATATACAAATAAATTTTCAGCTCTGTATCAATTTTTAGAAGAACGGTACCAGATAGAGATTGATGCTGCAAAGGATAAAGTATATGCAAAATCTGCAGATTTTGCTGAATCGGAAATGCTAGGCGTAAAACCTAACACAGCTCTCCTTTGTATTGACCGTATTTGCTATAAAGATAACCAACCGGTTTGTGTGGATCAGGTAAGCATTCTTGGTGATGAATATGAGCTTGAGATTTCAATGAATGGGCGTTATAAATAGGTAAGGAGATTTCATTATGGACGATGGTTTTCTTTCAAATCTTCCTCAAATGATAGATATAAGCTGTGTAAAGTCAGATCATACAGTAGAAGAAATTGATCAAGTGATTGCTGCTGCAAAAAAGTATAAATTTATTTGTGTCTTTGCATTACCGAGCTTTACACCCTATTTAATTGAAAAACTAAAAGACGAACCAGATATTATGGTAGGCGGAACCGTTGGGTTCCCTTCCGGAGGAGATACAACAGAGACTAAAGCTTTCCAGGCCAAAGAATTGATAGATATGGGCTGTGACGAGCTTGACATGGTGATTAATATAACCCAACTTAAATCTCAAAACTATCAGGCTGTTTTTAATGATATAAAAGCAGTTGTAGACACTGCAGGAAAAGTGCCTGTTAAATCGATTCTTGAAGTAACGGTGCTTTCCGATGAGGAAATTGTAAAAGTAAGTAATATTGCAGTGGATGCAGGGGTTTCCTACATAAAAACAGGTACAGGCTGGCTTCATAAACCAACCACAATTGATCATATTAAATTGATCCATAGAACAATTCAAAATAAGGCAAAAATTAAAGCGGCAGGTGGAATAAGAGATCTGGATACCTTGATTAAAATGGCAGAAGCGGGGTGCAGTCGTTTTGGTATCGGATTAATTTCTGCGATTAACATTGTCGAACAAGCAAAAAGTATTAAAATTTAATTTTCTCTCGGACTCGATAGATCTTCAAACATAACTATGTATTGGACGATTGTAGAGAATAAACCGTATCTATTAATATTTTAGTACAAAACATTATTCAAAATAGTTATGTTTTAATTATTGATTATTAAAAGATTATGACATAGAATTAGGGTAAGAAAGATTGTTAGTTAATTAACAAACAAGTTTCTGGGATATTTATTATAGTAAGGAGTCGCTATTATGAAGGGTTTTGCAATGTTGGGAATCGGCCAGACAGGATGGATAGAAAAAGCACGTCCGGTTTGTGGACCTTTGGATGCAATTTGCCGTCCAATTGCTCTTGCACCATGTACATCAGATATTCATACCGTTTGGGAGGGAGCAATTGGCGATCGTCATGATATGATTCTTGGCCATGAGGCTGTTGCAGAAGTTGTAGAGGTAGGAGATCTGGTCAAAGATTTTAAACCTGGGGATAAAGTAATTGTTCCTGCTATTACTCCGGACTGGAATTCGTTAGAAGCTCAAGGGGGGTTTCAGATGCATTCCGGTGGAATGCTTGCCGGATGGAAATTTTCAAACTTTAAAGACGGCGTATTCGCAGAGTTTTTTCATGTAAATGATGCAGACGGAAATCTTGCATTGCTGCCTGAGGGTATGGATCCCGTTGCAGCTTGTATGCTTTCTGATATGGCACCGACTGGATTTCATGGAGTTGAGCTTGCCGATGTGCAATTTGGTGACAAAGTAGTGGTTATCGGAATTGGCCCCGTTGGACTAATGTCTGTTGCAGCAGCAGCTATTGGAGGTGCATCCCATATTTATGCTGTTGGCTCCCGCGGGAACTGTATTAAGATTGCAAAGGAATATGGTGCTACAGATATTATCAACTACCGTGAAGGGGATATTGTAGAACAGATTATGGAGAAAACAAAGGGAAAAGGTGTAGACCGTGTTATTATTGCGGGTGGGGATGTTGACACATTTGCCCAAGCAATTAAAATTTTAAAACCAGGTGGAAAAATCGGTAATGTTAACTATCTTGGAGAGGGAGATTACATTAAGATTCCACGTACCGAATGGGGCTGTGGTATGGGCCATAAGACTATTGCGGGCGGCTTGATGCCAGGCGGAAGATTACGTATGGAGAAATTGGCTGCATTGGTCGAAACAGGCAGAATTGACACAAGCAAGCTCGTTACACATCGCTTTGAGGGACTTGAAAGCGTTGAAGCTGCACTAATGCTTATGAGAGAAAAACCCAGGGATTTAATCAAACCTGTTGTGGCGATTAATTGGTAGCATTTATTTTATATCAAGTAACTTTTCAAATAATGATAGATTGAACGGCTATAACTGTAAAATATTACACGCTTATAGCCGTTTTCTATTCCATTACTACACAAACCCCAAATTGAAAAAAACTATGTAGATACTCACGGACAAAGCGAAGTTGCCTCCGCTTTCTGCCATCTGTTGGGCTTTAATCTTATGCCTCGATTAAAGAATATCGGTTCTCAGAAGCTTTATCGCCCTGATACTGGTATTATACATACCGGGGACGGGGACAGGTCCATTGTCCCGGAAATTCGAATATGATAAAATGATGAAGGGGATGGTAACTTTGGCAAGATATGCACGAAGAAAAAGTGAGAGTGGAATCTGTCACATCATGTTGCGAGGGATCAATCGACAAGACATTTTCGAAGATGAAGAAGACTGACAAAGGTTCATTGAAACAATAAAACACTATAAAACAGTTAGTCAATATGAAATATACGGGTACTGCCTCATGAGCAACCATGTCCATCTGCTATGGGGAGAAATATGGAATAAGAATAACAAGTTCGGTTGGACGGGGAACAAAGGTAGTAATCATGATTTCGGCAGTCGCTTCCGAGGAGTAACAAGGGGACGGGGTGGCCCGCCGGCTGCTTCATACCCATTTTGAAGCAAGAAAGAGGATTTAAAGCGGCATACCGCGCCCACCAATAAAGTAACGAAAAGTCAAGCTGGAAGGCTTGACTTTTTTGATTGTGCGCGTCCAGCGAAGCTGGACCGTACTCACCGGTGAAAGTCCGGTATCGG
>ENA-OFCE01000794-OFCE01000794.1-metagenomes-genome-assembly--contig:-NODE-794-length-18956-cov-5.068303_pt1 | contig 18956 bp, 18 predicted proteins | sample MGYA00153388_OFCE01 | MGnify analysis MGYA00153388
CAGGGCAGCGCTGTGCAGCTGCACGTCACACTGAATGCACAACTTAAATTAACTTCAAAGTTGTCTTGACGGTGGGGTCCAATTTGGACACTCCTCTCAAACGGGGCGGCTTTTAAGTAAGCTCCCCGCTCGATAACGCTTGCCTCGTTGGCCAGAAGGTGCGCGTAGGCTTCGTTCAATGTATTCTCGGTGTCAGTTCGTAGCATCATGGAGTAGATTCATTCTGAGTGTCGGCTTGAATCGAAGGGCGGTTTCGCCAATGAAATCCCGTTCCGGCACTCCGGGGAGTGGCTCGCTTCGCTCGCCCTCCGATTGAAAATAATTACAGAAAGAATGTTGCACTACCCGTCGGTGCTGGGGTAGTGTAGAACGCACACTTCAGCATTCGTTAGCCGTCACAAAACATGCACACCATCACCCCCGCTGTAGCAGCCGATGCAGCAGCGATTCACGACATCCAGATGCGCGCATTTGCCGAAGAGGGGCGCCTCAGCGAGAACCTGCAGATTCCGCCACTCACAGAAGATGTTGCCGCCATCGAGCTGCACATTCGCACGCAAACCGTGCTCACTGCGCGCGATGGTGAGCGAATCATTGGCTCGGCCCGGGGCATCGTTGAAGGCGCGGTTTGCACAATACGCGGCGTGAGTGTTGAGCCGTCGTATCAAGGGCAGGGCATTGGCGCGCTGCTTCTGCGTACCATCGAGCAGGCACATCCCGGCGTCGAGCGATTTGTGTTGACCACCAACACGCTGGTGCCGGGTAACGTTTCGTTTTACGAGCGCCGCGGCTACCGAGTGACCGAGCTTGCGAGCTACACCGATAGGATCGTGTTGGCCCACATGGTCAAGGTTGCAAGTGCGCAACACACCTAATCCTTCTATCGAGCTGACGCATCAATGGCTGGGCCTTTTGTGCACACCTCATGGCAGACGCTGGGCGAACTCGCGGGGTGAATCGGAATGACCCAAAGGGACAAAAGTTCTCGGCTCAACGCAAAATTGCTTCGTCCGACAACGTCAGGCGGCGATGCTGCCTAGTGTCGTGTCACGCCAAAAATGACGTATCTCACTTGCCAGCGCCGCGCACCGCGTCGTTGCAAAATTTGCACATGCCCCGGCATGAGCTGCATTTTGCGCCTAGCCGTGCACACCGATGGCTGCGCGATGTAACGTCATTTTTAACGTGACACAAAAAATAGTACACCGTTTCACTAAAACCAAGACATGAAATCGCGTCTTTTCGCGCCATGCTGCGTTGCAAAATCTTGCCGTACTTCAGTACGGTTGCGCTTTCGCGCCTTGCTTGACGAAAAAATCCATCAATTTCATTAGTCTCGGTTTTAGTGAAACGATGTGTTGGGCGCGGAAGAACCACGGTGGACGGCATCCTCAACGGCGATGCTTTTTGGGCGGCGCTTGAGCCGGATGGCCAGCTGAGTCATTGGTTACAGGCGAGCAAAGCGCTGCTTAGCGCCGCCGATGAGGACATCGGCGACATGGCCACGTTTGAAATCACGCCGGTGGAACAAGAACTTGAGCCGGAAATTCCATCCGACTTGCGAGACGCGCTAACGCGGTCCCCCGAGGCGCTCGCCATTTGGGACGACACCACCAGCATCGCACGTGTGGACTGGATTCATTGGATCACGTCCGCCAAGCAGGCGGAAACCCGTGCGCTGCGGATTCGCAATGCGTGTGACATGCTGGTGTCTGGCAATCGGCGAGTGTGCGGTTTCGACCCGTCGGGCTTCTATAGCAAAGCCTTCAGCGCGCTTAAAGTGGCGTACTAAATGGATCACTTTAGTGTTCTCACCTTCGCCAAGCTGGCAAAGCCGGACCCAGGGTGAGCAAGGTGACAAAGATAACGCAGGTGACTAAAGTCACGAAAAAACGTCACGTTGTCACCGTCATCACGTAAGTCACTTTGCACCGAGCCATGAGCGCTTTATCGCGGTCAGCTCCATTCGGACGGCTTCGATCCGGAAGGAAACGTTGTGCAGTTCCGCACCTTTGTTGCGTGAGTTCTCCGCGCTTTGCCGCTGCAGCTCGTCGGGTTTGCAATTTCGGCGTCTGAGTCATGAATGGGGGACCCCTTGACCCGATACGTCGCTCTTTTTCGTGGCATTAATGTGGGTAAGGCCAAGCCTGTTGTAATGCCTGATTTGCATGCGTTGCTTACATCGCTCCTGTGCAGCCGCGTGCAAACCCTGCTTAACAGGCGCAACGCGTCTTTTATGCGCCGACGATGATCGAGGCGTCACATGCGCAACGAATACGCGCCGCTGTGCTCGCCGAGTTGGGGGTTGATGCGCTGGTGATCGTCAAGTCCGCCGATGATGTCGAGGCCGCTCTTGAGGGCAACCCACTGGCTGCCAACGCCACCGATCCAACGCGCGTGTTGGTCGCGTTTGTGAGCGATCAAAAAGCACTCGCGGCGTTGCCCGTGATGGCGGATGCAGCCCGGGGCCAAAGCGCATTCACGTCGAACGCCACGCGGCCTACGTGTGGTGCGCGAACGGAATTCTTGAAAGCAAAGTGGCGGTCGCTTTGCTCAAAAACTTGGCGCAATCGGGCACGACGCGCAACTACGCAACCGCTGCAAAAATTCATGCGCTGATTCGAAGCGCTCTTTGACGTTCTTGAAGCGATTATCCGTGCGCGCCTTTCGTCAACACTGCCTTTGAATCGTCCCGTTCCGATACAGCTGTTTGCTGGAAGCTCTATTCAGTAGGGGCGTGGCGCGACTTTAGACAATTCTCGACAATTAGCTAAAACGCCCGTTAGCCCAAACGCATAAAAGCTTTAAGCCAAAAGATGTGTAACCGACGACCCGCTGAAAAAGCCTGATCGCGTCGCATTCAAACGTCTGGTTTCGCCGTCCATCTCGGCATGCGAAACGGCAGCATGCCTTGCACAATGGGGTTGGCAAAACGCGTCAGCGACAAGCTCTCGTGAACGGCCGTGACCGGCTCATTGAACCATTGTGTTTCGATTAACGAGCGGGCGTAAAACGGCCCGCTTTCTAAAGTGGAGACCACCGTTGGCGCACTGGCTCCCATGCTGTGGCAGGCGCGCTCAATGCCCCAGCGCGTCCCCGCTACTGAAAGTGCCGACTCGGGCAGCAGCTCGCTCATTTCGCCGCTCGGCGCGTAGCGGCGTGCCACTTGCCGCTGCTCGCCGTCGGCCAGTGTCACGTCGTAGCGAACGGCGGTGCTGCCATCGGCCAGCGTGCCGCGTGACCACTGCCATGCTTTGAACGAAGTTTCGAGCGCGGACGCGCCGTAGTTGCTGTCGAAATACGCCTGCCCCGTCCAACGCATTCGAGGATGCTCGAACTCAACTTCCACGCGGGCCGTGGGCGCAATGGGTCGCCAAAAATGCTGGTTTCCCCCGTCAATGGCCACGCTATGATCGACGGCGGCCGCGTCGACGCTGGGTGTCAGTCGAATTGAGCCTTGCACGCGCTTCGGCCACGGTGCAGCCCATTCGTCAACGGTGGTTACTAAAGTATTGCCTTGCCACTGCACCGCGCTCGGGCCCACTTCAAAGCGCTGAGCGGTGCGCTGCACGGCGGCCGCACCGCGCTCGGTCATCGTCCAAAAGCTGCCGTGGCGCCGGTCGGCGGTCAGGTCATACAAGCCGACATTGAGCGCACAGTGCTGATTCGGGTCGGCACCTGCCGCGCCCGCCCAACGCCGCGCCCACGCGTAGTACGGCGAAAACACGCTGCCAACGAAGGCGATGAGGGTGAGTGCGTGTTCAAAGTCATCGCTCACCGCATCGACATACCACCACGCGTAGCCGTTACGCGGCACCGTTTTGTCGAACCCCACGCCGTCACTCATTCGGCGAACCTCGCGGTGCGATTAACCGGACAAAACGGCTCAAGAACTCGACAAATGTTGACGACTGCGACCATAGATGTATATGATAGATTACAAATAGTGTCAGTGAACCGTGACATTTTAATTGACTAATCGAATTCAAAAGGGCAAGGATCTATGTACGCTAGCGAACGGATTGAAGCAGCACTTGAACGTGCATTGGCGCTCACCATAACGCCTAACGACGGTCCTAGCTCGCGGCTTGAATGCCCTCCCAAGTTGGCTGCTGCGCTGCGCTATTCGTTGTTCCCCGGCGGTGGCCGGTTTCGCCCCCGCCTGTGCCTTGCGGTGGCTATGTCGTGCGGCGAAGATCATCCCGATTGCACTGATGCGGCGGCGGCGGCGATAGAAATTTTGCACTGCGCCTCGCTCGTTCATGATGATTTGCCGTGCTTTGATAACGCGGCCACGCGTCGCGGCAAAGCTTCCGTGCATCGTGCGTTTGGCGAACGCCTCGCTGTGTTGAGTGGCGACGCCTTAATTGTGCTCGCGTTTCAAGTGGCCGCACGCGGCGCAATCGCTGTGCCAGAGCGGCTTCCGGCGTTGCTCGGCATCGTTGCTGACTCAGTCGGCGCACCGGGTGGAATCGCTGCGGGACAGGCGTGGGAATGCGAATCCACAGTGTCGCTTGCGGCCTATCAACAATCAAAAACCGGCGCTTTGTTTGCTGCCGCAACGATGGCCGGTGCCGCTGCAACGGGCACCGATCCCGCGCCGTGGCGGGCAGTGGGGCTGGGTTTGGGGGAGGCGTATCAAGTGGCTGACGACCTGCATGACGCGGTTGATTCAGAGGCCGATATCGGCAAACCGGTGCGGGTGGACGCCGCGTTAGGCCGCCCCAGTGCCGCCATTGAACTGGGCATTGATGGCGCGGTGCTGCGCCTTAATCGCTTGCTGGCGTTGGCTGCGGAGGCCATTCCGGCCTGTCGCGGCGCGGATAGTTTGCGCACCCTCATCGCGGCAGAAGCGTCGCGGCTGTTACCTAAAAAACTGCGCCTCGCGGCGTAATTTCGCGGTTTGCGAGCGCAGCGTCGGGTTGGGAGCCACGCGTGATTGACCGATGGCTCGCCGCACGTGACCGCTTGCTCACCAGCCCAGCCTTTCAGCGCTGGGCAGCAAGCATTCCTGGCCTTCGCTGGATTACCCGTAGACGAGCGCGCGCTTTGTTTGACGTGGTGGCCGGATTTGTTTATTCGCAAGTGCTGCAGGCCTGCGTCCAGCTCGATATTTTTGAGCAGGTTGCAGCGCAGCCGCTCTCAGTCAACGTGCTGGCAGAGCGCGTTGATCTGACGCCCGAGGCCTGCGAAACGCTGATTGCCGCTGCTGTGTCGCTGCGCTTGTTGGAGCGGCGTCGTGGCGGTTTGATTGGCTTGGGCGAGCTCGGCGCGCCGATAGTCGGCAATTTGGGCTTGCGCAATTTGGTGCTGCATCATGCGCTGTTTTACGCCGACCTGACCGACCCGCTCGCCCTGCTGAGTGGGAAGCTCAACCCAACCAAGATGTCCTCCTATTGGCCGTACGCCAGCACCGACAGCCCTGCCGCCGCCGCGCCGACGGGGAGCGAGCAGGCGGTCACTTACAGCGCGCTGATGACCTCCACACAAACGCTCATCGCCAACGAGGTGCTCGCGGCCTATCGTTTCGACAAACACCAGCGGCTGCTTGATGTGGGCGGTGGCGAAGGCGAATTTATTGCCACCGTGGGCGCTCAGTTCCCGGCGCTACAGCTCATGTTGTTTGATCTGCCGCCGGTGGCCGCGCGTGCGCAAATTCGCTTGAATGAGCGCGGCCTCGGCGCGCGTACCCTGACCGCATCGGGTGACTTTTTCAACGACTCGCTGCCGCAGGGCGCAGACATCATCACCTTAGTGCGCGTGATGCACGATCACGACGACGGGCGCATCAGCGCCCTGCTGCAAAACATCGGTGCGGCTTTACCCGTGGGCGGAACGCTGTTGATCGCCGAGCCGATGGCCGATACGCCAGGCGCCGAACCGGTCGGCGATGCGTATTTTGGGCTGTATTTCTTAGCGATGGGGCGGGGCAAGGCACGCACCTTTAAGCAGATGGCAGCGTTGCTGAACAGCGCCGGTTTTGCAGCCATTCGGCAACTGCCAACCCGCATGCCGTTGCAAACCAGTGTCGTGGTTGCCACCAAATTCGCGTGATTACGTTGCAGCGCAATATCGAAAGTTTCGAATAAGTGTAAATAAATCTTGACACATCAAAGTGTCTCCATAGAATGACATTCATACCTGACACTTTGCGGTGAAACACCGAGCGGTGATTGGGACAAATCAGCTGTAAAGGCGGAGAAGCAAGTTGGACAGTGTGGCGGTCGTTTTTCAAAACCCTGGGCAAATGGCGCTCACTGAGTTGCCCTTGTCTCGGATGAGTGCTGAAGACCTGTTGGTTGAAGTCGCGCACAGCGGCATCAGTACCGGCACCGAACGTCTGCTGTGGACTGGTCGTATGCCGCAGTTTCCGGGCATGGGCTATCCGTTGGTTCCGGGCTATGAGTCGGTCGGCCGCGTAGTAGACGCTGGCGTTGACGCGCGTTCGCGCATCGGTGACTTTGTGTTCGTGCCCGGTGCCAAATGCTACGGCGAGGTGAAGGGACTGTTCGGCGGCAGCGCCTCGAAAGTGATTCTGCCGTCCGTTCGCGCTATGACTATCGACGAATCATTGGCCGATCGCGGCGTGTTGCTCGCGCTGGCCGCGACGGCTTATCACGTTGCGCCCGGTGCAACGCCGCAACCCGATCTGATTATTGGTCACGGCGTGCTCGGCAGATTGGTTGCGCGGCTCGGCGTGGCGGCAGGCGCTAAGCCCACCGTGTGGGAAACCAACGCTTCGCGCAGAGCGGGCGCTGAAGGTTATTCCGTCATCGATCCATCGGAAGATGACCCGTCATGTCGCTATCACTCGATTTGTGATGTCAGTGGCGACGCTCGCTTGATCGACACGCTGATCGCGCGCCTCGCGCCCGGTGGTGAGGTGGTGTTGGCAGGGTTCTACGAAGGCTCCATTAGTTTTGCCTTTGCCCAAGCCTTCATGCGTGAAGCACGCATTCGTATCGCTGCTCAATGGCAGCCCGGCGACTTGGTCGCCGTCAAAGACATGGCTGAGTCGGGCCGCCTCTCGCTTGACGGACTCCTCACGCACGGCTGCGAAGCCAGCGAGAGTGACGCTGTTTCTTTGGCCTACAACACCGCATTCACCGATGCAAGTTGCTTAAAAATGATTCTCAACTGGAGCGCTCGCGCATGAGTCAGACCCACACCTTGCCTGCGTCTTCGCCGCTCACTTTTATGAAGCAGGCGTTGCGCGACGAGGCCGCCGTTGAGCCCGATAAAGTGGTCACGACTGCGGTGACCAAAGAGACGCAAATCATCGCCATCTATGGCAAGGGCGGTATCGGCAAAAGCTTCACGCTGGCGAATCTTTCGTACATGATGGCGCAGCAGGGCAAAAAGGTTTTGCTCATCGGTTGCGACCCAAAGAGCGACACCACATCGTTGCTGTTTGGTGGCCGTGCCTGTCCCACGATTATTGAAACGTCTGCCAAGAAAAAATTGGCGGGTGAACCGGTCGTCATCGGCGACGTGTGCTTCAAGCGCGATGGTGTGTTCGCGATGGAATTGGGCGGCCCCGAAGTCGGTCGCGGTTGTGGTGGTCGCGGCATTATTCACGGCTTTGAGTTGCTCGAAAAATTGGGCTTTCATGAGTGGGGTTTTGACTACGTGTTGCTCGACTTTCTGGGCGACGTAGTGTGCGGCGGATTCGGCTTACCGATTGCCCGCGACATGTGCCAAAAAGTAATCGTGGTCGGGTCGAACGACTTGCAATCGCTGTATGTCGCCAACAACGTGTGCTCCGCCGTTGAATACTTCCGAAAGCTCGGCGGTAACGTCGGCGTGGCCGGCATGGTCATCAACAAAGACGACCACACGGGCGAGGCGCAGGCCTTCGCAGCTAAAGCCGGCATCCCCGTGTTGGCCGCGATTCCAGCGGACGATGATATTCGCAAAAAGAGCGCGAACTACGAAATTATCGGCACCGCGCAATCGCAGTGGGGCCCGTTGTTTGCGGCACTCGCCGATGCGGTAGGCTTGGCGCCACCCGTGCGTCCGAACCCGCTCACGCAGGATCAATTGCTTGGCCTCTTCTCCAGCGAATTGACCGGTCGCAATGTGGTGTTACAACCCGCGACGCAATTCGACATGTGCGGCAAAACCGACTTAAGCAAGGCTTCGCTCGAAGTCGTATACGACACGGTTTGAGCAGAAATTAATGAGTGCAGTTGTAGAAATTCCCAAAGTCGAAGTGCCAGTGCCCTTATTGGTAACTGAGGCACTGAACGCCGATGGTTTGGGTTGTCATTCAGGCAAAGAGCAAATGCTCGTTGCCGCCAAGGCTGCTGGTAAATCCGAGGTGCTCACGCAGTACGCCAAAGATTATCCGATGAAGGTTGATGCGGGCCCGCACGATCAACCGCAATCAATGTGCCCCGCGTTTGGCAGCTTGCGTGTGGGCTTGCGCATGCGTCGCACCGCCACCGTGCTGTCCGGTTCGGCCTGCTGCGTTTATGGCTTGACGTTTACATCACATTTTTACGGCGCACGACGCACCGTGGGCTACGTGCCGTTCAACTCGGAAAGCTTAGTCACGGGCAAGCTGTTTGAGGACATACGCGAAGCCACCTTCAAGCTCGCTGATCCCGAGAAATACGATGCGATTGTGCTTATCAATTTGTGTGTGCCGACCGCCTCCGGCGTGCCGCTGCAATTGTTGCCTAAAGAGATCAACGGCGTGCGCATCATCGGCATTGATGTGCCTGGCTTCGGTGTGCCGACGCATGCTGAAGCGAAAGATGTGTTGGCTGGAGCGATGCTGAAATACGCTCGCGCTGAAGCCGAAGCAGGGCCGGTGACCGCGCCCAAAGGCGGTCGCGCAGCTCGGCCGACCGTGGCGCTGCTCGGCGAAATTTTCCCGGCCGATCCAGTCGGCATCAACATGATGCTCGACCCGATGGGCTTGGCCGCTGGCCCCGTGGTGCCGACCCGCGAATGGCGCGAGCTGTATGCAGCACTCGATTGCTCGGTGGTGGCGGCGCTGCATCCGTTCTATACCGCCAGCGTCCGTGAATTTGAGGCCGCAGGCCGCACCGTGGTGGGCTCAGCACCAGTGGGCTATGAAGGCACGGAAGCTTGGTTGCAAACCATTGGCAGCGCCACCAATACGTCCCAAGAAAAAATCGATGCAGCAAAAAATCGCGTGCTGCCCGCCATCAGAGGTGCGCTCGCCAAAATGCCGATTAAGGGTCGCATCACACTTTCGGGCTACGAGGGCTCGGAGCTGCTGGTCGCACGTCTACTGATTGAAAGCGGCGCTGATGTGCGCTACGTCGGCACCGCTTGCCCTAAAACCGCATGGAACGAAGTCGACCGCGAATGGCTCGCAAGCAAAAACGTGCATGTGCAGTTCCGCGCGTCGCTTGAGCAAGACTTAGCAGCGATGCGTGAGTTTCAGCCCGATCTCGCTATTGGCACTACGCCCGTCGTGCAAGCCGCGAAGCAGGCCACCATTCCATCGCTGTATTTCACCAACCTGATTTCAGCCCGCCCGCTGATGGGCCCTGCTGGAGCCGGTTCATTGGCGCAGGTGGTTAACGCGGCGTTGAGCAACAAGGCCCGCTTTGTAGACATGGAAGCTTTCTTCAAAGGCGTGGGCGTTGGCCACACCGCAGGGGTGTGGGAAGACGTGCCGAAAGATCGCCCCGAATTCCGCGAACACTACAAGCGCCAGGTGATCAAAATCGCCAAGCAGCTTAAAGCGCAGGAGATGATCTAGGTGATCTCCTCACGCCGATCCACGCATGCCTTCCGCCACATTGCGGCTGACCGCTTTGTCGCGCTCCTCGCGCCTTTCCACCAGGCAGGCGACGCGTCGCGCTTCGCGCGTTCGGCTCGCAATCTGACGGCTTGCCTGCGCGCCTCGACGCAAGGAGATCACCCTTGCTAGTTCTCGATCATGATCGCGCGGGCGGCTACTGGGGTGCGGTGTATGTGTTCACCGCCGTCAAAGGGTTGCAAGTCATCATCGACGGCCCGGTGGGTTGTGAGAACCTGCCGGTCACTTCGGTGCTGCATTACACCGACGGTTTGCCTCCGCACGAGCTGCCAATTGTGGTGACCGGTTTGGCTGAAGAGCATCTCGGTCGCCAAGGCACTGAGGGCGCGATGAAGCAGGCGCACAAAGTGCTCGATCCTGACATGCCCGCCGTGGTTGTCACAGGCTCCATTGCTGAGATGATTGGTGGCGGTGTGACGCCACAAGGCACCAACATTCAACGCTTCTTGCCGCGCACCATCGATGAAGATCAGTGGCAATGCGCCAACCGCGCCATGTCGTGGGTATTCGCGGAATACGGCTACAAGCGCGGCGTGCCGCCACCGCGCGAGCGTCCCGCCGGATCGAAGCCGTTGGTGAACATCATTGGCCCCTGTTATGGCACGTTCAACATGCCGAGCGATCTCGCTGAGATTCGTCGCCTAGTTGAGGGCATCGGCGCTGAAATTAATCTGGTGTTTCCGCTGGGTACGCATCTGGCTGACGTGCGCAATCTCGCCGATGCGCAGGTGAACATTTGCATGTATCGCGAGTTCGGTCGCCTGCTCTGCGAAACGCTAGAGCGTCCGTATCTACAAGCGCCGATTGGACTGCATAGCACCACCAAATTTTTACGTAGTCTCGGTGAACTGCTCGGCTTAAATCCCGAGCCGTTTATCGAGCGTGAAAAGCACACTACGATCAAACCGATTTGGGATCTGTGGCGCTCGGTGACCCAAGATTTTTTTGGCACCGCGAGCTTTGCCGTGGTCGCCAACGAAACCTACACACGCGGCCTGCGTCATTTCCTCGAAGATGAAATGGGCCTGCCTTGCAACTTTGCGATTTCGCGTTGCCCCGGTGCCAAAACCGACAACGCCGAAGTGCGCCGTTTGACCGCCACCAAAACACCACTGGTGATGTACGGCAGCTACAACGAGCGCATGTATCTGGCTGAATGCGGCGGTGGCGGCATGATGAAGGCGACCTTTATTCCTGCATCGTTCCCTCTGCCCATTATTCGCCGTCACACGGGCACACCGTTCATGGGTTATGCCGGTGCGACTTACCTGATCCAAGAGTTTTGCAATGCACTGTTTGATGCGTTGTTCCACATCTTGCCGCTGGGCACCGAGCTTGACAAGATTGATTCGACGCCGAGCCGGGTCAACGCTGACAAACCCGTTTCATGGAGCATGGAGGCCCATGCGCTTTTGGAAGAGCTGATTGAGGCTGAGCCTGTGCTGGTGCGCATATCAGCTGCCAAACAAATGCGTGATCGCGCTGAGCGCGATGCACGACAGTCTGGCCGCTCAAGTGTTGAGGTAGGCCGGCTTACAGAATTGTTCGGGCATTCAAAAGTGGGGGTGGCTGCATGATCTGCACCGCTTGCGCTTTGAGTTTCCCTACAAGCATCCAGATTCATCTGGGTGCAAGTTCGCTGCAACGCTTGCGTTGCAGCATTTCGTTCCTTGCTCTCGGGCAAGGTAATCGCCGCAAGGCTTTTTAAGTGAGGTAATGACTATGAATCAAAGCACTAGTCCTTCAGGCTTGTCTGATGCAGAGTGCCAGGAATTCCACAAGTACTACATACAAGGGTATGTGCTGTGGGGCGTGGGCGCGTTAATCGCTCACAGCTTGGTCTGGATCTGGCGTCCCTGGTTCTAAGAACCTACTCACGGAGATAAATATGACTTACTTACATGCGCACCATCCGAACAGTGTTCTCGAAGCCCCGATCAAGGAGTTTCGATACCTGTACGTTGTGCTCTTCTGTGTCTTTTTATTGCTTGCAATGATGGGCCAGATGATGTTCATGGATTGGCGTACCTGGCTGCCTGGGGCAGAAGGAACACGTCCGATGTATGAAAGCGTGAAGTCCGCTGTGTATACCGTGATCTCTCAACTTAGCTAACTAAAGGAAATATTATGTGGCGTATGTGGCGTATGGTAGATCCCCGCAAGGCGATCATCTTGACAGGCTTAATGATTGCCTTCATTTCGACGAGCATCCACCTGATTCACATCAGTGGTGATCGTTACAACATCAACACGTGGCATCCTGACACCGTCAAGGCCGCGAAAGCTGCGAACAACGCAGCGATGCCTCCATCGAAGTAACGGTAGCAAATTTTGCTATCGGTGTGGTGAGCGAAGTCAGGCTGTTGTTGCCTGCTTCGCACACCCTACCCAAGAATTAGTTTTAACAGTTTTTAATCCGAACCACGCCCACGAGCGTGTCGGGCAGAGGAGCCAACATGGCCATGTTGAGTTTTGAAAGAAAGTACCGCGTACGCGGCGGCACCCTTATCGGGGGTGACTTGTTCGACTTTTGGGTCGGCCCGTTTTACGTCGGATTTTTTGGAATAACCACAGCATTCTTTGCAGCTCTTGGCACCGCCATGATCATGTGGGGGGCAGCAATGGGTCCAACGTGGAACCCATGGCAAATCAACATTGCTCCGCCGGACATTTCCAATGGTCTGCGGGTAGCGCCCATCATGGCTGGAGGCCTTTGGCAAATCATTACCGTCTGCGCGCTGGGCGCATTCGTCTCCTGGGCATTGCGCCAGGTTGAAATTTGTCGCAAGCTCGGAATGGGGCTGCATGTGCCGATTGCGTTTGGCTTTGCCATCTTTGCGTACTTCACGCTTCAGGTCATTCGTCCGGTGTTGATGGGCTCCTGGGGTCATGCGTTTCCTTACGGAATTTACAGCCATCTGGACTGGGTTAGCAACACTGCTTACCAGTATCTGCATTTTCACTACAACCCCGCGCACATGATTGCCGCGACCTTGTTTTTCACGACGACGCTGGCGTTGTCTTTGCACGGAGCCTTGGTGCTATCGGCGACCAACCCAGGCAAAGGCGAAGTGGTCAAAACTCCCGAGCATGAAGACACTTTCTTCCGCGATGTGATCGGCTACTCCGTCGGCACCCTTGGTATTCATCGGCTTGGCTTGTTTCTAGCCTTGGCGGCGGTGTGGTTTTCGGCCCTTTGCATCGTGATCAGTGGCCCGTTCTGGACACGTGGCTGGCCAGAGTGGTGGGGCTGGTGGCTGAACATGCCAATCTGGGGCCATTAAAAAATACTGTGGAGAAAAAAATATGGCTGAATATCAAAATCTATTTACAACTGTCCAACCTACCGGCCCGGCTTCGCCCGGTGTGCCGCTGCCCAGGGAAGATTCTGAGCGAATAGGCCCCCCATTTTTCGTTCACCTGGCTGGTCGCCTGGGCAACGCCCAAATCGGCCCGGTGTACTTGGGCTGGTTGGGTCTTGCGTCCATTATTTGCGGTACGCTGTCGTTCAATATCATTGGCTTCAATATGCTGGCGCAGGTGGACTGGAATCCACTGCAAATGATTCGCCAGTTGTTCTGGCTCGCGCTTGACCCACCACCCCCGAGTTACGGTTTGAGCATTCCCCCGCTCAATGATGGCGGTTGGTGGTTAACGGCTGGTTTCCTGCTCACGCTCTCCCTTATTTTGTGGTGGACGCGCATGTATCGCCGCGCTCGCCAGCTCGGCTTGGGCACGCACGTGGCCTGGGCCTTTGCCGCAGCCATCTGGCTTTTTTTGGTATGCGGGTTTTTTCGCCCGGTGCTGATGGGCAGCTGGGGCGAATCGGTTCCGTTCGGTATCTTTCCGCACCTCGACTGGACGGCTGCCATATCGCTTCGCTACGGCAATTTGTTCTACAACCCGTTCCATGCACTGTCGATTGTGTTTTTGTATGGCTCGGTATTGTTGTTTGCAATGCACGGCGCAACGATTTTGGCGGTAGGCCGTTACGGCGGTGAGCGTGAGATTGAGCAGATCATTGACCGCGGTACGGCATCAGAGCGCGCTGGCCTGTTCTGGCGCTGGACCATGGGCTACAACGCCACAATGGAATCGATTCACCGCTGGGCCTGGTGGTTTGCGGTGCTGTGCCCGCTGGTAGGCGGTATCGGCATCTTGCTGACGGGCACCGTGGTCGACAACTGGTACCTCTGGTCTGTCAAGCACCATGTTGTACCAAGCTACCCGGCCGTTTATGTGCCTACGATTGACCCGGCCTTGTTGGGAGTAAAACCATGATGATGCACACCACGATTAAATTACTACTGGCCAGCACTGCTGCTTTTTTGATGGCGGGCTGTGGTGAGCGGCCTCCGATTGCCGTGTCGCAAACCGGCTTTCGCGGCACAGCCATGGAGCAGATCTACAACCCCCGCATTCTGGCAACACAAGCGGCAGTAAATACTGCACCGCCGGTTGCCGCAGCGATTGTTGACGTGCCAGGTACGCCCAGAGCTGGCGCGATTTACCAAAACGTCAAAGTACTTGGCGATTTGAGCGTGGGCGAGTTCGCCCGCACCATGAGCGCCATCACTGAATGGGTAGCGCCCCAGCAAGGTTGCAACTACTGCCATATTGCTGGCAACTTTGCAGACGACAGCGTGTACACAAAAATCGTGGCGCGCAAGATGCTGCAAATGACGCACCGCATCAACTCAGGCTGGAAAACGCACGTGGCTGAAACCGGCGTGACCTGCTACACCTGCCACCGGGGCAACAATATTCCGAAAGAAATTTGGTTCAAACCTGAACCGCAGAAGTCCGCTGGCGGCTCACTCGGAAATGATGCCGGGCAAAATCGCGCAGCAAAAAGTGTCGGTTTGTCGTCATTGCCATATGACCCGTTCACGCCTTACTTTCTGGAAAATCAGCCGATTCGTGTTAACGGCAAAGAAGCCATGGCCATGACAGGTGCGGCTGCCAACCGAAGCTCTACCAAGCAGGCCGAGCACACCTACGGGCAAATGATTCACTGGTCAAACTCGCTGGGCGTGAACTGCACGTATTGCCACAACACGCAGGCCTTTGGCGAGTGGGGTGCCAACGCTACGCCGCAGCGCGCTGTGGCCTGGTATGGCATTCGCATGGCCCGTGAAATCAACAACGAGTACATGGTGCCATTGACTGGCGTGTTCCCAGCTTCGCGGCTTGGCCCGACTGGCGACGTGGCAAAGGGTAACTGCGCTACCTGCCACCAGGGCGCGTACAAGCCGCTGTACGGCGCGGCCATGGCCAAGCACTACCCAGGTATGCAAGCGCCGGCTAAACCTGCTGACGCAGCGGCTCCGGCTGCCACACAAGAGGCGCCACCCGCTGCAGTACCTGATGCGCCGGCAAAGCCTGAAGTCAAGGCTGAGTTAAAGGTCGACGCCAAGCCAGCAGTGGTTGTAGTAGCCTCTAAAGCAGAGGTGGCGCTGAAGTAAATTGCCTCACGCACTGAGCCCCCACCGGGCATCTGACGACACAGGTTAGCCCGGTGGTGCGCGGTCACTTTTTTGTATGCCGCACACTCAAATTTTCAAACCAGTTATCGCAGCCATCTCACCTGCAATGCCGCAAGGCGCTACAGGTCAAGTGGCTGTTTTTTTGCTGGCTGATATTGATCCTGCACACCGGTTATGGGGCTACGCGCGCTTTGTGATTCAACGCTTTGCCATGCGCGGCGTGGCGGGGTTGGTGTTTTCAAAAGTTATGGGCAGCGGCTTTGATGGCGGCTTTGGGCTGCGGCCTAGCGGGTCGCGGCAAGCGCTGTTTTGTTTGTTCACCGATGAGTCTGCAGCAGATGCCTTTTTGTCCTCTCCGGTTGCAAACTCCTATGCAATGCGGTCACGCGAGTTTTGTACCGCCAAGCTGCGCGCATATTCCTGCAAAGGCACTTGGGCTGGCCGCGCCATCGAAGTGTCTGCCGCTGCCCCTGAAAGTGGCCCGATTGCAACGCTTACGCGCGCTTCGATCAAGCCATTAGCGGCGCGCCGCTTCTGGCGCATGCAGCCTGCCAGTGAGGTCTCCCTTGCCCAGGCCAGCGGCTGCTTGCTGGCCACCGGTGTGGGCGAAGCACCGTTTTTCAGGCAAGCAACGTTTAGTTTGTGGAGCAGTGTTGAGGCCATGAACGCCTACGCAAGAACAGGTGCGCACCTGGCCGCCATACAAGCCGCACATGCCGGCCATTTCTTTTCCGAATCGATGTTTGCGCGGTTTGTCCCATTGGGTTTAACGGGAAGCTGGCGCGGCCAGCGTTACGGCTGAACATGAACCATGCCGCAGTGTTAAAAAGCAAGCATGTGATTGTGGTGGGCGCCGGCATAGGCGGTTTGGTCAGCGCATTGCTCCTGGCGCACTGCGGCGTGCGCGTTACGCTGGTTGAATCTGCCGCTACGCCCGGCGGCAAAATGCGCCGCGTGATGGTGGGAGGCGCGCCGGTGGACTCTGGCCCCACAGTGTTCACCATGCGCTGGGTATTTGAGCAACTTTTTGCGCAGGTAGGCTGCAGTTTGGCCGACGTGGTCAAGCTGGAGCCACTCGATATTTTGTGTCGCCACGCATGGCGCAGTACGGATGAACGGCTTGATTTGTTCACCGACGTTGAGCGTTCGGCTGATGCCATCGCCAAGTTCAGCTCGCCCGCTGAAGCGCTGCGCTTTAAAGCGTTTTGCGCCAAGGCGAAAGAAATTTACAACCACCTTGAAGCGCCTTACATCCGCTCGTCACGCCCGTCACTGGCTGGCATGGGGCTTGACTTGGGGCCTGCTGGTTTGGCAGCACTCGCAAGCCTGGGCCCGTTCGCGTCGCTGTGGCACGCCCTGGGCAAATACTTTCATGACCCGCGTTTGCGCCAGCTGTTTGGTCGCTACGCCACGTACTGCGGCGCGTCGCCCTGGGCCGCGCCCGCCACGCTCATGCTGGTTGCGCATGTTGAGCTTGAAGGCGTGTGGTCAGTTGACGGCGGCATGCACGCGCTGGCCAAAGCGGTGGCCGACCAGGCCGCAGCACAAGGCGCAACACTGCGCTACAACTCGCCCTGCAAACGCATAGTGGCAACAGGCGGCCGCGCAAGCGGAATCGAGCTCGAAAACGGTGAGCAATTGCACGCCGATGCGGTGGTGTTTAATGGCGACGCCAGCGCGCTCGCGCAAGGCTTGCTGGGCGACGGCGCTAAAAAAGCCGCCAGCGTTACGCCGCTCAATAAGCGGTCGTTGTCGGCTATCACTTGGTCGGTCAATGCCAAAGCATCGGGCTTTCCGCTCGTCAGGCACAACGTCTTTTTTGATGACGACTACCGGCTGGAATTCGATGAAATTTTCAAGCGGCACAAGTTGCCTAGCCGGGGTACTGTGTACGTGTGTGCGCAAGACCGCAGTGATTCGGCATTCAGCACGGACCAAAACGAACGTTTGCTCTGCCTCGTCAACGCGCCTGCCGTTGGCGACAAGGCAGGTAGCCACTCTTTAACTCTTTCGGAGATTCAAGCATGCCAGGAGCAAAGCCTCAAACTGCTGGGCCAATGCGGCCTGGACCTGGATTTAACTTCAGCCACGGCGCACAGCGTTCGCACCACGCCGAGCGAATTCAACCAGCTGTTTCCGGGGACGGGCGGGGCGCTTTACGGCCAGGCCTCACACGGCTGGATGACTCCCTTCCAAAGGCCGAGCTCGGCCAGCAAACTGCCGGGCCTTTTCCTGGCGGGGGGCAGCGTGCACCCGGGGCCGGGCGTGCCGATGGCGGCGCTTTCGGGCCAACTGGCGGCCGCCACAGTGATGGCACACCTAGGAAAGCTCCGCATAACTCCTCACGGCGTGTGATGGCGCGGTCTCGGGCGGTCTGCGGCGTTACCTTTCTTGCCAATAGCTAGGCTATTGGACTGCGAAATGTTTCTTGCATCCCATCCTGATCCGCACCACACCCACTCGCGCAGAGTTATGCGGAGCTTCCCAAACTTCGATCAAGCCGTTGGACCGGGTGCGTATCTCTGGTGGTATGTCGATGGCATCAGCGACGACGGCCAGCACGCGCTAAGCATCATTGCCTTTGTAGGCAGCGTTTTTTCACCGTACTACGCGCGCGCCTTTGCCAAGCAAGGTACAGCGGTTCAGGCACAGAACCACTGTGCCATTAATGTTGCGTTGTACGGCCCGGGCAGCCGCCAGTGGGCCATGACGGAACGCGGCAGCGCCAGCGTGGAGCGCGGCGAGGCGCAATTTGTAGTTGGGCCGAGCCAGTTAAAGTGGACGGGTGACCACTTGCAAATCGACCTCAATGAGGTGAGCGTTCCCATTCCGCGGCGCATTCGCGGCACGGTGCGCGTGTACCCAGACGCACTGGTTAATTATTCAGCCGCACTCGATGACCAAGGCAGGCACCGTTGGGGGCCCATTGCACCGTGCGCGCGGGTGGAGGTAGATTTGCAAAAGCCCGGCTTGGCCTGGCGCGGCAACGCTTACCTTGACAGCAACGAAGGCGACGAGCCAGTCACGCTGCCCTTCAAAACCTGGGACTGGTCACGTGCTCGCATGGCGGACAACAGCACCGCCGTGATCTACGATGTCACCCAAACCAACGGCGTACGCACGCTATTGGCCGAACGCTTCAAGCCAGATGGAACGTCAGAGCCATTTACGCCCGCTGCACAACGCGAGAAATTGCCGCTGACCCCGTGGCGGGTTGATCGGGGAATCCGCTCAGATTCAGGCAACGCAACCCGCGTCCTTGAAACGCTTGAAGACTCGCCTTTTTATGCACGCAGCTTGCTGCAAACGCAACTGCTCGGCGAACAGGTCACGGCCGTACACGAAACCCTGCAGCCGCTTCTGTTAAACAATTTGGCCGTGCGCATGATGCTGCCATGGCGCATGCCGCGCCGCGCCTGAACCCAACTTCAAACACCCACTATGGTTGCCAACGACACCGTCAAAGTTTTGCATGTGCTGTCTGCGTGCCTGTTTTTGGGCAACGTGGTGGTCAGCGGCACGTGGGCTTTTCTGGCGGAGCGCACGCGCAATTTTGAAGTTATTTCATTCAGCAATCGTCTGGTGTTGATCACCGATTTGCTCTTCACGCTCACGGGCGCTTTGCTGGTGGTCTACACCGGCTCGCTCATGGCGCATCGTTATGATGGGGC
>ENA-OFCE01000795-OFCE01000795.1-metagenomes-genome-assembly--contig:-NODE-795-length-18943-cov-3.329045_pt1 | contig 18943 bp, 14 predicted proteins | sample MGYA00153388_OFCE01 | MGnify analysis MGYA00153388
CAAAGCTAGCATTTCATAGGATAAGGCTAGCCTGGCTGTTCGTTTTAGCTTTTTAAATGGTGGCTGAGCGGAGTCGAAGCCTATTTAAAAAGGCTGCCACTACCATCCAGTTTAGTTAACGCAGTATTATGTTGCTATTTTCGGACTGGTAAGTTTGGAACTTTATTATCGAAAAAACCGGTTTCGACTACGCTCAACCTCCGATGGTAAATTTCAATCAATCACATCAAAACCCGTATAAGGCACCAAACAAGCGGGAACAGTAATTCCATTCTCTGTCTGAAAATTTTCTAAAATAGCGGCAACAATTCTCGGCAAAGCCAAAGCGCTGCCATTTAAAGTATGCGCCAATTGGGTTTTACTTTCTTGACCTTTGTATCTCAATTTCAATCTATTGCTTTGGAAGGTCTCAAAATTGGAAACAGAAGACACTTCCAACCATCTTTTTTGTGCTGCGCTCCATACTTCCATATCATAAGTTAAAGCAGAGCCAAAGCCCATATCGCCACCGCATAAACGTAGTACACGGTATTGCAAACCTAATTTTTGCAAAAGGTTTTGTACGTGCAAGCTCATTTCTTCCAAAATTTCATAAGACTTTTCTGGTAGGGCAACCTGTACAATTTCCACTTTATCAAACTGGTGCAAACGGTTAAGTCCACGCACATGCGCACCATAAGAACCTGCCTCGCGGCGGAAACACGGCGTATATCCACAATTTTTAATGGGCAAATCCTCTTCCTTAACAATCACGTCTCGGTATAAATTGGTTATCGGCACTTCGGCCGTAGGTATCAGGTATAAATTATCAACCCCGCAAAAATACATCTGACCTTCTTTATCTGGCAATTGCCCTGTACCAAAACCAGAGGCTTCGTTTACCAAAAGCGGAAGCATCAATTCATCATATCCAGCTTTATCGGCCTCAGCCAAGAAGAAATTGATTAATGCCCTTTGTAATTTTGCGCCTTTACCTTTATAAACCGGGAAACCAGCTCCGGTAATTTTAACGCCCAATTCAAAATCTATCAAATTATATTTTGCTGCCAATTCCCAATGCGGCAAAGCATTTTCTGGGAGGTTGGGTGCATCGCCATAGCTTAAAACCACTTCGTTTTCTTCGGGTGTTTTACCTTTAGGTACAGATGAATGGGGCAAATTGGGCAATACAACCAATTTTTGTTGTAAATCCTGCTCCGCAACAGTTAGGTTATTAAGCAAGTTTTTAATGGCTTCTTTAGCTTCTACAGTTTTGGCTTTAATCAAATCAGCTTCATCACGTTGTCCAGCTTTCATTAAATCGCCCACTTTTTTTGCGGCCAAATTTGCTTCCGACTGTAAGTTTTCAACTTCCATTTGCATGGCTTTTCTTACATCGTCTAAAGCTATAATTTCATCAACCAGCAGTGGCTGATTAAAGTTTTTTATGCTCAAACGCTCTAAAACTTCTACTTTATTTTCACGGATATAACTAACTTGCAACATTGTTTTTTGGATTTGTGCAAATATATAAATATCTATTTCAGTTGCTTAAGTACAACCGAAATAGATGCAATCGGCATATTTCTTAAGCCTAACATTAAAAAAGTCTAATCCAAAGATCACAATTATGCAAACCTATATTTCGATGCTCCGCGGCATAAACGTAGGTGGACATAAAATGATAAAAATGGAAGCTTTGAGGAATTTATATACTCAGCTAAATTTTAAAAACGTACAGACTTATATCCAAAGCGGGAACGTTATTTTCCAATCTCAAGAAACCAAGCCCACAGATTTGCAGCAAAAAATCGCACATAAAATATTAGAAGAGTTTGGATTTGAAGTACCTGTAATGGTAAAACAGAAAGCAGATTTTGAAAATGTTATTCACCATAATCCTTTTCCAAACGAAGATTTAAGCAAAGTACATGTTACCTTTTTATCTGAAAATCCACAGCCAGAAAATTGTCTGAAAATTTCCCATACTGCATTTCTTCCCGACCAATTTGTAATCATAGAAAATAGCATTTACCTATTTTGCCCAAATGACTATGGCAAAACCAAACTAAACAACACTTTTCTAGAGAACAAATTAAAGGTAATTGCCACCACCAGAAATTGGAAAACCATAAACGAGTTGCTTAATATTGCACACAAAATACCTAAGACCTAAAAATGAGCGGCAAACTTTATCTGGTACCCACACCCATCGGCAATTTGGAAGATATTACCCTGAGGGCCATTAGAGTTTTAAAGGAAGTAGATTTGATTTTAGCCGAAGACACGCGGACATCAGCACCCTTACTAAAACATTTTGGCATCGATAAAAAGGTTTACGCACACCACCAACATAATGAACATAAGGCAGTTAACGAGATTGTTCGTTTTTTGAACGAAGGTCAAAACATTGCCTTGATATCGGATGCTGGCACGCCAGCCATAAGTGACCCTGGTTTTTTATTGGTTAGGGCTGTTATAAAAAACGGATTGTCAGTAGAGTGCCTGCCCGGGGCAACGGCATTTGTGCCCGCCTTAGTCAACTCGGGCTTACCTAACGATAGGTTTACTTTCGAAGGATTTTTGCCCGTAAAAAAAGGCAGACAAACCCGGATGAAGGAATTGGTAAACGAAAATAGAACGATGATTTTTTACGAATCGCCGCACCGTTTATTAAAAACATTGGAAGAGTTTAAACAATATTTCGGCGAAGAAAGACAAGTTTCCGTTTCGCGAGAGTTGACCAAAATGTTCGAGGAAAATGTTAGAGGAACTTTGCCCCAGATAATATCACATTTTGAAAACAATATCTTAAAAGGAGAATTTGTTATTTGCGTTGCGGGATTGTAGGTTCCCCCTAGCCCCCGAAGGGGAAATTAAGCGCTTTACCCACTTTGGGGGTTAGGGAAAAAGCTGCCTGAGCGGAGTCGAAGGCGACGGGTTTCGACTCCGCTCAACCGCCCCAATAAATATTGAATTGAATTATCAAAAATGAAAAGACAAATAACCTTAGCCCTCATTACTGCATTTTTGTTGTGGTTGGCTTGGCCGCCCACTCCTTATACCAGCATTTTATTGTTGGTTGCTTTTGTTCCATTGTTACTGGCAGTAAAAGAAATACAAGAATCTGCTCATCCCCATAAAGGCCGTAAGGTTTTCTTGGTTGCTGGACTAGCATTTTTGATATGGAATACGCTATCCATTTATTGGGTGTTTAACTCCTTAAATGCAGTAATGCCTACTATTATTGCTTGCGCTTTATCGCTGATTCCATTCGGATTGGCAGCTTTGTTAATGACCTTGAGCTTCATTTTTTACAGCAAAATTCAAAATAAGGTGAAGCCTATGATTGCAGATGTTTGTCTTATTGGCTTCTGGATTTGTTACGAATACCTGCACCAGACTTGGGATTTAAAATTCCCTTGGATGACATTGGGAAATGGATTTGCAAGCACACATCAATTGATACAATGGTATGAATATACGGGCGTTTATGGTGGCACTTTGTGGGTTTTAGTGAGCAATGTTTTATTTTTCAGGATTTGGGTATGGATGCAAAACAAAACCGATACAAATTTTAAAATCAGGAACCGATTGATTTTTACGTGGTCAATATGGATTGCCATTCCCATCTGCATTTCGGTGTGGATGTATGTAAGCTACGAAGAAGAAATTAATCCGGCAAACGTGGTTATTGTGCAACCCAACATAGATCCTTATGAAAAATACGGGAGTATGAGTCCGCAAAAGCAGATTGACCAATTGATTGCACTGAGCAAGCAAAAAGCTAAAGTAAATACCGAATTTTTTATATGGCCAGAAACTGCGTTGACAGGTTTAAGCAATGAACCAGATTTTAGAAAAACCATTAATTATAATACTGCCCAACAATTTTTAAACCCTTATAAAAACGCCACTTTAATTTCTGGTGCGGAAACCTATTTGGCATACCCAAATCAAAAAACACCATCGGCAGTTTTCGATAAAAATACCAATGCTTATTACGATACTTTTAACTCGGCCGTAGCCATAGAAAATAGCGACCGACTGCAATTTTACCATAAGTCTAAATTGGTACCCGGTGTAGAGAAAATGCCTTTCACCTCGATTTTGTCATTCCTGAAACCTCTATTCGAAAAATTTGGCGGCACAACAGGAGGCTACGGCTACCAAAGTAAACCCAATAATTTGTTTACGCAAAGTGGCATTGCGGTAGCACCGGTAATATGTTACGAATCTATCTGGGGCGAATGGGTGGCGCAATACATACAGCAAGGCGGACAATTTATTGCCATAATTACCAATGATGCGTGGTGGGGAAATACGCCAGGCAAAAATCAACATTTAGAATATGCCAAATTGCGTGCGATAGAAAACAGGCGCTGGGTGGTGCGCTCGGCAAATACGGGTATTTCTGCAACCATTAACCAACGTGGTGATATCATACAGGAAACCAAATGGTGGCAACCGGCTGTTATTAACCAAGATATTAACCTCAATTCTCAAATAACGTTTTATACTCAATATCCAGATGTTATCGTGTATCCATTTATTTTGGTAGGGATATTCGGAGTGGTTTTTTTGGGGATTGTGGGTTTAAAGCGTAGGGTTGTATTGAAATCGACACAGGACTAAGTATCACCCCTTCGAAATGCTAAATTTTATAATTTGATCACTATTTTCATTAATAATTTGGGAGATGATGATAATAGTTGGCTTATTTTTATTCAACAATAACCGGAATTTTCGGCGAATTATAAAAATTTAACCAAAACTACGCTTAAATTTACATGAATCTTACTCTAAAAGTAGATAGTATTACTTTACTTTGAAACGAAATTTTACTTTTAATTTAAATTTATCTAATGGCTGATACCGCAAGTTATAGCTTAAGAAGTGCACTTAAAAAGCTTTTCCAACTCATAAACCTAGAGCGCAAGGAAATTACAAACATCTATTTTTTCGCCATAATTTCCGGTTTGATACAATTGTCGTTGCCGCTGGGCATACAAGCAATTGTTGGGCTGCTGTTTGGGGGTTTGGTTTCCGCATCGCTAATCGTGCTCATCAGCTTTGTTGTAGCTGGCGTTTTATTTAATGGGATTTTTCAAATCATGCAAATGCGGGTATCCGAAAGGATACAGCAACGTATTTTTGCCCGGCTGACGTTTGCTTATGCCAACAGAATACCCAAATTAGATTTGTTGGGCATAGATAATTATTACCTTCCCGAGCTGGTGAACCGTTTTTTTGATACTGCAACTTTGCAAAAGGGATTATCTAAACTGTTGATTGATTTTCCGGCTGCTACTATTCAAATAATTTTTGGCTTAATATTATTAAGCTTTTATCACCCCGTTTTCATAATTTTTGGCATTGCCCTAATTACCTTGGTGTGTTTGATTTTGTATTTAAGCAGTCCGGTTGGCTTTAAAACCAGTATGGAAGAAAGTGATTACAAATACAAGGTTGCCCATTGGTTAGAGGAGATTTCGCGAGCCATAAAAACATTTAAATTTTCGCAAAAAAACAAACTTCACCTAAACAAGACTGATGACCTTACACTGGGATACCTAAATTCTCGTAGCTCGCATTTTAAAGTTTTGGTATTTCAATATTGGATAATGGTTGGCTTTAAGGTAATTATAACTGCGGCCATGTTGATTATAGGTACTTATTTGTTGGTAAACCAACAAATAAATTTAGGGCAGTTTATCGCCTCAGAAATTGTGATTATAGCCATTTTAAATTCGGTAGAAAAAATAATTGTTAGCCTCGAAACTATTTACGATGTACTAACATCCATAGAAAAAGTTGATAAAATATTGCAAAAACCACAAGACAATGTTGACAGCAATCATATTACGGCTGAATTGGACTACAACAAACCATTTTCGGTAAAAACTTCCAATCTTTCATTCAGCTACCCCAATGATAAACCTGTTTTAATTAATGTGGATTTGAATATTAAGAAGGGGGAGAAAGTGTGTTTAGGCGGTGCGGAAGGTTCTGGAAAAACTACACTGATGCGGGTTTTGACTGGTGCATACACTGGTTACACGGGTAATATTTTAATAAACGATATCCCACTCAAAAATATTGATATTGATAGAATTAGAGAAAATATAGCTGTTTTTTTCGCACAGGAAGAGCTTATTAACGCTTCACTTTGGGACAATCTGACATTGGGAAATATGGAGTTAGGATTTGATGAAGTAATTACAACCTGTGAACTAGTCGGCTTAAAATCATTTGTAGATCAATTGCCCGATGGTTTTAACAGCACGTTAGATTCTCAAGGCCAAAGACTTTCATCCAGCACGGTACAAAAAATTATAATGGCAAGGTGTTTTTTATATCACCCCTCTCTTTTGTTGTTAGAAAACGGCTGGTCTGGTATTGAGAGCGAGTACCGCACAAAAATTATCGATAAATTAATTGATGACAAAAGCTTTACATTAATCGCATTATCCGATTTAGAAGAGTTTACGCAAAAGTGCGATCAAACCATAACTCTTAACAAAGGGGAAATAGAATAATATATGTTTTCAAAAGAAAAATTAGATTCAGAAAATTTTGATAGCTATAAATCGTTTCGCAAAACGATGATAGCCAGCCGTCACACAAAAAAAATAAAATGGATTTTAGGAATTTTCTTCGTTGTTTTTTTGGCACTATTTCTACCTTGGACACAAAACATACGGTCTAGGGGAGAAGTTTCCACATTAAATCCGGAACAAAGGCAACAAGAAATAAATTCAATAATTGCAGGTCGTATTGTAAAATGGTACGTCCAAGATGGCGATATGGTTAAAAAAGGGGATACCATTTTGCAAATCACCGAGATAAAGGATGATTATTTAGACCCGCAACTTACCGAACGTACAGCAGAACAATTAAAAGCCAAAGGCGATGCTACTCAATTCTACAAAGACAAAGTTGGGCAAGCTGATCTGCAATTGCTTGCCATACGACAAAGCCTAAGTTTAAAAATGCAACAGCTAAGAAACAAGGTCAAACAATATTCGCTTCAAATTCAATCAGACAGTATTGCGATGCTCGCTGCCAATAACCAGTTGAAGATTGCCAACGAACAATTGAAACGACAAAAAGAAATGTTTGATGCTGGCTTAAAATCGCTTACCGAGTTTGAGCAACGCCAGCAATTATTTCAAGAAAGTTTAGCAAAAAAAATAGCAGCCGAAAACAAGTTTTATAACGGTAAAAACGAATTGCTAAATATCAGAATAGATTTATCTGCCACAACACAAGAATATTTGGAAAAAATATCAAAAACCACGGGCGATAAATTCACCGCACAATCACAGGCATCAACCGGCGAAAGCGAGGTGGCTAAACTGCGCAACCAGCTTTCCAATTACAAATTGCGTAAAGGGTTTTATTTTATTGTTGCACCCCAAAATGGGCAAGTGCTACAAACCATAAAGGCCGGCATAGGTGAAACAGTGAAAGAAGGAGAAAAACTATTGGCCATTGTGCCACTAAACTTTAACAAAGCCATAGAAATTTATGTTGCACCAATAGATTTGCCATTGATAAATAAAGGCGAGAGGGTACAAATTCAATTCGATGGTTTTCCGGCAATCGTGTTTTCAGGCTGGCCGCAAGCCTCGTATGGTTTGTTTACAGGCAGAGTCGCAGCTATTGACAATAATATAGATGCAACCGGAAAATTTAGAGTTTGGGTTAAACCCGATTTAAATACCAAAGCTTGGCCGGCATCGTTGAAATTAGGAACGGGATGCCAAAGTATTGCCCTGCTAAACAATGTGCCCATCTGGTATGAATTATGGCGACAACTGAATGGCTTTCCCCCAGATTTTTATGGCGCAAAAAATAAAGACGTTAAGCCAACAAAAGATAAGAAATGAAAAAAATAATTCTTGTCTTCTTTTTTTGTACTGCCAATCTTGTAGCCTTTTCGCAAAATAAGACACTTTCCTTAAACGAATATTTGAGCATTGTTCAACAATATCACCCAATTGCAAAACAAGCTTTTTTGCTGAATGATAGGGCAAGGCTTACTCGTAGGATGGCCTTGGGCGGCTTCGACCCAAAGCTAAGTGCTGAAAAAGAACGTAAAATATACGATGGCGTTAGTTATTACAACTATTTTACGCCCGAAGTTAAACTCCCTTTATGGTATGGCATTGATTTAAAAGGCAGTTATACCGAGTATGAAGGTGCATTTGTAAATCCCGAAAATAAACTACCCAACGACGGCTTAAGTTATGTGGGGCTTAGTTTACCTGTAGGCCGCGGGTTGTTTATTGATGAAAGAAGGGCAGATTTAAAACTAGCCCGTATTTACCAATCAGTTGCTCGCAACCAACAACAGATGATCTTAAACGATTTATATTTGGAAGCTACCCAAAGCTATACCGATTGGCTAAACTCTTATCAAAATGTTAAGGTTTACACCGATGCCGTTGATTTGGCTAAAATACGTTTAGAAGGAACAAAACAACTTTTTATAAACGGCGATAAACCCGCCATTGATACCTTGGAAGCACTCATTTTGCTGCAAACCAGACAATTTAAACTCAATGAGTATCAACAACAATTAATAAATTTCAAAAATCAGTTATCGGCTTTTTTATGGTTAGAAAACAATGTTGCCGTTGACCCTGAAAAAATCCAAATTATTCCGGATTCTTTGGCGCTTTCGGTAAGCACCCCCACAAATTTATTAACTATTTCACCAAATACCGTGGCTCAACAAAATCCGGAGATACAGGCGTACGTATTTAAATTACAAGAGTTGGATATTGAACGTCGTTTAAAGTTGGAAGAAATAAAGCCCACCCTAAATTTTAATTTGGGCGTATTAAATGCCGGCAGAAATGCCTTTCAAAATTTTAATGCACCTTGGCTCAACAACAACCAAAAGTTCGGCTTTAGTTTCTTTATGCCATTAACCTTCACCAAACAGCGTGCAGCTTACGGTTTGAGCAAAATAAAAATTTTGGAGACACAATATGAACTTAACGATAAACAAAACGTTACGGCCAACAAATGGAGAAATTATTTAAACGATTATTATACCTACACCGCCCAGATTGAACTGTTTGAGCAAACACAAGCCAACAATCGTGCTCTACTAAAAGGCGAGGAAACCAAATTCAGGTTTGGCGATAGTTCATTGTTCCTCATCAATTCACGCGAACAGAAAGTACTGGAAACACAGGAAAAAATTAACGAATTGCTTGCAAAAAGATTGAAAACCATACAGGCCTTGAGATACTTGAGCAATACATTTTAGTGACACTTTGGTGGTTAAACCTTCAACTGCGTTCAGTCACCTTCGGAAAACCGATGGTTGAGCTTTCGACTACGTTAAGGCTACCTTGAAAGGCGGTTGAGTCTTCGACTACGCTCAGGCATCTTTTGAAACCTTTCTCCTTAAAAAACACCTAGTAACCACTCTCCCATTTTCCATATCAGAAATATGCTTAACGCGATAACCAAAATCATTATCAGCACTATCCAGAAAATAATGCCACCGGCACTACCATGATGCTTACCTTCGTTGTAATGTTGTTTAAGCAGCATTAAATTGCGTTCGTTGGCCTTGAAATAAAAGTCGAAAAACCAGCCCAATACTGGTATCGCCCCAATTATAGCATCAATTGCAATGTTCAAAACCATTTTAGCCTTAACCTTTCCGCTGGCACCGTGCTTTGCCATACTGATTACCATCATTCCAGATATGATGACGGAAATGCCATCACCCAAAAAGGGTATAAAATTTAATACGGGATCTACGCCAAACTTAAACCCGCCAATATTGAACTGACTGTCCATTAATTTCGTAATGCGTTCTATATTTTTTAATTTGTTGTTTTCCATAATTTTAACCCAAAACCCAATCTAGCACGGCATGCACCAAATCGCCCATACTTTTACAGTTTTTAAATTGCTTGGTTTGGTAGTGCAAACTTAATGCCTCTCTCAGTTCCACCAGTTTTTCTTGGGGCGCCAGTACATCTTTTCGCATATTATGAAAAAGGCTTTCTAAACGTGTATGCCCCAATTTAAGTCGATGCATAATCAATGTCCGTTCTTCTTCTTGGTATTGCCTTACCGTAGTTTCTGTCAAATGGCTCATACCCAAATTAACCAAGGCGTTGTTTTCCTTAAAAAAATGAGGCAGATAAAGTTTCAGTTTCCCTTCGTAAGATTGCTGGTCGAAATCTATGGCACGTATTCGGTATTGGTTTCCCTCAATATCAGGCGTGATATCCACCACAAAATTATAAGAGCGCATATCGCCCAAAAGGCGGATAAAGCAACGTTCGTTAAACTTGATGAATTCCTTGCAAATCCGGATTTGGTTAAATTTGCTGGTTTCCAGATGCTCCTTAATAAAAACATCTCCCGGCAAACCGGCAATGTGCTCTTCAATCAAGGTATTTCTATCTGTAATATAAGTTATTCGGTTAGGTGATAAAATATGCTCCAACTCCAAACCGTAAACCCGAGAAGCATCGGCAACCTTGATGTAAAAATGGTCGTAATTATCATTCAAACGGTTGATGATACGAATTCTGAAAGGTTTGGAATTCCCGAAATCGCAATAATCTATCCTCGAAACAGAAAGGTGTTCCATCAACTCCATATTACCGGAAGCATTCATCAAGGCATAAATATGTTTTAAACCGGGATATAAATCCTGCATTTCCGATTCACCATAATAAACGGTTTGCCATAAGGTATCTTGGTTATTTTTATCGAAAAGCGGCGTGGTAGAATTAAAGCGAAGCATATCGCTGTACTGTATGGGCAAATCCATTTCCCTATCGTAGCGCAAAAGATAATTGCGCAAAGGATCAGAAATTTTGTAAAAAATCTTCTTTTTGGAAGGTGCCAGGTTTTGTTCCATAAATGGATAAAATGCTTGAGAACAAAAATCAGTTTTTAAAATGAGATAGGTGGATTTATTTTGAAGATATAATACGAAGTTTTCGCTCAAAACGAAGGCTCCGTTAAATTTAATTATCTGACATTAGTATCTTTAATTTAATAGGCATTTGATTTTTGTTCTTTCTCCTTGAGCTTATACGGGCCCACTTCGGATGCATATATTCCCCCTTTGGGGGTTAGGGGGAAACCAACGAAGCCTTCGCTTTGAGCGAAGGCTTCGTAAACTATTTAATTTCAAAAACTGCTCTTATCTGATATGAAAGTTTAATCTTTTTAAAATCAATATCGGGCATCACAGTAGCATCTTCAGCACTCTGAGTTTTCATCATATTGTTTCTGTACATGGGTTGTGGCGTGTATTCGTTATAAATTTCTTGGATATCCATTGCACCGCCCATTTTTTCGCCGATGCCATTTAATAGCGAGTTGGCTTTTTCTTTGGCGTTTTGCAATGCTTTGATTTTTAGGTCTTTTTTATAGGTGTCAAGTTTGGAATGGCTGTAACTTTCCACATTGGTATAAGCAATCCCTTTGGGGTCAACGGCAGAAATGATATCGTTCAACTTGGTTAAATCTTTCACTTTCAAAGTATATTGCTTGCTGGCCAAAAACATAGGGTTCTTTTTTTTCTCCCAGTAATTTTGGTAAGATGATATGTTGTTGATCATAAAATCCGTATTTGCAATGCCAGCTTTCATTACTGCCGTTTGCAATTGCTTTTCCAATTCTTCAATACTTACCTTTTTCTTGTTGGTGGTCATATATTCCTGTAAAGAAATAGCGATAAAAATTTCATCGGGCGTAATTTCTTGCTCGGCGGCACCGGTAACTTCAATTTTTTTTCGGGTATCCAGTATTTGTGAAAAGCCCGTTAAAAACGTAAGTGCAATAGCTGTTGTAAAAATTAATTTTTTCATAAATTTTGTGTTAACGTGTGTTTAAAAGCTTGTTTTTGAATTTAAGACAATTGGTTTTTTGATAGGTTTAATGTGTTGGGCAAACATATCAAATGTTTAGAAAGATATTAGCCAATTGGAGAATTATTAATTGAACAAGCAGTAGCGTAATTCGGAAACAAGAATGGCACTATAAAATCGCTATTTTTATAGAGCAATTTTACTTTTATTTGCCATTTATTTAAAGCGAAATTTGTTATTTTTGATTCTAATTTGTAGCAAAATGGAAAATTTAATTATAAAATCTAATTTAATAGTGCAACAGCAAGAATTAGATATCGTGCGGCCGCTATCTAAAAATATTGATTGGGACAATCGGTTAATCAGCATTTTAGGTGCAAGAGGCACGGGTAAAACTACTTTAATGCTGCAACGCATAAAAAAAATATACGGCTTAGGTAGCCAAGCATTGTACATTACCTTAGACGATATTTACTTCAGCAATAACCTTTTGAGCGATTTTGCACAGGAATTTAGACAAAATGGCGGAAAAATATTATTTATAGACGAGGTTCACAAATACCCAAATTGGGCCAAGGAAATTAAAAATATTTACGACTTTTATAAAGATCTGAGTATCGTATTTACAGGTTCATCTATTATTGATATTTCTAGGCAAAACGCAGATTTAAGTCGTAGAGCGGTACAGTACGAATTAACAGGTCTTTCTTACAGAGAATTTTTAAGTTTTGCGGGTATTGCAAATTTAAACCCTATTACCTTAGAAGATTTGCTACATAACCACGTAGCTATAGCCAACCAAATAACTTTAAACTTTAAGCCATTACAGCATTTTAACAGCTATCTCAACCATGGTTATTATCCTTTTTTTACCGAGAACGTTAATACCTATCATTTACGTTTAGAAAAAGTAGTGCAATTAATTGTTGCAGAAGATCTACAATTTATAGCTGGCTTTAACCCGCAGCACTCCAGAAAAGTATATCAGCTTTTGTACATTTTAGCAACTAACGTACCTTTTAAGCCCAACATTACCAAACTCAGCGAAAAAACAGGCATTAGTAGAAATATGATTATAGCCTACCTGTATTATTTAGACAATGCTCGGTTAATAAACACGCTAACGGCGGCTGGCAAAAGTATAAGTACCTTGCAAAAACCCGATAAAATATTTTTAGAAAACACCAATTTATCGTTTGCGCTTAGCCCCAATAACACCGATAAAGGTTCGCTACGTGAAGCTTTTTTTATGAGCCAAATAAAAAATGCTGCGCATAAAATAAGCTTACCCCTAAAAGGGGATTTTTACGTTGATGATAAATATACTTTTGAAATTGGTGGTAAAGAAAAAACTATGAAGCAATTAGCGGGCATTAATAATGCCTATTTTGCCCTTGACGATTTAGAAGCAGGGACCGGTAATAAAATACCTTTATGGATGTTTGGCCTGTTGTACTAAAGGTTGGGCGCAACTAAAATCTAAGCTGGCTGGGTAGGTTTAAAATCATGAAGCCAAAAATCGTTATAGTGCCTGATTAGGATATTTTATGGGATGTTGTTGGGTGTTAAAAACAGCAATAATTTTTACTATTTTCAACTGATCAATGACCTGAAAAAAAATCAAAAACGGAAATTTATGTAAGGGTAAAGCCCGATAATCCTTTATCTTGATTCGATAAAATGGATTCATTTGAAGTGCCTTAAATGATATTTTACACTGTTTCAAAAACAATTTTGCAGTTTTTAGATTTACAAAATCTTTGTAATACAAGTATGCCTTTTCAATATCTAATTGGGCTTCAGGCTCGATAATAATTTTATAACGCACTTAACCTAAGGTTAGATTCTTCTAAACTTAAACAATCGTGATTGGGAGTTTCTGCTCTCTTGTCTAGCATTGCTATTAAGCTATCATCTAAAACAAAAAAAGAGTCTGAGTTTTTTATAGGCATTATAACTTCTTCCTCTGCTTCTAAGGTTTTTACATTAATTACATAATTAAGGCTTTTTAAAAACTCTAACAGTAATTCGGCTTTGTTATCGGTAACGTTTAGTAGAATTTGCATTTGTTCAAATAAATTCGAACATAAATTTATGAAACTTTATTTTAGAAATGGAGACATAAATTTATTTTTATTTTAAAGTCGGTGAAACTGTGGGGTATCTATTAAAATTTAAGCTCATTAAAAATTATACAATTCCTTTAACTCAATTTCTAAGGCTTTTGCAAGCGCAATGGCGGCAATAAGGTTAACGTTTACTTCCCCCGATCTATATTACCTACTTCCTTTTTTTGAGATGCCTGAGAGTAAAACTATTCTTATTTGTATTATTTTTAGCTTTGCGTATGTCGTTTTTAAACCAATGCTGTTAAAAAAAGAAAGGTAAACCCCCAGCTCCGTATTTGGTGGCACACTAAACAAAAAAAATCGTTTGGCGCCACCAACCACGGGAAGAAACTGTTAAATCATTTATAATGCTTATAACTTTCAATTGCTCAACAAACCATCAAAAGTGATGGCTGCATAATACAAACCGCCCAAAGTTGGACCACCTGCATATTGAATATACCTTCTGTTAAAAACGTTTGCAGCACCAACCTTGAAGGTTGCTTTTTGCTTGGGAACACGCAAAGTAACCTGCGCATCAAAAGTGTGAAAACTAGGCACAGTACCGGTTACCAACGGACTTTCCCATAAAAAAGATTCTTGCCACTTATAAACCACGCTAAAACCTAAGTTTTTAATTATTTCGCGGTTACCAAACGAAAGATTAGTGCCCCACTCGGGTGTATTAAAACCAGTTACAAATATATCGTTAGTTGCATTGGCCTTAATTTTATTAAAACTGGCATTAGCCGTAATGGAGTATTTTTTATAAAAACTGTAAGTAACCCCCAATGCCGAGCCGAAATTGCGATAATCGTTTTTGGCATTGGTGTAAACACGGTACCTATCTTGGCCTTTGCTTGCAGCATTTGCCCCAGCACCTGGTTGTGCATCTCTGTTTCTATCCACCATGGATATTACTGAGGCATCACTACCAACTGTTTCGCCCTTAGGCACAAAAACTTGAGCTTGTCCCAAAAACCCTTGATAGGTGTTTGTGTAGGCATCAAAATCCAAAATCAGTTTATTTTCCAACAACACACTTTTATAACCTATCTCGAAAGAGTTAATTCGTTCAGGGGTGGTTTTGGGTAAATTAGCTACTTGCAACAATCCACGGTTTGCTAAAGCCGCGGCATCGGTATTGCCAGCAGCACCTACTGCCGCATTAAAATTAATCACCGATACTTGGGTATAACTGTTTTCCAAATATCCTAAACCTTCATTGATGATCGGCAAACTGCCCACACGCTTTACTCTGCCATTATTTACATAAGATAGTGCTTCAAACAATGCCGGAAAACGGTAGCCTTGCTGATAGGTTACCCTAAAATTATGATTTTTATCTGCTGTGTAAACCGCTGCAAAACGTGGAGTAAATTTCGGGTCGAACTCTGGATTATAATCAAACCGTAATGATCCAAATAATTTCAGTTTCTCTTCGAAAAACGTTTTGGTTACCTGCCCAAATGCGCCAATTTTTTTATAATAAATTTCATCTCCATAAGAACCATCGCCCAGCTGTTTGTTTCTATCAGGTATTGGTCTGCTAAAATCAACAAAGTTGTTTCCGTCGGGCGTAACTTCATAAACCCGGGCATCGCCGCCTATCAATAAATCAAATATTTTTACTTTTTTCGATAAATCCCACTGTGCTTCGGCATGGTACATCCTACTTTTTTGAACCAAAGCGGCACCACCGGTAGCGGGTGCGTCGGGTATCAACGCCGATTTAATATCCCAATTATTTATCCCAATAATAGTGTTTCTTAGAGCATCAAACTCGGGTGTGCCAGGCTCTACCCTGCTGGCATCGGCTGCTAAGCGGGCGTTCGCGGTTGCGGTTGCCAAATCCACACCACCACCCAATTGTGCGGTTAAAGAAGTTTTATATTTTGCAGCCCAAGCACTGTTGCTGCCGCCACTTGCCAAATCTAAATTATCGGCTAGTGGTTTTACGTTATACGAACTGCCAGTACCCTCGGTGGATACATAACCACGTACTACATAATCTGTTCCTTTTAACTCCAGTTTATGGTTTTGCACCACCACATTATCCAGCTGTATTTTGTTTCCTCGTTGAAAAACACCATCCATTTTGCCCACGCGGTACTGGTAGCTTAGCTCGGCTTGGTTGCTTAAACGGTAATGCAGTGCGGCGTCAAATTTCAAATTATCAACTTTCGGGTTTACCAAATCAATTTCGTAATAGCCGGTACGTGCAACACGCAGACTCTGGTTTTGCTTATTGCCGATGGTTAAACCGGTAATAGAAACCACGTTACTTCCTGCCAAAGCATCATCTCCATATTTGTTCCAACCATCAAATGCTACGTTGTTGTTACCGTTTAGTTCCGCAAAGGCGGGATTTGCACTTTTAAGGTTATTGGTGTTTTGGTCTATTCTACTGTTGGATCTCCAATCTGTACCTTGCATGTAACTTCCATTAATTTTAAAAGCAAACTTGTTGTTCAAAGCCTTGGCGTACCTAAAAGCAGATTCGGTTAATACCGATGGTGAATGATCAATACCATCCACGTGATTCATTCCGGTTTTATGATACACACTTAATCCTTGATAGTAGAAAGGACTTTTAGTGAGTAAATTGGCCATCCCATTGATGGCATTCATCCCATAAAGTGCAGAAGCAGCACCAGGTGTAATTTCTATGCTAGATATATCCAACTCTGTTGGCCCAATTGCATTACCCAATGGTACGCCCAATGTTGCGGCTTGCATATCCACACCATCCACCAATTGCATGAAACGGAAATTGTTCGGAATATTAAATCCTCGTGTATTCGGTACTTTAAAAGTTAAACTTGAAGTGGTCATTTGTACGCCTTTCACATTTTCCAAAGCATCATAAAAACTGGGAGCTGGAGAATCTTTTAGTGTCCTGATGTCCAATTTCTGAATGGCTACCGGAGATTTCAGAATGCTTTCTTCCACCCTAGAAGCGGTTACCACTACCTCGTTTCCCAGTAAGGTTTGCGAATTTAAAGCTATGTTCAATTGCGAACCCGTTTCGTTCACGGTAAATTCTTGAGATTGAAAGCCCACATTTGTGAACACCAAAGTAAAGGGAAATTTTAATTTGGATTTGATGATAAACTTGCCATTGGTATTGGTAGTTGTACCAGCAACTGTACCTTTTATATATACACTTACGCCCGGTAATTTTTCATTGGTGCCTTTATCCGTAACCTGCCCAGTTACTTCAATCAACTGACTGTCTTGAGCCCAACCGGTATTGCTTAACCCTATGATTAAGGTTGAAAAAATTAATGCCTTTACGGCGAGTCTAAACTTGTATTGTGTTTTGTAATGTGATTTCATTTTAATGATTTAAATTTTGAATAAGGAGATTATTATCAAACTTGTTTTTAAAGTCTGCAACAACGGCGCATAAATGTGGCTGCGATTATATACGGTAAGTCTAAAGTATTGTAATTTGTAAATTTCATATAAAGTCTATCGAATTAGTAGGCAATGATAAAACGATTTATTTACTCTACCAAATTTTAAGAGTTAAATTATTACTTTTACATCCGCAAACGTCAAATTGGCTTATAAAAGTCCTTGGCGTAATTGTTGTTTTTTAATCTGTAAATAAATTTAAATCACCCTAATGTTCAATTTTTTAAATAAAATCTTCGGTAATAAATCAGAGCGTGACGTTAAAAGCATGAGACCCCTCGTCGAAAAAATAAACGAAGAATATGCAAAACTCTCTACCCTTTCAAATGATGATTTACGTGCCAAAACTTTAGATTTTAAACAACGAGTAAAAGCAGGCTTATCGGAAATTGACGAACAAATAACTGAAATAAAGGAAAAGGTAGAAAACAATCCCGACTTGCCTCTATACCAAAAAACAGCTTTTTATGATGAGGTTGATAAATTGGAGAAAGACCGCAATAAGAATTTAGAAGAGCTTTTGATGGCTATTTTACCGGAAGCTTTCGCAGTGATTAAAGAAACTGCAAGTAGGTTTACCAACAATGCTCAGTTAGAAGTTACTGCAACCCAATTTGATAGAGACTTAGCCGCCAAAAAACCCAATGTATTGATAAAAGGCGATAAAGCCATTCATCATAATTCATGGCTAGCAGCAGGTACCGAAGTAAAGTGGAATATGGTACATTACGATGTTCAACTAATTGGTGGTATTGCATTGCACAACGGTAAAATTGCCGAAATGGGAACTGGTGAGGGTAAAACTTTGGTGGGTACTTTACCCATATATTTGAACGCACTTAGTGGAAAAGGCATACACGTAGTAACGGTCAATGATTACTTGGCCAGACGAGATTCAGAATGGAATGGCCCGTTGTTCGAGTTTCATGGTTTAATTGTTGATTGTATAGATAAACATCAGCCCAACTCGCCACAACGCCGTAAAGCTTATGCTTCTGATGTGGTTTATGGTACCAATAATGAATTTGGATTTGATTACCTGCGTGACAATATGACACGCACACCAGAAGAGTTGGTACAGGGCAAATTACATTTTGCGATTGTAGATGAGGTGGACTCCGTATTGATTGATGATGCACGTACTCCATTAATTATTTCAGGGCCAATTCCAAGGGGTGATGAGCATGAGTTTTACGATCTTAAACCAAGGATAGAACGTTTGGTTAATGCGCAGAAAAGCTATGTAACTGGAGCTTTAAACGAAGCCAAGAAATTAATTAATGAAGGTAAAACCGGAGCTGAAGAAGGTGGTTTGGCTTTGTTGAGAGCGCATAGAGGTTTACCAAAAAATAAAGCGTTGATAAAATTTTTAAGCGAGAGCGGAATGAAAACCATTCTGAACAAGGCCGAAAATTATTATATGCAAGATCAGAACAAAGAAATGCCAAAGGCAGATGCAGAACTTTTCTTTGTGATAGATGAAAAAAACAATCAAGTAGAGCTTTCTGAGAAAGGTATAGAACTAATTACGGCATCGGGCGAAGACCCACACTTTTTTGTAATGCCAGATGTTGG
>ENA-OFCE01000796-OFCE01000796.1-metagenomes-genome-assembly--contig:-NODE-796-length-18937-cov-23.735886_pt1 | contig 18937 bp, 19 predicted proteins | sample MGYA00153388_OFCE01 | MGnify analysis MGYA00153388
GTGCCGTGTCCCTACCCAAAATAATATTGTAGGGACACGGCACTGCCGTGTCCTCTATCATTCCGGTGCAACCGGAATTGATATCAAGCACGAATAAAAGTGCGATAATCATAACAAATTTATTAATACTTCTATGACAGGATTAGAACCATTTGCTATAAGTTGTGTTAGCGGTATCGCCCTACCCATTTTCCAGTCAGTATTTGAAGGCGGTGGTAAGTTTCTCGGCTTGATCGGCAAAAAGCTAGATGACAAAACTAAACAGCTAATTTACAGTGCATCGGGGGACTACGGCAAACGCTACTTCAAGCGTCACGGCATTCTGAAAGCATTGGGAATGCGCGAGGCTGTGCCATTAGAATCGGTTTATACTGCTGTGCAGTTTTTGAATGAGCAACAAATTCGCAGTTTTGAATCAGTGCAAAATTTAGAGGCAGCTTACCGCCAAGCAAACCAGCGAAGTTTTCAGCAGCAAGATTGCCAGAAGCAAGAAGGGCTAAAAATTGCTAATCAGAAGCAATATTTGATGGTTTTAGGGCAGCCAGGGGCTGGAAAATCTACTTTTTTGCGAAAAACTGGACTCGAAGCACTGAAGGGTAAAAAAGGCGGGTTCAAACATAATTGTATTCCCGTTTTTATCGAACTTAAAAGCTTTATATCTAGCCAAATAGACATAGAAAAATTAATTGTTGAAGAATTTAGCATTTGTGGCTTTCCCTCTTCTGAGCAATTTATCGCTAAAGCATTAGAGCAGGGAAAACTGTTAATCTTGCTGGATGGATTGGATGAAGTGCCGACAGTCAACACAAATGAGGTGATTGGTAAAATTCAAAATTTTGTTGATCGCTATGACAAAAATCGCTTCATTGTCTCTTGTCGCACCGCTGCTTATAGAAACAACTTTCAACGCTTTACCGATGTCAAACTAGCAGACTTTGACAATACTCAAATTAAGCAATTTATTGGTAACTGGTTTCAGTCTGAAATTGATAAACAAGCAGGAACGGCTCAAAAATGTTGGGAGTTATTGCAAAAGCCAGAATATGCAGCGGCTAAAGAGTTAGCCCACACGCCTTTATTGCTAACTTTCCTCTGTCTCAATTATGACCGATCGCAAAACTTTCCGAATAATCGCAGTGTTCTTTACAAAAAGGCTTTGCGGATCTTGTTGGAAGAATGGGCGGCGGAAAAGCGGATTCTGCGAGATGAAATTTATCAAGGACTCAGCACGCAGTTAGAGGAGAGTTTGTTATCGGAGATTGCTTATACTGGTTTTGAGACTGATAAGCTGTTTTTTTCGCAGCGAGAAGTGGTTGAGGAAATCAAAACTTTTTTAGCAGGCTATTTGAATGTACCGAAGCATTTAGATGGTGAGGCGGTTCTGAATGCGATCGCAGTTCAACAGGGAATTTTGGTAGAACGAGCTGAGGATGTGTACTCGTTTTCGCATTTGACGCTTCAGGAATATCTGACGGCGCAATATATTGCTGATAATAATTTAATTGAGCAGTTAGTTACCTGTCATCTTTGCGATGATCGCTGGCGAGAGGTGTTTTTGTTGGTAGCGGGGTTGGTGCGTTCAAAAAATGGGGCTGATGACTTGCTGCTGTTAATGGAAAAAGAGGCTCAAAAGTACATTAACACGCCGAAGTTGCAAGGGCTATTGCAATGGGCAGATGCAGCGACTAAGGGTTCTGAAGGTGATTTTAAGCCTGTGGGTAAACGTGCTGCGGCGATCGCCAACGCCAACCCCTACGCCTACGTCTACACCAACCCCATCAACATCGACATTTTCAATGCCTGCGTCATCGCCAACGCCTACGCCGTCAACATCAATATCGTCACCCTCTCCATCTCTAACCTCTCCATCATCAACGCCAATGTCATGAGCATCGCCAACGCCTACAGCTTTGCCGAACAATTTAAAAAAATTAAAATCTTCAAGGAGGTGAACTGGACTGAACTTATTACTCAACTAAAAGAACTCCAGAAGCAATTGCCTGATGCTGACCAGCCTGAAGAAATACACTTAGCATTTTTAGATCGCTTTTTAGATACCTGGTGTCATGCACTCCATCTCAATCCAGAAATAGTCAAATTATCTAACGAAGAAGCAGAGGCGCTGGGAGATTATTTATCTGCCAATTATTTGATGATCCAATGCAAAGAAGCAGCAGTGAGAATATCAGCAAAAACCTGGGAAGAAATAGAATCACGGATGTTGGTAGTTCCAGAGAATTCTACCCTTTGAGATTCTCGATACAGGAGTTACGCACTTCGAGCAAAGAAACCGGGTTTTTTCCTAATCTGTTTGTTACAACGCGTCTTTTCGTAAAAAACCCGGTTTCTGGACACCCACCTGGTTTTCTTCAACTTCAAATCTCACCATTAACCTGCATTTGATGCACCTTGTCCGCCAATTCTTGCAAGCGCTTTTCGTCCAACTCGTCGATCGCCAGCATTCCGACATAGATGATTTCCTTCAGCGTTAGTCTGGTTGCTAGCGCCTTTTTCTGCACGAGATCCTTGATAATTGGGCTGACTCCGATCGCGGTACTGGCTCTAGTCACAAAACTAACGGGAGATTAACGACTTCGACTAAATCTTAGCACCTTTAAGCTGAGTTTTTAGCTGCGATGCAAAACGTTTAAGCGCGTTTTGACAAGACGAAGCGACTGGTTTATAGTGGAAGTGGGGAAAAGGCGATCGCCACTGAGCCCTTCAAATTTCCCCATTAACCTGCATTTCATGCACCTTATCGGCCAACTCTTGGCGACTTTCCTTATCGAGTGCATCAATTGCCAGCATTCCCAAATATACGACTTCCTTCTGGGTGAGTCTGGTCGCTTGGGCTTGTTTTTGAATGACTTCCTTAATCACGGAACTGACCGCGATCGCAGTATTAGTTTTTGCCACGAATAATAATCAACTATGAATAACTTTCCTTGATGTTAGCATCCTCGGTTAAATTAATTGCGATAATGTTTGACGAACCACAATTAATCATGCTATAGTCTAAAAAACACAAAAAAGCGATGGCCTCACGTCTAGACAACTTAAGGGCGATCGACCTACTCCTCCAAAACCTCAACCAAATCCTCAATCATCACATCAAAAGTCCGAGCTAATTTCCGCAACAAAGTGAAGTCAACCGTTGTCAGCCCTGGACAACGAGCATAATGCTTGACAGTGTTGTACACCACGCCAGAACGTTCTGAAACTTCCTTGAATGTCCAGCCTTTCTCGGCGGCTAGTTCTCTGACTTTAATTCTTACTAAACCCATGCTTGACAATGGGTGCTATAACACCTTACAATAAATTTATCTAAAAAGCCGATCGCCCTTCGGCCTGGAAAACTAAAAGGCGATCGTTTTCAAAACTTAAATAGACAGTTACTAGCTGTCTGACCTACATGATATCAGAAACTTCGGCAAAATCGCGGACGATCGCAGAATCGAAAATAATTCATAAATCTCCCCTCCTGCATCCGCTGGCGAGATTCGTTACCGAAGAAACAGTCGCACTCTTGTTCAATATCTCAGTAGACGAGATTTACCGCATCGAATGCTGTCGCTACATGGTTTATGTGCACGCCAAACACATCAGCCGGTTTGTTAGCTACGCCGATTTTCCGCCGATTGTGGGAGTAAATGCGATCGCACTGCAAGATTTTGGCAGATGGTACAAACGCTGGAAAAGCAAGCTAGCACCGGTATTTTGGACTAAATTTTATACGCGTAAGTTGAGAGATGCTGTTTCTGTCGATCGCTTGTTGGAGTGGGGAATGTTGGTAGCTAAAGTTAAATCGGCAATTTCTGGGGCGGCGCTGCAACTATTACGAGATGTTTATGCCGCAGAAAAAGATTTGATGGAAAATTTTTAAAGTGCGATCGTCCCGACGAGCAACTGCGAGAATGGGTACAGGAAAAATTAAAACAAACGGTTATGAATCGATACAGTATGATCGTCCAATGGTCTGATGAGGATCAACTTTTTCTCGTGACTATTCCAGAGTTTGCCGATCGGGTTATCATGCCTTGTACCCACGGCAAAACCCGCGAAGAAGCCATCCGACATGGTGAAGAAGTGCTCGAAATGTATCTCGAAGCTTGGCAGGAAGAAGGTGAATTCATCCCCGCACCCAACATTCTTCAAATCGCCTAAAACACTTCATCTTCAATTCCCAGCCACCATTCGCCCAGATTCATTAAATCTTGCTGAATGTCGGCAAGTTCTGTAACATACTCTTCAGCAGAAATGTCCGATCGCCTTTCTTGTAATTTTTTGAGGCGCAGTTGCACTAACAGCCAAGGTTTGGAAATCCCATCGGTTGCTTCTATATATTTGGCTACGTCTTTGCTGTTCATAGTTATTGGTTATTTTTGGGATCGGATTGATTTAACCGCAGAGAGCGCAGAGAACGCAGAGCAAGAGAAGAGAGAAAAATGAATAATTTTGATGTCAACTTATCGAATATTATACCAATTTTGAAATGGATTAAGAGAACTCTCATTTTTCCCAGTGGGTGGGGGCGGGTTTATTTTATCTGTTTGCACTCTTTAAGGTTACTGGTGAACCCGCCCCTACAGCAATGCGATCGAGAACAGGCTTTCCGGCCTGTTCCACAAAACATCAGGTTTCTTGTGGGGTGGGCTTCTAGCCCGCCCACAATCATCCTTTACCTGTAATCGGAAGTCTGAATATCCTTGAGTTTCGCAGCATATTTCATGCCGTATTCTGGCCGACAGAAGCGATCAATCTGAGACTCAAAAAACGCCCGATTAGCCTTCAAATGCTTCGGATTTGGGTCATCCAAAGGATATAACAGCGCAGCCCGCAGCGCGTGAATCACCGCCGAAGTTACACAATACATCGATCGCTGAAATGTCACTCCAATTTGATTCAGAATATCATCTTCGCCCCGACAGCGCTGTTTGTAGAAATCCATCAAATAAGGCGGCAAGAAGTGCAGCATATCTTGTGCTAGCAATGTCGGCGGAATTCCAGCCGTACCTACGGGGAATTTGTCTGCATATAAAACTCCGTAATGGAAGTCTTTTTGGTCGTCGGGAACTTCCCTAGCTTGCGCGTTGTAAGATTTGGTACCACGGAACGGCGAAGTGCGATAAAACACAGCTTCCACGTAAGGCAGCGCTGCTTCATAAAGCCATGTGAAACCCTTCGATTTGGGGATTATTTCGTAGGTTTCGCCGTCGATTAGGACGTGATGGTAAATGGGTCTTCCGGCGATCGCAAATATGCCATTTACCAGGAAATCCATCGCTTGCGGGACTGTGGTAATTTTCCCTTCATCGTACAAGTCTGAAACTTCAAAAAACACCGGTGCCATTACTTCCCAGAATAAACCGAGATTGCTGTAATAAGACATTTGGCGGCATTGTTCTAAAAACATTTCGGGGAATGCTTTGTGCAGTCCTAGCATGAATGGGTCTTTTTTGAAGTAAGCTTTAATTGCGCGATCGGCATTAGCTTTATATTCGTCAGTGTCCAAGTAAGGATCGAATTGATTGGTTGGGACGTACAAGCCCCGATGCCACAGCATTCCCCTCATGCACTCCTCGGCAAATTCCATGTTAATGCGATCGTGCCACAAATGGTGAAACAGTCGCGGCATTTTACCAGTTTCTCCCTTCTCCATGAACTCCAAAAGTTCAGGGTGAGCGCTTCCAGTCCCCCGCCAGATCCGCAAATCTGCACCGTCGCCTGAATAGTGATTTTGCAAGTCTAAATACTCCTGGGGTAAGAAGTATTTGAAGAAGGGAAGCGGTTGTAAAAATACCCGTTCGGCAATGTACAGCAAATCCCGCCAGTAGAAGTCCATCGGCACGGCGTAGGCTTTCCAGATAGCAATGATTTGCATCAGATTTTCCGGCGTATCTGGAATCATCGCGCCGCCAGCTTCCAGCCTATGAATTATATCTGCAAATTCGTGTTTGGAAGGAGGTAGTTTAGTTGCTGGTTTATTAGGTGCTTGTACCATTGTTTCTTCCTTGGGTTGAGTGAATTTTAATATTTATTTACTCGTCAGTCGTTATTTGGGGGAAATAACTCAATTCGCGACGCAACTTTATAGCATGAAAGATACTCAAAATATCATGCTTCCACTCTGGCAATACCAGTGTCATTGCAATCTCTTCTACAGTATGAATTATTCCTGAAATAATAGCTAGCCAAAGGGCAATTCCGGCGTAGTTAAATCCGAAAAGAGCAACAGTAGCAACAAACAGAGTTATGCCCCAAAATTTAGCGGAGTACGTGTGGTAGCTGGCTGGTTTACCATATTTTACCAAGTTAACAATCCACCAGACTAACTGTACAAAAACAACAGCAAGCAGCGGCACTCGAAAGGCTATTACTACTTCTTGATGTACCAGCCATGCACTGGCAAATATGCAGATATAGAAGCAGACATCAGCCCAACTATCAGCTTGGCGCAATTGTGCAGTGCTAACACCGATGCGTCTGGCAATAACGCCGTCGAAAATATCTGAGAAAAAACCGACTAAGTAACCGATGATGAACCAGACGCTGATTGTGCCATCAATAGCATCCCACAAAAGGAATGGCGCGATCGCAGCACGGAGGGCAACCAGAATGCCAGGTATGAATTTCATCATCGGCGGTTAGTTAATAATGACTAATGATTAATCAAAATTTGCTCTGATTGAATCGGCTTGTAGCTAATCGCTACTTGAGCAATTCTGTCTTTTGGAAGAGTGGCTGCGATCGCAGTTGTAGTCGATTCGCTCCACTTCAGCAACCAAGCAGGTTGAATTCCCAGCACAAAAATGATACCTGCCAATACTAGCGCTGGCATATTTTCGGCAAACGTGACTGCTGGGTAATAAGCTGTGGCATTATCCAACTTCCCAAAACAGGTGCGGTTGAGAAGAATTACAAAATAAACTGCTGTTAAACCAGAGGCTAAAATGCAGATTAAGATTGGAATTGGAAAGACCGCAAAACTGCCTTGAAATACTAGAAATTCGGAAATAAAACCCACCAAACCGGGAATTCCGGCGCTTGCCATTCCACCTAATACTAACAGAGAACTAGCCGTGGGTAAACCTCGCATCGGGTTCATCAAACCGTTGAGCACATCCAAATCCCGCGTGCCGACTTTGCTTTCGATGATGCCTACTAAATAAAATAGCAAAGCTAGAATCAAGCCGTGGCTGACCATTTGTCCGACTGCGCCGATTAAGGCGAGTTTTGTGCCGGCGGCGCAAGCAACGAGGATGTATCCCATATGCCCGATCGAACTATAGGCTACCATCCGCTTGATGTCCTTTTGGGCGATCGCGCTCAAAGCCCCGTACATCACGCTTACCGTCCCGATTATCGCCAAACCAGGAGCGATAATCCCCCAAGTTTCGGGAAACATCTGCAACCCGAAGCGCACTAAACCGTAAGTTCCCAACTTCGCCAAAATCCCGCCCAGCAGAATTGCTGTTGCTGGCGAAGCTTCGACATAGGCATCAGGTAGCCAGGTATGTAAGGGTACTAAAGGAACTTTGATTGCCAACCCAAGGAGCACAATTGTTAACAGTATTAATTGTGTTGTCAAGGGTAAATCCTGAGTATGAATCGCACTGTAATCGAAGTTTAAAGAACCACTTAACCAAGCAACACCTAAAAATCCTGCTAAAACTAAAAGTCCTGAAACAGCGGTGTAAATTAGAAACTTCATGGCAGCGTATTCTCGCTGCTTGCCACCCCAAATCGCGATTAACAGGTAAAAAGGAATTAATTCTAGTTCGTAAAACAGTACAAACAGCAGCAGGTTTTGAGACATTAAACCTCCGGCCACACCTGCATTAATTAGTAAAATCAAGGCGTAGTAAAGCTGTGGACGAGCCACCGCTTCGCCGGTGCCATAAATGACTAATAGCGTTAGTAACGCACTTAAAACTAGCAGCGGCAAAGATAAGCCATCAATGCCTAAGTTGTAACTTAAACCTAACTGCGGAATCCAAGGCAAATATTCTTGAAATTGCAGTCCCGAATTGGCTTGATCGAATTGAGTCAGCAGCCAGATATTTAACAGGAAAACAGCAAGAGCAAAAGCTGATGCTATTGAACGCAGGCGCATTCCATTCATTTTTCCGGGTAGAAACCCGACTACCGCAGCACCCAACGCGGGCAACCAGAGCAAGGCACTAAGCATAATTTAAACGGTTGAGGGTTGACGGTTATGGTTGATGCACTCTTCGACACTTCGTGGCCCCTGAGCGTAGTCGAAGGGCTCACGGCAATGGAGTTAGCAGTTAACTGTTAACTGTTAACAGGTAACAGTGAGTCAAAACTAAAAACTCTTGTTTACCCGCCGACAATCAGCGATAAGCGAGCTAGCAGAGGCCAGCTTACAATCAGTCCCAAAAGTCCTACTCCGAAGAGAATTGTCAAGGCGTAAAATTGAGTTTGACCATTAACGTTATACTTGAGGCTTTGCCCGCCAAAAACTGTTGCAAAACCGATTAAGTTCACGAATCCATCAACAATATTACGATCGACCCATGAGACAATTTGAGCAACTAGACCAACTGCAAATATCACCGTGACGCGGTAAAGTTTAGCCGTGTAAAAGTCGTAGGCAAAAAAGTCTTGCACGGATTGAGAACCAATTCGCACTGGTTTTTCCCATTTCTCATTCAGATAAACAAATGCTCCTGCACCAATGCCGATCGCCGTTGACAAAACTAACATTCCAGTTACGGTATAATTCAAACTTGCCACAGGTAACAATTGCCACGCTGCCAAAAAATGCGGAACGTGCAAAGTAAAGCCCATTAGAATAGTCATTGGCAAGATAAAAGGCCAGTGAACTTCTGGTGAACGTTCGGTCATTTGCTTTGGTTTGCCACCAAAAACTAAACCGAAGACACGCACCAAGCCAAAAGCAGTGACACAGTTAACAAATAGGACTACTACTAACAAGGAAGGGTGAGTTTCCGAAAGTTCTGATGTGAATTCTTCCAAAGCCCAAAAACAACCGAAGGGTGGAAGTCCTACCAATCCAGCCGCGCCGACAAGAAACGATATGGCAGATATCGGCCGCTTGGCCCACAAACCGCCAAGAGAACGGACATCCTGAGTGATGCTGTTCCAAACTACCGAACCGATACTCATCACCAACAAACCCATTGCCAAAGTGTAGGCAAACATTAATGTCAGGGCTGTCTCAGATTGTCCAGTACCAACGGCAATAAATACTAAGCCCATGTATGAGCTGACTATATAGGAAAGCGTGCGCTTGATGTCAATTTGGGCGATCGCAATTAAGGAAGCACCAACCGCCGTCGCAGCGCCTACAATAATAGTTGTCTTTAGTCCGATCGGCGACAAAGCAATCACCGGCTGCAATTTAATCAAAATCCAAGCACCAGTCTCCACAACTACGGTGTTCCGCAGAATCGTGGCCGGCAGGGGGCCCTCCATCGCCTCATCCAGCCACAGGTGCAAGGGAAACTGAGCGCATTTGCCCATCGGGCCAGCAATCAAAGCCAAGGCCAAGAACGTCGCTACAGTGGGGTCAAGGTTCGCAGTCTGTGCCCACACAGCCAACTCGTCAAAATTCCAAGTTCCAGCCAGTGGCAGAATTGAGACTACTCCCATCAACAGGAATAAATCTCCCACCCGCTTGGTTAAGAAAGCATCGCGAGCTCCTGTCACCACCAAAGACTGATTGAACCACAGCCCGATTAGCAGGTAAGTTCCCAGAGTTAGGACTTCCAAAATCATGTAACTGAAAAACAGGGAATTGCACAACACTAAGCCGCACATCCCCGCTTCAAACAGCCCCATCAGGGAAAAGAACCTAGCCCAGCCCCAGTCCATTTCCATGTAACCGATGGCATAAATCTGCGCCAAAAAGTTCAGTCCGGTAATCAAAACTGTCGCCCCGACGGTGACACTAGAGATTTCGACGGGAATGGTTAAGTCTAAACCCGCTACATTCAGCCACGGAATAAACTGCTGCTGAGCTGGCTGGTTCCAGATAGCTGTGAGGGCGATAACGCCGTGTACGAAAGCGAAGAATGTGAATATGGCGTTCACGTAACCGGATGGTCTCGGCCCCGTGCGGCGGGTAACAGCCGGAAACCACAGCATCGACAGAACAGCGCCGATGAGTGGATAGCAAGGTATTAACCAAACGGTCTGGAGTAGGATTTGAGCCATTGGCATTACCTGTAAATGTTACAAAACTTTAAAAATCTGAGAATAATTTCGATCGCGCTGACTACAGTAGTGGAAAGCCAAAACCTAATAATCATAGGCTATTTTGGCGTCAGTCTTCCAGTTGCTCGTTGTTTTGAGACTAGGCGCTTCAGCAGATGCTTATTAATTTTATATGAAGTATTGCGTTAAATTTTCATATTTCTGATTCATTATATTTATATGTAGGTATAAAATATACTTATAAGTATTTATGGGGCGGATTGTATGCAAGGAAATATTGGTCGATCGCACTTTTGCTCGACTGAATGATCAACTGCTCTAAAATATCAAAGCCGCTCAATTTCCCAAGCTGCTAAAGGAAGTTTGGCTTGGCGCTGTCCGATCGCCCTTGACCTAACATTCACTAGACCGATCGGTGTATTCAACAAGTCTACCAGTTCCTTCGTGTCGAGCGCCCTTTTGACCACAGCGATTGGCAACTCCTTCAACAGCCACCTAGCCAGCCGATAACAATATTCCTCTGTTGTCAATTCACGCATCAAATCGACACCGTGGATTTCGTGCAAATATTTATTAGATTCGCCGTACCGATACCATTGACTTTGTAACTGTTTTATTGTAGAACGGTGGCGGTGTCGGACGATCGCACTTTCGGCAAAATCCAACTTATAGGATGTTTGCCGCAAAATCCGCCAACATAAATCCGCATCGCCACCACTCGTAAGGTAGGGGCGAAACAAACCGACTTCTGCTAAAACTTGCTTGCGTACAGCTAAATTGGCAGTTTGGCCGTAAGCACAAAAAGGATGACTGAGAGTATGTTTTTGAGATAAAGTATTTTGGCGATCGGCGTGTTGTTCTAAAATAGTTTTACCGGGTAATGCGAGTATTTCCCCGGCTGAAAGCCCGATTTCTGGATTGACGAAGGGCTTAACTAAATTTTCCAGCCAGTCAGATTCCGGGCGACAGTCTGCATCGGTAAAGGCAATTATTTCACCTTTTGAATTGTGAATGCCTTTGTTGCGGGCGGCGTAGGAACTTTGAATCTGATTTTCGGTGAGATGGCGAATGGTTATTCTATCCGAATTGCCTTCCCCCCTTGGTAAGGTGGGGTTATCTAAATTACCTCCCCCCCTTAGCAAGGGGGGGATTGAGGGGGGGTTCAAGTTTGTAGCTGTTTGGATAATTGCTGAAGTGCGATCGTGACTTTTGTTGTCTACTAAGATATATTCTACTTTGTCTGGGGGATAAGTTTGCGATCGTAGGCACTCGATTAAATCCGGCAAATCTCCCTCGCCGTTATAAATTGGTACTACGACTGAAACTTCCGGTAAAAACACGTCACTCTGCATTGTTTGTTTTGTAGTTTGATCATTCGGACTTCAGTCCTCTCTTTTTCTACTGAGTTAATCAGGACTAAAGTCCTTACTACGAACAAGTTTTATGACAGCTTAACTTATCGAATAATTTCTACTTCTGTACCTTTCTGTACAAACCGATATAACTCATCAACATCCTTATTTTCCAACGAAACGCAGCCCAAAGTCCAGTTAGACTTATCTTTGATAATATTATCCGAATTAGCAGGTACGCCGTGAATCCCGACTTCGTTACCTACACTGTCGCTCCACCCAATTGTACCATCTTGTTTAGCTTTGATATGTTTTCGCCAAGATTGCTTGGTTGGATAATCCAGCCACAGAAACTTTGACCAAGTTTCGTGAGGATACATATCTTTAATGCTAAAAATTCCTTCAGGTGTCCGCGAATCCCCTTCTTTTAATTTATCACCTGCGGGATTGCCGCCAAATACAACAGGATAAGACTTGATTGGCTTTTTATCTAAATATACAGTCAGTCTATATTTTGATTTTTCAACCAGGATGGAAATTCTGTTTTTATCTAACTTATCCGGTTCGCCTAAAATTTGTATTAACGACTTCTCGTAGTTTAAATTATCTGAAGGGAATTTGGTATGTAAAGTAGTTAAATCATCAGCAAGACAATTATTTAAGCAGAAAACATCTAAAATGTAGGGAATTGGCATAGCATAACCGAGTCTGACAAGTTTCCAGTAAAAAACTGAGCTAGCAGCCAGGAAGAGAAGGCTTGCAGATGAACTAATTATCCAAATATTGGCTCGTCTTTTTTTAAGTTGCATTGCATTAACTGGGGATATCAGTTCTCAAGATTATGACTTCTGAGCCTGTAACGGGCAAGATGCCCATTCCACAACTACATTGAGTTTTTGTGGAACAGACATCTTGGCTGTTTCTTTCAAAGAATAGAACAATCTGTAGCATCCCTACACAATCCCTTACTCAATCCGCTCTCAACTATTGCCAGTCAACACAAGAATCATTAAAACTAACACCCCGTTAGTCAAATAAAAGATACCAACTACCTGAGTTTCTAACCAGCCACACAACTCTAAATGATGATGAAGAGGAGCCATTTTTAACAAACGCTTGCCGATGCCATCCGGGCCTTTTGTCGCTTTGTAATAACCTACTTGAGCAATTACTGACAACGTTTCTACCAAGAAAATCCCACTGATTATTAATAATATCCAAAGGCTATTACTTAATAGAGCTACCGCACCCAACGCACCTCCCAATGCCAAGGCACCTGTATCACCCATAAACACGCGGGCTGGATTGCGGTTGTGAGCTAGGAAACCGAGACAACTGCCGCTGGTGCAGGCGCAAAATATCATTAATTCTGGTGAAGTTGAAGCTACAGATGCGCCTAATCCCAAAAGTGCGATCGCGCCTAAGCCACCCATCAATCCGTCAACGCCATCTGTAAGATTAGTAGCATTGCTTTCAGCAACTAGCACAAAACAAGCCAGTGGCCAAAACAGTAAACCCAAAGGTAATACCCAACCGAAAGGTAAAGCAATATTCGTAGAAATAGTTGGGTTGTGGAACATCAGCCACAGACAAAATAGAGCAGCAAAACCCATTTGCAAAGCCAATTTCATCCGAGGTGAGATACCTTTGTTCGACTGGCGTCGAAGAATTTGCCAGTCGTCTAACCAGCCAATGAAACCGTAAGCTAAAGTTAAAGCCGATACGGCAACAACATCTGAGTTAAATCTCGACCAAAGCAAGGCGACTGCGACACCTGCGGGTACAAAAAACACGCCTCCCATTGTCGGCGTTCCTGCTTTTTTTAAGTGGGCTTGGGGGCCGTCTTCGCGAATTATTTGTCCTACTTTTAATTTCTGGAGTGCGGGTATAACTACATACCCCAACCCCGCAGCAACTAAAGCACAAACAACTAGGGGCATAAATAACGATGCAGGTAAATTCAAAAATCTACCCGCTGCTACATCTAAACCGATCGCTACAATCCCGAGCCCCAAACCTAGCAGCAGGAATAAATTCCTGCCTGTAAGTTTGAAAGGCATACTAAAAGGGATTTTCTCATCCACAAAGTTATCCATAACACTCCTCAACACACACACAATTTAAAAATAAGCAATTGACAATTTGGAAATAGGGTGCAACGTAAGGGATTGAGAAATCTCTTAGTTTTTATTCGCTGCTTCCGGTTGATTCTTTCACCCTTCTACGAGTTATTCGTCGCTGGCACTCGTATCCTCTTCTGCTTCCTCTTCATCTTCGTAAGGAGTGTCGTCAACTGCCATCAACTCGGAGATTTCTTCTTCGTGCAGATAGTCGGGTTCTTGAACATCTCTTGCTAACAGGCGATTGTTAGATTCCAACCAGTCTAAAAGAGAGGATTGCTGCTTTAATGGAATGACATCCGCAGGTAAGTGGCGAGGTATTTGGCGCAGAGATGGGTTGTACATAATTCTCGGTTTCTAAAGACAAAGACGCGATCGAGTAGAGCTCATGTTTTGCCAACAGACTAATCCTTGGTCTAGCCTTACCGATCGGGCATCGGACATGGCTAAGGCATTATACCACAGGCTTGGTTTGGTTCCGGATCGCATAGGATGGGAGACCGGAAGGACGATCTACCCCTGCTTCGCGCCTAGATTAACATAAAATCTCTTCTTCGTCATCCTCCTTTTGGACATAAGTATCTTAATCTGAAACAATGGTTTTTAAGATATCCTGGGATACATTGCGATCGACTCGATCGTCTATGCAACTAATACTACACATCTAGTCTCACAAGCTAAAACTCTCTGTGAGTATAGCTTTAACAGACTCTATGTAATCTAAAATTTCCAGATTAAAACCTCTGCGACTGACTCAAAAGCAATAAATCTCAGCATGGATACAACGGCGGCGGTTTTATATAGCAAAGAGGGTTATGACACCGGAGGGCAAAAACTTCTGGGGCGTCATTCAGCCGGAGAAGGATTTCTCAAAAGCTTAGTCCAACACGGGACTGCTGACTCTCTTTACTGTTGCGTAGATAGCGAAACAACGTTTAAGGAGTTTTGTTCGCACATCCAACCTTGGTTGCAACAACCTCGGAAAGTCCGCTGGATTCCCAGCGAACGACCGGATTTGCTATCTCAACCAGGGACAATTTACCGACCAGACCCCTGCCTTGCAGACCTAGTTTGGGCGCGTAGATTTGTCGATCAGAGGGCTTACAGCGTTTGCGGCGTTACCCATACCATCGGTACCAAATATGTCATGGAGTCGATCGGCGATTTAATCACCGCACCGATGCAGCCTTGGGACGCCCTAATCTGTACCTCTACCGCCGTGAAAACCGCAGTAGAAAGAGTTATGAGAGAGTGGTCTGAGTATTTAGCGCAGCGCAACGGCGGTCAACCCGAAATTTTGGTCAAATTGCCGATTATTCCCCTCGGAGTCGATTGCAACGCGTTTCCGCAGGGTTTGGAAGCAGTTAATATCGGCAGCCAACAGCGACAAGAACTCGGCATTTCTCCCGACGATATAGTCGTGTTATTTGTAGGCAGACTGACTTTTTCTGCAAAAGCTCATCCAGTACCAATGTACATCGCCCTAGAACGTGCGGCCCAACAGACAAAAGCCAAAATCCACTTAATTCAAGCCGGTTGGATCGAAGATCCGCGAGAAGAGCCCGACTTTAAAAATAGCGCCCAAATCTTTTGTCCCTCCGTGAATGCTATTTTTTTAGATGGCAGAAAGCCTGAAATTAGAATTAATATTTGGTCAGCAGCCGACATTTTTATTTCGCTTTCCGACAACATTCAAGAAACCTTCGGATTAACACCAATCGAAGCAATGGCGAACGGATTACCAGCCATAGTCTCCGATTGGAACGGATACAAAGATTCAGTTCGCCACGAAATAGACGGATTTCGCATTCCGACACTCATCCCGCCCTCGGAATTTTGTTTAGATTTAGCGTTAAATTATCTCGACGGCAGCTTAAATTGGCCGACTTACATGGGTCACACTTCCCTCGCCACAGCAGTTGACATTGATGCTTGCACCCGCGCATTGTGCCAATTAATTGAAAACTCCGAGTTAAGAAAGCGGATGGGCGAAAATGCGAGACAAAGAGCGAAAGAGATTTATGATTGGAAAGTAGTAATTGCAGCTTACGAACAGTTGTGGCGGGAATTAGCAGAAATTCGGGTTTTGGCACCGGAGTCAGCACCTTTAAAAGCCGGGAAGCCGCCTTATCCGCTGGGCGACGATCCGTTTCGGGTACTGGGCCACTATTCCACTAAAGCTTTAAGCAATGAAATGATGGTGAGTCTGGGGGAAATAGCTACACCAGAACTTTTGCAGCAGTTGCAGACAATTTGGTTTACCAATTTTGGTCAAGACCGAAGAATATCTGTTAAAGTCCAGATGGAGATATTGGATACAATTAAACAAAAGGGTGCTGTCAGTGTCGGGGAAATAGTCGATCGCTATGTTAAGAACGATCGACAATTAGCATATATGTATCGGACTCTGCTTTATCTAGTCAAATTTGGTATCTTAGTTATTAATTCTTAGTTATTAGTTATTAGTTATTTGTAGCAGCTAACAACAGCCAACAGTCAACAGTTAACAGTCAATAGCCAACAGTCAACAGTCAACAGTCAACAAACAAAATCATGATTGGAAAATCTGGACTATTAGAGATAATTGCTGGTAAGAATCGCGGTTTGCTCGCCACTCCCGACGACAAACAGGCGATTTTAAGTGCGATCGCCCAATTGGAAGATTACAACCCCACCCCTCGCCCTGTCGAAGCCGCAGAGCTTTTAAATGGTGATTGGCGGTTATTGTACACCACCAGCCGCGCCCTGCTCAATCTTGACGGTTTTCCCCTATTAAAGTTAGGTCAAATTTATCAATCTATCCGCGTCAAAGAATCTAAAATTTACAACATTGCCGAACTTTATGGCTTGCCTTACTTAGAAGGAATAGTCAGCGTAGCAGCGAAATTTGAAGCGACTTCCGAACGGCGAGTGCAAGTGAAGTTTGAACGGTCAATTTTAGGATTGCGTAGCTTGATTGGATATGAATCTCCCGTTAAGTTTATCAATGAAATTGAGTCTGGTAAAAAGTTCGCTGCTGTCGATTTTGGGATCGAGGCACGAGAACAGCAAGGATGGCTGGATGTTACTTATTTGGACAGCGATTTGCGGATCGGGCGCGGGAATGAAGGAAGTGTTTTTGTATTAACAAAAGAGTGATTTATTATTGGCTGTAGGGGCGGGTTCACCAACAATAATTACCTAAAACCAACAATCTCAAAAACCCGCCCCGGCCTAATTGTTTTACTCAATAATTACTCTCTAACAAAAGTCTATTAGGAATTTTTAAATGTTGCTGGCAAAAGGGCGAAATCTCGCATTTTATAATTCTTCTTTAAAGCTTTGAAAATGTTGAGTTTTGTGCTAAGCTAATCTACAAAAGATGTCACGATCGTGCAACAACCTTTCTGTGATTTAAAGGAGCAGGTCAATGAATATTGTCTTAAAGCCAGAATACGAAGAGTTTATTCGATCGCAAATTCAAAGCGGAAAATATGGCAGCGTTGAAGAACTAATTGGAGAAGCGATCTTACTTTTAAAACAACGAGAACAACGCATCGAAGAGCTGCGCCAGAAAATAGAAGTTGGAACTGCACAAATTGCTGAGGGACAAGTGACAGACGGAGAACTTGTGTTTGCCAGACTTCAAGAAAATATCGATAAAATGCAACAGTCAGGAGTGTCAGTAACCCAGCCCTAAAGGGACGCTCGCTTGTAAGAGCAATCAAGCAATCTGTGCTGATCGGCTATCGTCTTAACTGACTAGCATTATTTGAGTCATGACACTCCTTGAATGCGACGCTAGTTGTTCGCTCTGTCCGGTATCTATACCTGATTAAGTATTAACATTGATGCCTCAAAACAAAACCCCTAAAGCAGAGATTGCATCAGGGGTTTTTTATTTGTACGGGCGATCTGAAGTGGGCGATCGACGTAACCTCGTTGTTTCAGCTCTTTTTGTAAAATAAGTAGTACGGATAGTGCTACAAACCATTGTATTCTCTTTCCCTTTCCCGCATAGTAATAACTGAACAGAGGTCGCTAGATAAAAAACCTCTATCGGGGTTATGTCTACTGCAAAGTATACAAACACCTACTTGAACAGATTTTGGACGTTAAACAACTATCTAGTCACAAGGAAAGCTAATGAACAGTTATACATTTTCCGATGAATCTGTCCGAGATTTGAATGAGATTTGCAACTACATTGCTCGAAATAGTTCCAGGGCAGCCAGCCAGCTTTTTGATGCAATTCGTCAAAAATGTAAACTTGTCGCTGAATTTCCCAATATGGGCAAACGCTATGAGAGTTTAGCCCCCAACTTGCGCGGATTTATTGTTAGGGATTATTTGATTTTTTACTACCCCAGATCGGACGGGATTGATATTGCTCGCGTGCTACGGGGCGATCGAGACTTGGAATTATTGTTTTCAGAGTTAGGGGAAGATTAATTAGGGTTGGATCGATGTGAAAGTGCGATCACACTTGGAAAAAAGGGCGATCGCACTTAATCATTCTCAAATTTTTACACGCTTTTATCCTAAATTATAACATATAATAAAGATCGATCTGTCCTGTTAATCTGCCATGACTGTACAATCTGTTTCGCGTTATGTCGCACGTCACCCTGAAATCTTGCAAAGCGAACCAATTATCGCAGGAACGAGGACTTCTGTTCGGGCGATCGTGGAATTGTGGCGTTTGGGTATTACTCCTGAAGAAATCCCCATGCACTTACCTCACCTGAAATTAGCTCAAATTTTTGACGCGCTGAGCTTTTATTTGGATAACCAGGAAGAAATAAATACTTATATTGAGCGCAATCGAATTCCTGAAGACTTGATTCATCATGCCGTTAAAGCTGCAATGAGAAAACCGTGAAACTTTTTGCAACCATCTATACAGATGAAGATGTTTCCAGGCTTGTAGCAACTTTGTTAGGGGCTAGAGGCTTCGATGTGACGACAACGAGCGAACAGAGAATGCTGAGTTAATCGGATAGCCTACAATTAGTTTATGCTGCATCTGTTGAGCGATGTTTGCTCACGCATAATCGCGTAGACTTTGAGCGACTGCATCTAGATTACATAACAGAAGGACAGCAACATTCTGGTATTATTGTAATTCCTCAAAAGAACGCCTATGAGATTGCTCAACGGGTTGCTATTCTATTAAATACGCTAACGGCTGACGAAATCGCTAATCAACTTTTATATGTATAAAGCGATCGATAAGTAATTGAACAGAATTAATTACACACTGATTCTTTGCTGATTCTTTACTAG
>ENA-OFCE01000798-OFCE01000798.1-metagenomes-genome-assembly--contig:-NODE-798-length-18913-cov-2.316470_pt1 | contig 18913 bp, 17 predicted proteins | sample MGYA00153388_OFCE01 | MGnify analysis MGYA00153388
TATAAGCCATTGCCCAACCCCATACTTCGTCGCCCTTGCCTCGGCGCTGCACACGTTGCTTGTAGATCGATTGAATAACGTCGCCATCACCTGCCAACAGTGCTTTGGTCGAACACATCTCGGCACATGCGGGCAACTTCCCTTCAGAGAGGCGATTGCGCCCGTATTTCTTGAATTCGGCCTCAGTACCATTTTCCTCCGGCCCGCCAGCACAAAAGGTGCATTTGTCCATCTTGCCGCGCAGTCCAAACGCCCCAGCCTGCGGGAACTGCGGCGCACCGAACGGACACGCATAGAAACAATAGCCGCAACCGATGCAGAGGTCCTTGTCGTGCAGAACCACACCTTCTTCGGTCTTGTAGAAGCAGTCCACCGGACACACCGCCATGCACGGTGCATCGGTACAGTGCATGCAGGCGACCGAGATCGAGCGCTCGCCGGGTTTGCCGTCGTTCACCGTCACAAGGCGGCGTCGATTCACGCCCCATGGAACTTCGTGTTCATTTTTACATGCTGTCACGCAGCCGTTGCACTCAATGCAGCGCTCCGCGTCACAGATAAATTTCATTCTTGCCATGATGATTTCTCCTGTTATCTGTGTCGTTAAGCCGCTGCAACCTGGCAGAGGGTAGTCTTGGTTTCTTGCATCATCGTCACACTGTCATAGCCGTAAGTGGTCGCCGTGTTGACCGCTTCGCCACGCACGATCGGTGCTGCGCCCTGAGGGTACTTGTCGAGCAGGTCCTTGCCTTGCCACCAGCCAGCGAAATGGAACGGTATGAAGGTGGTTCCCGGTGCGACACGTTCTGTGAGCATGGATTTGACCTTGATCTTGGCGCCTGTCGGCGAGTTGACCCAGACGAACTGGTTGTTCTTGATGCCACGCGCCTCAGCGTCCTTTGGATTGATCTCGACAAAGTTTTCCTGCTGCAACTCCGCTAGCCAAGGATTGGATCTCGTCTCGTCGCCGCCGCCTTCGTACTCGACAAGACGTCCAGAGGTGAGGATCAGTGGGAAGTCTTTGCTGATGTCCTTATTCTTGTCCTGGATGGTTTTGTACAACGTGTGAACACGCCAGAATGCGGCTTTGTCTGCATGCGTCGGATACTTTGCAACCAGGTCTGGACGTGGGCTGTAAATCGGTTCGCGGTGCTGCGGGATGGCATCCGGAAAGTTCCATACCACCGCACGTGCTTTCGCATTACCGAAGGGGTGGCAGCCGTGGACTTTCATCACGACGCGCTGGATGCCGCCGGACAGATCGGTCTTCCAGTTCTTGCCTTCTGCCGCTTTTTGCTCATCCTCCGTCAAATCGGCCCACCAACCCAGCTTCTTCAACAACACGTGGTCGAATTCGGGGTAACCCGTCGTAATGTCGGCACCGAGCGAATGCGAGCCATCTTCGGCAAGTAGGCTTACACCATCCCGGTCCACGCCGAAGTTGGCGCGGAAATTCCCGCCACCATCCATCACGTGTTTGCTGTTGTCATAAAGATTTGGCGAACCAGGATGCTTGAGTGCTGCGTTGCCGTAACACGGCCACGGCAACCCAAAGTAATCACCGTTCATGTTATAGCCGGTTTCTTTGTCAACAACATCCTTGGTGCAACGTAGCGTCTTCACATCAAACGCATCCATGTTGCGCATATGTGCTTTCAGTCGCTCGGGCGATTGACCGCTGTAGCCAATAGTCCAGGTACCTGCGTTGATCTCACGAAGAATGTCTTCGATTACTGGTTCGTCACCATTGAGCGCAATATTCTGTTTACCGTTTGCTTTGCCAACTAGCTGATCGCTAAAGCCAAACTTCTTGGCAAACAGATACATGATGGTGTGATCTGGTTTGGATTCCCAAAGTGGCTCGATTACTTTCTCTCGCCATTGAATCGAACGATTCGACGCCGTCACACTCCCCACAGTCTCGAACTGCGTCGCAGCGGGCAGCAGATACACGCCATCCTGCCGATCGGGCATCGCTGCGGTCGCAGTCGGATATGGGTCGATAACGACCAACAGATCCAGCTTTTCCATCGCCTTCTTCATGTCCAAACCGCGGGTTTGCGAATTGGGTGCATGACCCCAGTAAACGCAAGCGCGGAGGTTACTCTCCTGATCGATGAGCTCGTTCTTCTCAAGCACACCATCTATCCAGCGCGACACCGTCATGCCAGGCTTTTCCATCATTGCCTGGGAGGCGTATTGCGCTTTAATCCAGTCGTAATCCACGTTCCAGACCTTGGCCCAATGCTTCCAGGAACCCGTTGCCAGACCGTAATATCCCGGCAGAGAATCCGGATTTGGTCCAACGTCGGTGGCGCCCTGAACGTTATCGTGGCCACGGAAAATATTTGCACCACCACCTGATACGCCGATATTGCCAAGCGCCAGCTGCAAGATGCACGATGCACGCACGATTGCATTACCGATGGTGTGCTGCGTCTGGCCCATGCACCAAACAATGGTGGAAGGCCGGTTTTTGGCCATCGCCTCTGCGGCTGCGTAGACTTCAGCCTCAGGCACGCCGCAGGCTTCTTCAACGGCTTTCGGATTCCACTTCTTGAGCACATCCTCTTTAACCTTATCCATGCCAAACACGCGGTCGTTGATGTATTTTGTGTCTTCCCAGCCATTGCTGAAGATGTGATACAGCATGCCAAACAGAAACGGAATGTCGGTACCGGAACGGATACGGATGAACTGGTCGGCTTTGGCTGCCGTGCGGGTAAAGCGCGGATCAACAACGATCATGCGCGCGCCGTTTTCTTTTGCGTTGAGCATGTGCAGCATCGACACTGGATGTGCTTCTGCTGCGTTTGAGCCGATGTACATCGCGCATTTGGTGTTTGACATATCGTTGTACGAGTTTGTCATCGCGCCATAGCCCCAGGTATTGGCCACACCTGCAACAGTGGTGGAGTGACAAATACGTGCCTGGTGGTCAGTATTGTTCGTGCCAAAAAAAGACACAAACTTGCGCATCAAATAGGCTTGCTCGTTATTGTGTTTTGAAGAGCCGATCCAGTAGACCGCATCCGGACCGCTTTCTTTTTTGATCTTCATCATCTGGTCGCCGATCTCATTGATCGCCTGCTCCCAGCTGATGCGTTTGTATTTACCGCCGACCAATTTCATCGGATATCTAAGGCGATGCTCGCCGTGACCATGTTCGCGAATAGCGGCGCCTTTGGCGCAATGCGCACCGAGGTTTATCGGCGAATCAAACACCGGCTCCTGACGTACCCAAACGCCGTTTTGTACTACCGCATCAATGGCACAACCGACCGAGCAATGGCTGCAGATTGTACGTTTTATTTCGAATTTGCCATCACCGACGCCAGGCGCCGCGGCTTCGGCTTTCCTGATCATGGAGAACGGCAGCTGCGAGGCAAACGCACCCGCGCCGGCGACCATGCCGGAACGTCGCAAAAATGCCCGGCGATCCATCGTGCCGATTGTCTTGTTCACCTTGCTCGTTAAACTGCTTATCGCCCCGCTACTCACGCGACCATTGGATTTTTTTGTCAGCAACATGATTGTTCTCCTCGCCTACAACTTGGTGGTTTCGTAATACTGTGAAATGTGCGGCGTGACGTGATAGCCCCTCGGCTTGGCCGGCTTGCTCTCCACGCCAAGTGCGCCCACGATCTCAGTCGTACTGCCGCCGGCAACCACTGCCGCGACAGCACCTGCGCTGGCGAGCGTTGCGCCCAACAAAAAGCTTCTTCGCGTAGATGGTTTCGTGGTGGTCGCGGGCGTTGTGATACTTGGTTCAGGTTTCATTGCGGTACTCCTCGGCGTAAGTGGAGAGGCGAATCATTGACGACGGCTAATTAAAAATTGGAACAAAACTATTGCATTTCAAACGCTTGAATTTCGATCATGAAAAACGCTTTGGCGAACGCGGCCACACGCTTATAGTAATTCGAATTTTCATTATTGATTGCTGCATCGCAGCATGCGATCACCCACGGCTGCAAATGCTTCAAAAAAAAATGCCTTTGTTCGTCAAGCGTCGCCGATGCATTTGCAACATCGCCCAGAATCATCGCCCGCATCACGTCACACATTGCCGCGATATGGTCCTCTGTTTCAGGCATCACGCCATCCCGAGAAAATCCCATTCTGGCAAGGTCGGTCCGCAACTCTGCGAGCGGCTTTTCATTTAAAAATCCGGCTTGGTAATAAGAACCGTAGGGCATAACTGAGGGACGCCCCACCCCGATAAAGAGTATCTCGAACTCTTCACTCAATACGTCTGGTGTTACGAAGCCTGACGCCGCCGCCAGCGCCGCCCACGACTCGAGCAACGCGTGATCACTTGCCGCAGTAGTCGGTTCGGGTGCAATCAGAATCGCTTGCAGGAGGCGTTCATCGGGAGCGCGATAAAACAGATTCGCCAACAGCGCGTAAAAATCTGCCCGCGCCTGATCCTCCTCGGCGATTAAACGCGGATGCTCAAATCGGATCGCTTCCATAACATTCATCATTGATGCCCGCGCCCGTTGCCCGTGAGGATCGAGTATTCCTCCTTGTTCGACATCATGTCCACGACGCGGCAATCGGCGCACATCTGCAAGCGCTTCAGCTTTCCTTCCCCTTGAAACATCGAATGCGCTGCAAGCTTACCCAGCATGTTATCGATCATCTGCTTCGTTCCCAGCGCCTTGCCGCACGAGATGCAGCCGAAAGGTTCGGCCTCGTTTAACACGACTTCAGCTTTGCGGGTCTCATTTAGTAACAAGCGCGGAAACAGCGAAATCGCACTTTCAGGGCAAGTTTCTTTGCAGAGGCCGCATTGCACGCAGTTCCGCTCCAAAAATTTGAGCTGTGGAACTTCGCCGCCATCCATTAACGCTGATTCGGGGCACGCGCCAGCGCAAGCCATGCACATGGTGCATTTTTGCTTGTCAACGTGAATCGCACCAAACAGACTCCCCGCCGGCAACGCAATTTGCACGGGCTTTAATTTGGCATGTCGTATGAAGTGCTCAATGGCAAACTCCAGGGTGCTGCGCTTATCGTTGGAGAGATTGAAACCCGCGGGAACCGGCACCGTCTCGCCGGACGCGATACTTTGCAGCGCGGCGCCGCCATCGTCTGGCTGTAACACCGAGAAGTGGGTACCTGTGTATCCGAGCGCGTGCAGGATGGTTTCACCGAGCGCCATTTTCGCTTTCAGTGCCTCAACATATTGCGGCGCTTCACTGCCCGCCGCCAGTACTGCTACGTGCCCGGCACCGTAGGCAATCGCTCCCAGCAGAACATCCAAACCCGTCGACGCAATGTGCCAGGTTTCCAGTGGCAGGACATTGACTGGCAAGCCAACGCCGGCTCTGGCGAATGCGACGACTGCGTCGCGCCCGTCGGTCGCATTGTGAAACAACACGGCAGGTGTTGCGCCCTGCCCCTTGGCGGCAATCCGATAAGTATTGAGCAAGGTCTTTAATTGTGCGCCACGGTCGGCTACCAGCGGATATTGATAGCTCATTGCACCGGATGGGCACACAGTCGCGCACGCGCCACAGCCCACACAAAGATGCGGGTCTACCTTGACAATGTCGCCGGCACTCGAAATTGCATTGGCTGAACAGATGTCGATACATTTGTTGCAGCCGGTTTTCCTGGAACGGCTGTGCGCGCAGATAGATTCCTTGTAAGCGAAAAACTTCGGTTTCTCGAACTCACCGATCATTTCTGGCAATTCGGTCAGCGCAAGCGCGAGGGCTGCACCATCGACCGCGTGGAAATAACCCTGCGGCGGTTGATGCATACGAAATACCGGCACGGCCCGCAGATCCAGCACGAGATCGAACGGTGCTTTCTGGGGCTGCCCTGCCGATTGCGATTCGAACACCAGTTCGAAAGCACCGAGATATCCAGTCAATGTGAGCAGTTTTCCGACGACAATTTCAGTCTCCGTAACGACCGGAGCAGGCACCGCACCGGTCCACAATACTGCGATCGTCAATGCAGCATCCAGACCTTCAAGTGCTTGTGCGAGGCGTGCCGCGCTGTCCGCAATGACAAGCAAACGCCCGCTCGATTCGTAGGCAACGCTTGCGACTGGCGCCAGCGGCGGCAACTCGCCGAGGGCTAACAGTGCGGCGATCTTGGCATCGAGGGAAATTCGCGATTGGGTATTCGCTGGCGATGAAACGGACCAACCTTGTGCTTCGAGAGGCGCCAATGGTTCGTGGCCTGGACCATGAACTTCTGTCCCTGCATGATTGGCTGCTGCGGCCACTGCCGCCGCGGCAGCTAATACACCGTCTTCACGAATGATTGCTCTCTCCTCAAATTATTTTTTTATTGGTCTGACACACAAATGACTCAGCCGTGATTCTACAAGTCCTGCGAGGCAAGATTGATCATCTTTGTACACACGTTTGTTACTGATTTAGTCTAACCAAGAGCAGGTATTGCGCTGCGGTTCTATGTACTTTCTCGCCGTTGCTCAGATTGCAATGCCTTCTCGGCATCACCATTGGCAGGTACTGCCTCGTCTCGCGTTAGCGCGTCAACATGGGCGGACGGCGGTGCCGTGGCGATTTGATCCATTCGCGGCATCGCTGTCTCAGGAGGCTGTCCGGTTGAAACTTTCTCGCTGGCGCCTGTCTCCTCTTCGTCGTCAAATAAACCCAGTGTCTTCGATATGCTCATCTGGCGAATGATGTCCAACGACAACGGCTGATGGACGGAATAGTCATCGATATATATGTCCAGCCGATCCATAACGTTGTAATGAGGGTCGGTAAAGAGCTTCTTCATCGCCAGATTGCGTAACTGAGGATCGACATCCTTTGCCATGAACGGCGAGAAGTCAGATTGCGGCGTGAGACTGTCAAGCGAAGGCAATGCGTCCGCGACCGGTGAATCGGGCAAAACCCCCGTCGCACGGATGTCTGCAGCCACTTTTGGCTTGTCAGGCCCGTCAATGCTAGTGTTTCGTGCGCCTTCCACCGGCTCGATATCTGTGGGCTGTTCCGCGATAGGAGTGTCTTGCGCTTGCGTGCTGTGTTTTACCCTCGCCCAGCGCGACAGGAAGCGCTCATCGGTCGAAGGCTCAGATTTTTTGTCGACGCTCATCGCATTCCGCTTTTGTAACGCCCGTCCTTACTTTCAAACGACTTTGGCCGGATACGTTGCTTTCTCGTTGGTGGCTCATAATTTTCCCGCACCCAGTCCGACAATGCCGCAAAAATATCCGGCGGCATGGCAACGCTCTCGACCTTTTCCTGTGCGTCCATCAATCTGGCCGCCTCGTTATAGCTCAAGGTTACGATATGCGGATAAATAGAAACACCATCTCCGTCTTCCCCTTCGTCCACACGCCAGGTCACAAACACCTTTGGTTCTGGCGCGGTAACATTCAAATAGTAGCCCTCTCCCTCATCGCGAAACACCATCAACACAAAGCCGGGAAAGAGCTTGTGCAATAACCCTTCACGCTCCATCAGCACGCGCGGTTCAGTCGCGCTTCCGTCGTCCGGGAGTACGCCCGCCAGTTGCCATTTTTCACTTTGCCAACGATTGTTGACGGCGATGCGTTCCATCACCACCGAAATTGCGAATGCTAATTTTTCCAATTTTGCTCCGTTTCGTGCCGACCAAATTGTGTCGGCGTCTCGCGTTGCAGTTTCTCACAACACAACCGCCACACAAACCGCGCTTCAGAACCAGGTGGTAATTCCGTTATCCTATGCACATGGCAGCAAGAGACACTATCAACATCATACCCATTGCCGAAATCCGCTCGCAACGTATTCCAGCGCTAACCGGCAAGGTAGATCCGCAGTTACTTGCCGACACCCGTGGGCGGCGGCTGCGCGATTTACGCATCTCGGTCACAGATCGATGCAACTTTCGTTGTACCTATTGCATGCCGAAGGAAGTATTCGACGCCAATTACGCTTTTCTGCCGCACGCGGAGTTGCTCACGTTTGAAGAAATTGTTCGTGTTGCGAAAATTTCGCATGCGTTAGGCGTCGAGAAAATCCGCCTTACCGGTGGCGAGCCGTTGCTAAGGAAAGGTATCGAGCGACTTGTCGAAATGCTCTCTACCGCATTGCCTAATGTGGATTTAACGCTCACGACCAACGGTAGTGGCCTGAAGGCGAAAGCGCAAAGCCTCAAAGACGCGGGATTGAAGCGCGTCACCGTCAGCCTCGATTCTCTCGACGAGACCACTTTCCGCGCAATGAACGATATCGATTTTCCGGTTGCCAAAGTGCTGGCGGCGATCGACACCGCCGCCAATGTTGGTCTAGGGCCAATCAAGATAAACACAGTGATTAAACGCGGCGTGAACGATCACCAGATCATCGACATGGCGAAGTACTTCAAAGGATCTGGCCATATCGTGCGCTTTATCGAATTCATGGATGTCGGTGCCACCAATGGCTGGCGTATGGACGATGTGATTCCGTCGGCGGAAGTGGTGCGTCGTATCAACGCAGTATTTCCTCTTGCAGTCGTGGACGCCAATTACCAGGGCGAAGTCGCGGCGCGCTGGCGTTATGCCGATGGCTCGGGCGAGATCGGCGTTATTTCCAGCGTGACCGAAGCCTTTTGCGGCAGTTGCACGCGTGCACGCCTCTCGACTGATGGACAGATTTTTACCTGCCTGTTTGCGGAAAAAGGCTATGACCTGAAGCGACTATTGCGCGGTGGTGACGAAAAGAGTGCAGACTTGGGCATCCGCGATGCGCTCGCTGCAATCTGGCAGCAACGTGCGGATGGCTATTCGGAAATTCGGACGGCTGATACCGCGAAGGCGCGTAAGGTTGAGATGAGTTTTATTGGGGGATGAGACGGTGGGTAAACAGCGTAAGCTGAACATAGTCAGCAGCACGAAAGCGGACGCTGGCGTCGGCTTCTTCGCTGGTATTTCGAGGCTTTTCTATTTTGCACTCAGTCTACTTCTACTGTGTGGGTCGATTGCCACATTTGTCGAACGACCCGACGCAAAAGCATGGGCTGCGGTAGCGTTCATGCTTAGTGTTGTTTTGTTAGTTTTCACTTTGTTTGCCAGCGACAAAACTATGATTGATGCCGGACCGAATCCCTAGCCAAAAGCACAAATGCACATCCCCGCTCTCCTCCAATTCCTCGAAGGCCTCGCCGAAAACAATAATCGGCCATGGTTTCTCCACAACAAGCCGTCGTACGACATCCTGCGCGAAGAATTTACTGAACTTGTTGCAGACATCGTCCAGCGTGTGGCGAAATTCGATAAGGAAATCGAACTGGTTGATCCGAAGAAGTGCCTGTTCCGGATCTATCGCGATGTGCGTTTTTCAAAGAACAAAGTCCCGTACAAGACGCATTTCTCCGGCGTCATCGGCGGCAAGACGACAGACAAATCCCGGCCGTCATATTATTTCCAGATCAACGAAAAAGGCGTGCTGGGTGTCGGTGGCGGTATCTATATGCCTGAGCCAGACACATTGCAAAAGATTCGCCACTTCATTATCGGCGAGCCCGCATTGCTCGATGCGCTGCTGAAGCATAAAGGCCTGATCAAAAGTTTTGGCGGACTTTCTGAGGAAGATCGCATGCAGCGACCACCCAAGGGCTACCAGCATTTGTCGGCAGATCACCCCCATATAGAAGTTATCAAAAACCGGCATTTTTTCGCCTTTGCAGAAACGGGCCTGAAGAAGAAACTTTCAAAAGATATGGCGAAAACAATCGGCGATCAGTTTGAAGATTTGCATCCATTGATTGTTTGGCTCCGGGAGGCAGTAAGGTAGCAAACACAAGTACTGGCGCGGGTTGCAGACTGTTTATTCGCCAGAGACCTCGCCAATGCTGGACCTTTGCATTTAATTCACACCATGTCCTACCGCCCTGTCCTCACCAACGCTGCACGCCCTTCCACGTTTACGGTCAATGCCATCGACGAAAATGGGATTGTTCAGCCCACACCCATTGCGGGTGAGCATCCCCTGACGATCTTTGTTGACAAGCGCGAAATCCTGACCATCATGACGCTGGGCGCTGCGCCCGAAGCACTCGTCATTGGCTATCTGCGCAACCAGCGTCTGCTTGAATCGATTGAAGATATCGTGTCTGTGCAAGTTGATTGGGAAGTGAATGCGTGTTCGGTTACCACGCGAAACGGCCTGAAAAACCTCGATGAAAAAATGGCCAAGCGCACCAAGACCACCGGATGCGGTGAAGGCACGGTTTTCGGCGATTTGATGGCGGACCTGGAAAACGTGAAGCTGCGTGCCGATGTTCGCCTGAATGAAGGAACGCTTTACTCCATGTTGAACAATGTGCGGTTGTATGAGTCGATCTATAAGCAGGCGGGGGCGGTGCATGGGTGTGCGCTGGTGCAGAATGAAATATCCCCCTCTCCCTCGGTCCCTCTCCCACAGGGGGAGAGGGAGGCGACCAGCTTAGAGGCGGCGTTAAAGGTTGGAAGCTTTTCTTCCCTCCCCCCTCGTGGGGGAGGGATCGAGGGAGAGGGGGTGCGGATGCATAAGACGAGCGTATTTGCTTAGCGGTACATCAAAGCTCAAACGCATAATCGATGGAAAGAGGCGCATGGTCGCTGAACCGCTCGTCTTTGTAGATGCGTGCGTATTCGGCGGTGGCGGCAATGCCTGGTGTGCAGATGTGATAGTCGATACGCCAGCCGACATTCTTGTTCCAGGCATCGCCACGGTTGGACCACCAGGTGTATTGATCAGGCAGCGGAATAAGACGACGGAATACGTCGACATAGCCGACGTCATCGAACAATTTGGTAAGCCATTCGCGCTCTTCGGGCAGGAAGCCGGAATTCTTCTTATTACCGCGCCAATTTTTGAGATCAATTTCCTTGTGCGCGATATTCCAGTCGCCGACGATGATGACTTCACGACCGGCGCTCTTCAGCTTCTGCAGATAGGTCATGAATGCGTCAAGAAAGCGGAACTTCTTTTGTTGCGCCGCCTCGGATGCCGAACCCGAAGGCAAATACAACGAAATTACCGAGAGATTGCCAAAATCGGCCTGTAAATAACGTCCCTCAACGTCGATCCACTTGATGCCAGTGCCGACGATCACGTTGTTGGGTTCACGCTTGCAATACATCGCCACCCCCGCATAGCCTTTTTTCTCGGCCGGATGGTAAAAGGCGTGCCAGTTTTTCCAGGGACGCGCGGCTTCAGGAATGTCGCTTTCGAGCGCCTTGATTTCCTGCAAGCAGATTACGTCTGCCCTCTGGCGCTTGAGCCACGTAAACATTCCCTTTGTTGTCGCGGAGCGAATGCCATTGCAGTTGACGGTGATTATTCGCATGAGTAAGTATTGAATTTCAGACGGGAAACCGCGATTATGCGGGATTACCGCATAGCCCTTCAAACTCATGACCATCTCTGCAGATTTCCGCCACCGATTCGTCGATTTCGCAATAAAGCAAAATGCACTGTGTTTTGGCGAATTTAAAACCAAAGCGGGGCGGCAATCGCCGTATTTTTTTAATTCCGGCTTGTTCAGCGATGGCGCGGCGTTGGCGGGCGTGACACGCTTCTATGCCGAGGCGGCACTCGCGTCCGGCATTCAATTCGACATGCTGTTTGGTCCGGCATATAAAGGCATCACACTCAGCGCAGGTATGGCGATTGCGTTGGCAGGCATGGGCCGCAATGTGCCTTTTGCCTTCAATAGAAAAGAAGCCAAGGACCATGGTGAAGGTGGTCTCATTGTCGGCGCGCCACTGCAGGGGCGCGTGTTGATCATTGATGATGTCATTTCAGACGGCGCCTCGAAACGTGAAGCGGTGGATATAATCCGTGCCGCTGGGGCTACCCCTGTAGGTGTGCTTATCGCGCTGGATCGTCAGGAGGTTGGCACGGTACCGGGCAGCACCACTTCGGCAGCACAGGAATTCAACCAAACCGCCGGGGTGCCCGTTATTGCTGTAGCAACACTTGCCGACATCATCAACTATCTCGGATTACAATCGGTGAAACACGACAACCTCGAAAAAATAGAAGCCTATAAACGGCAATACGGTGCCACTTTATGAAAATTACGCGCATAAAATTTCTCGTTTCTGTTGCCATTGCTACCGCGATGCAGATAGCCGCCAGCCCTGCACACGCCACCTATAAGTGCGTGGATGAAAAGGGTATCACCCACTATGGCGACATCATGCCTTGGCAATGCGAAAAGAAACCCGTGGTCGAAATGAGCAAGCAGGGCAACGTGGTGCGCAAAATCGACGCGCCTTTGACGCCCGAACAGCTTAAGGCAATAGACGACAACCGGGTCCGCGATAAGGCCAAGGCAGATTTAGTCGCCGGGCAAAAACTCCGGGACAACGCCCTGATTTCGACCTACGGGGCTGAGCGCGAATTTGACGTGGCGCGGGACAAAGACATCGCGAATCTCGACTCGCGCCGCAACACGCTGGCTGCGCGCACCAGCGATGTCGACAAGCTTCTCGCGAAATTGAACACCGACATGGAGTTCTACCAGGCTGGTAAAAGCAAAACATCCAAAGTGAAAGAAGCACCGCCCCAACTCGTGCAGGACCAGAAGCGAGCGGCGACGGATGCAGCGGCCATCCGCGCAGAGCTCGAAAGAATCGACAAAGGCAAAGTCGAAATTGCCGCGCGCTACGACGCTGAAAAGGCGCGTTGGAAGCGCCTTAAAGGGGGAATGCCGGCAGGCACTTTGCTGGAAGAGCAGGGCAATATCGCCGTGGCTCCGGAAATACGTAGCCAGATTGTCGGCAAATCACCGGTCATTCCCGGTCGTACGCGAGGGGTGGCAACCTGTCAGGGCAAAGTCCACGGGTGCACGCTGAACGTTATGCACCTTTGCCGGGGGCCTAACATTGGCGGCAACGGCGTTAATCAACTCGCCGTAAAGTGCTTGGAGGATAAACGCTAGCGCCCGTTTTTGCCGTCTTTGCAGGTGCCTCATTTAAACGCGCCGAATTGGCGCGTTTTCGTCTCAGGAGCGAAATGTATATCCCAAACCATTTCAACGAAGTTGATCGGGCGCGCATTCTCGCATTGTTGCGCGATTACGGCTTTGCGACGTTAATTTCCACGACTGCAAATGGGCCGCTGGTAACACATGCACCGGTGCAAATAGACGAAAGCCGGGATGTGCTGATCGGCCATATCGCGCGCGCCAATCCGCATACGGCGGCGATACAGAATGGCGCCTCGATGTTGGCCATTTTTCACGGCCCGCATAGCTACATTTCTCCCACTTGGTACCGCGACGAAAACCCTCGCGTCCCCAATGTGCCGACCTGGAATTACGCCATCGTCCACGTCAGTGGCACGGTCACTCGCATCGATGACGATGCCGCAAAATGGCAGATCGTGAAGGATCTTGCTGCGCAATACGAGGCCGGTTCCGCGACGCCATGGGATCCGCACAGCCTCGATGCGCACGCCTCCCAACTCGGCGCGATTGTCGGCTTTGAAATTGCGATTACCAACATTGAAGCAAAGCTCAAGCTCTCGCAGAATCGCTCAGCGCAAGATCAGGGGAATGTGATCGCTAAATTGGCAACGAGTGAATTTTCCGAAGTGCGCGCAACGGCAGCGCTAATGCGGGAAAACCTGGCGCGCAAGTAATTCGCTACGACGACAGTTTTCGCTTGAGAATTTCGGTCACTTGCGCCGGATTTGCCGTTTTGTTGCTCGCCTTCATCACCTGACCAAACAGTGCATTGAGCGCTTTTTCTTTTCCGGCTTTATATTCTTCGACGGATTTTTGGTTGGCTTTGATCACGTCATCGACCATTTTTTCGATTGAGCCGATATCAGATACCTGTTTCAAACCGCGCATTTCGATGATGACATCAGCGGCGCTGTCACTATTGTCAGCGTCGTCACCATTCGCGATTGCGCGAAAAACCTCTTTCGCCGCCTTGCCTGAAATTGTCTGGTCGGTCACTCTGCTGAGCAACACTGCAAGCTGGGCCGGACGTATCGGCGCCGTCGCGCTGCCAAGTTCGTTCATGAGAGCCGACAAATCGCCAAGCACCCAGTTGGCGACAAGCTTTGCGTGTGTAACGCCGACGATGGCCAAAACATCCTCAAAGAACTTGGCGAGATTGCTGTTTGCCGTTAGCTGCGCTGCGTCGTATGGCGACAGCGAAAGATCAGCGACGAGGCGCTCGCGCATTTGTGCAGGCAATTCGGGCATCGCCGATCGAATTTGGTCGATCCAATCCTGCGAAATCTCCAGCGGCAACAAATCCGGATCCGGGAAATAACGGTAGTCCATCGCGTCTTCCTTGGAGCGCATCGACCGGGTCTCGTCGCGATCCGAGTCATACAGCCGCGTCTCCTGCATGACCCTGCCGCCATCTTCGATAAGCTCGATCTGGCGACGTACTTCGTACTGAATCGCTTTTTCCAGAAAGCGGAACGAATTGACGTTCTTGATCTCGGCACGCGTCCCCAGTTTCATTTCGCCTGCGCGTCGCACAGACACGTTCGCGTCACAGCGGAATGAACCCTCCTGCATATTGCCGTCGCAAATGCCGATCCAGGTCACGATTGAGTGCAGCGTCTTCGCGTATGCAACGGCTTCTTCAGCCGAAGCCATGCACGGCTCAGTCACGATTTCCAGCAGCGGCGTACCCGCACGATTCAAATCGATGCCCGAAACGCCACTCGTTTCCAAGCCTTCGTGCAGCGATTTGCCGGCGTCTTCTTCAAGATGTGCGCGAGTGAGTTGAACTGTTTTTTCAACACCAGCCACAGAGATATTGACCTCGCCACCCACCACGACAGGCAACTCGAACTGGCTGATTTGATAACCCTTCGGCAAATCTGGATAGAAGTAATTCTTGCGGGCAAAAATGGAACGCGGCGCGATCTTGGCGTTGACCGCCAAGCCAAATTTGATGGCACATGCGACAGCGCCTTTATTTAGAACGGGCAAGGTCCCGGGCAGTGCTAGGTCAATAACACTGGCCTGCGTATTTGGCGGTGCGCCATATTGTGTGGGCGAACCGGAAAATATTTTCGAGGCGGTCGAAAGCTGGGTATGCGTTTCCAGCCCGATCACTACCTCCCAACCATGTGGAATGCCGCTCACGCAAACGCCTCTGGACAACGCGTATGCCAATCGGTTACTTGCTGATACTGATGCGCGGCAGCGAGCATGCGGCCCTCGTCGAAATAGTTACCGATAATCTGCAAGCCGACCGGCATATTGCCGTCGCCAAAGCCGCACGGCACCGACATTCCCGGTAAGCCTGCCAAGCTCACGCCCAACGTGTAAATATCTTCAAGGTACATCGCGACCGGGTCGTTGTTTTTAGCGCCGATATCCCACGCAGTAGTCGGCGCAACCGGGCCCATGATGAAATCGCAGGATTTAAAGGCTTCCTGAAAATCGAGCCCAATCAAGCGGCGCACGCGTTGCGCTTGCAGATAATAGGCGTCGTAGTAGCCGTGCGAAAGCACGTAAGCGCCAGTCAAAATACGCCGCTTCACTTCCGGTCCGAATCCTTCGGCACGCGAGTTTGCGATCATCTCGGCCAGATCGTTATATTTTTTGCTGCGATGTCCGTAGCGCACACCGTCAAAGCGGCTTAAATTGCTCGACGCCTCCGCGGGCGCGATCACGTAATACGCGGGAATGGAAAGGGTGGTGCGCGGCAGGGAAATATCGACACGCGTGGCACCCAGTTTTTCGAACTCTTTCAGCGCGCACTCAACCGCGTTGGCGACGTCGAAAGACAGGCCCGCGCCGAAAAATTCCTTGGGCACGCCGATTCGCATACCTTGAAGCGTAGATCCAGTATCGGCGGAATTCCCGGAGGCAAAAGCCGCCACGAACCGCGCCAGTATTGGAGCCTTGGCGATTTCACTATTCAGACTGGTTGAATCGCGCTCATCAAAGCCCGCCATCGCATCGAGCAGCAAGGCGCAATCCTCAGCACTTTTCGCCATCGGCCCGCCTTGATCCAGGCTGGAGGCGAATGCAATCATGCCGTAGCGTGACACGCGGCCATACGTTGGTTTGATGGCTGTGATGCCGCACATGGCGGCAGGCTGGCGCAGCGAACCGCCGGTATCGGTGCCGGTTGCGGCTGGCGTCAAGCCGGCAGCAATCGCTGCGGCCGATCCGCCCGATGAACCACCCGGTATTTTGGCGAGATTCCACGGGTTTTTGACCGGTCCGAATGCGGAGTTTTCGTTCGAGGACCCCATCGCGAACTCATCGCAGTTCAGCTTGCCGAGGCAAACCATGCCCGCCCCTGTCCCTAATTTCTCAACGACGGCTGCATCAAAAGGCGATACGTAGTCGGCGAGCATGTTGGAGCCGGCGGTGGAGCGCCAATCCCTGGTGACAAAAATATCTTTGTGGGCCACGGGAATACCGGTCAGGGCACCCGCTTCACCACGGGCGATGCGGGCGTCGGCCTCGCGTGCCTGTCCCAGCGTGAGGCCGCGATCAATATGCAAGAAGGCATTCAGCGTCAGTGCTTTTTCGGCACGTGCCAGAAAATACTCCGCGAGTTCGGTCGCTGATACTTGTTTTGTATCCAGCGCTGCGCGAAGTACTTTGAGGGATGCGTTGGCAAAGCTCACACGGGGCTCAATCGAGGACTCTGGGCACGAGGAACAAGCCGTTTTCCTGCTCAGGGGCGTTGGCCATGTTGGCGTCGCGTTGATCCGATTCGGTAACGCAATCCTCCCGCAAACGCTGCGCCATATCCTGCACGACAGCCAGCGGGTGCGACAAGGGTTCGAGGCCCGTGGTGTCGACCGCCTGCAGTTCGTCGATCAGTCCAAAAATACCGGCGAGTTGCGCCTGTAACTGCGCCACATCGGCTTCCGAAACAGTGATTCTTGCCAGATGCGCGATGCGCTTGAGATCGTCAGGGGTGAGTTTCATGCGCAGGTGTAATGCTGGATTGGAGTTGCCGAACTGGATTTCGCGACGGTTGCAGGTCGGAATGTTCCGCAAAAAACTACTGATTTACCCTCAAATTGCGAGCAATCTACATGCTTTTGCAGGCTTGATACGGTATTATAGTCCATTGGCTGGATAGCCCCGCCTGTATAGGGGGATTCACTCGTTTCGCTTTGGGGAAACGCCGGTAAAAAGTATCAGTTTTCAGTAGTCGTTACCGCGAATTCAGGCGCACCGGTGACGACAGCAGCTACCCCTCGCTTGCAGCGCGCGTTGCTCGCTGCATCGAGCAACCGTTTCGCGGGCTAGCGGCATGCCGCTAGAATTCCCCGCTCAACCCCCAGCCCTTTCCAAAGGGGAAGGGTGAGAAATGCGGCACACAAAAACGTGTGCCGGTTACAAGGATTGCTACATGTTTTCGTTCTTCTCGAAGTACCTCTCCACCGATCTCGCGATCGACCTCGGCACCGCAAATACCCTCATTTATGTTCGTGGCAAAGGCGTCGTTCTCGACGAGCCTTCGGTCGTTGCCATACGGCAGGAATCTGGCCCGAACTCCAAGAAAACCATTCAGGCCGTCGGTCAGGCTGCCAAAATGATGCTCGGCAGAACGCCGGGCAACATTACCGCCATACGGCCGATGAAAGACGGTGTGATTGCCGACTTCCACACCACTGAGCACATGCTCAAGTTTTTTATCAAGAAGGTACACGACGCACAGTGGTACCTTCCCAGCCCGCGAATCGTAATCTGCGTGCCCTGCGGCTCGACCCAGGTGGAGCGCCGCGCGATTCGGGAATCTGCCGTTGCAGCAGGCGCGTCGCAAGTATTCCTGATCGAAGAGCCGATGGCCGCGGCCATCGGTGCTGGCCTGCCGATTGCCGAGCCGACTGGATCAATGGTCGTTGACGTTGGCGGCGGCACCACTGAGGTGGGCGTGATTTCGCTCGGCGGTATCGTTTACTCGGCGTCGGTGCGCGTGGGTGGCGACAAGTTCGACGAAGCCATCATCAATTACATTCGCCGCAACTACGGCATGCTGATCGGTGAAGCCACGGCGGAAAACATCAAGAAGACCATCGGCTCGGCCTTTCCGGGCAGCGAAGTGCGCGAGATGGAAGTGAAGGGTCGCAATTTGGCCGAAGGCATCCCGCGCTCGTTCACGATTTCATCAAACGAAATTCTGGAAGCGCTCACCGAGCCCCTCAATTCGATTGTGTCCGCGGTGAAGTCTGCGCTCGAACAAACGCCACCTGAGTTGGGTGCCGACATCGCCGAAAAGGGCATGGTCCTGACCGGCGGCGGTGCGCTACTGAGGGAGCTCGACCGCCTGCTGGTGGAAGAGACCGGTCTGCCGGTGATCGTGGCGGACGACCCGTTGACCTGCGTCGTACGCGGTTCAGGCCGCGCGCTGGAGGAAATGGACAAGCTTGGCTCTGTGTTTACCCACGAATCATGATGCGCGGCTCCCCTGGGGCCGATGGTAATAGGTTAACGACGGGACCGGGTTGAAATGCCAGCCTATCAAGAAAATTTCTTTACTCGCGGGCCAAGCCCGCTGGCCCGACTGACTTTTTTTTCGCTCGTCGCCATCGTCATCATGATCGCGGATCACCGCTTTCAGGCATTGGCTTTTGTGCGTCTTGGCGTCTCGGTGATGCTCACGCCGATCGAACAGACGCTGCTGCTACCGGGAAAATTATTGCAGCGCTTGAACATCCATTTTTCTGATCAGCAACGCTTGGTCGCGGAGAACGCGGCGTTGAATACGAAAGTCATGGACCTGACGGCGGGTCATCAACAGGCGCAGCTAATCCGTGCCGAGCGCACTTATTTTGCTTCGCTCAGTGACGCCAACAAGCGATTCGGCGATCGCGGCCTGATCGCCGAAATTATTCGCGATGCACGCAACCCTTACGTTCGCAAAGTCATCATCGACAAAGGCCTGCTGCAAAAAGTCGAACTCGGCTCGCCGGTTCTCGATGAATCAGGCGTCTTGGGCCAGATTACGCGTGTGCACCCG
>ENA-OFCE01000799-OFCE01000799.1-metagenomes-genome-assembly--contig:-NODE-799-length-18885-cov-5.223420_pt1 | contig 18885 bp, 21 predicted proteins | sample MGYA00153388_OFCE01 | MGnify analysis MGYA00153388
GCGCGGCGACGACGACGAACAGCGGCAATGTCCAGGGTCGCATCAGCGCAAGCGGCAGATATTCGGGATCCTCCGCCGTGCCGTAGCGCGTGCGCTGGTGGTGGAGCGTGTGCACCCCTTCATAAAGGAACGACGGAACGAGCAGCGGAATCCCGACGACCAGGTTCCAGCCCAGCCGAAAGCCGGTCAGCGTCGCATGCTTCACGTGCGTCAATTCATGGATGAAGCTGCCCGCGCGGTAGAGGGCGAGCACCGCGACGATCCCGATCACCGACGAGGGGCTGCTGCGCGGCGACGGCGCCTTCGAGGTCATCCGGGTGTACGCGGGCGTGCCGTTCGCGCTGGAGGAGCACCTCGAGCGCCTGGCGCGCTCGGCGGCGAACCTGCGCCTGGAGCTCTCTCCGCCGGACGTTCGTGCGGATGTCGAGGCGCTGCTGGCCGAGGCGGGAACCATCGACGCGGCGCTTCGGGTGCTCGTCACGCGCAGCGGCCGGCGCATCGGGATCGTCGAGGCGCTGAAGGAGCTGCCGCCGACGCTGGCGCTGGTGACGATCGCCTACGCCCCGACCCGCGTCATGGACGGCGTGAAGTCGCTCTCCTACGCGGCGAACATGCTCACGCGGCGCCTGGCGCAGGAGCAGGGCGCCGACGACGCGCTGCTGCTCACGCCGCACGGCCGGGTGCTCGAGGGGCCGACCGCGTCGTTCTTCGCGGTGCTCGACGGCGCGCTCGTGACCCCGCCGCTCAGCGACCACGTCCTCGACTCGATCACCCGGCTCGGTCGCGCCTACAACATCGCGGCACCGGCCTCGGGCCGGATCCTGTCCGGTGGTGTCGACTCGAGCGCGCTGTACCCGCCGAAGCGGTTCTTCGGTGCGGCGCGCAACATCGAGCACGGCGGGTCGCTGACCATCCTGGCGACGGCGCTCGTCGAGACCGGGTCGAAGGCCGACGAGGTCATCTTCGAGGAGTTCAAGGGCACCGGTAATTCGGAAATCGTGCTCGACCGCAAGGTCGCGGACAAGCGGATCTTCCCGTCGCTCGATGTCGGCAAGTCCGGCACCCGCAAGGAAGAGCTATTGGTCGAGCAGTCGGTCCTGACCAAGATGTGGGTGCTGCGCCGGATTTTGATGCAGATGGGCACGATCGACGCGATGCAGTTCCTGCTCGACAAGATGAAGGACGCCAAATCGAACGAGGACTTCTTCGCCAGCATGAACCAGTAGCTGAGCCGGTAAACCCGGCACGCTTCAGGCGTGTCGGGTTCGCCGCCTCCCGGACCTGATCGAACAGATGCTCAACTTCTCCTCCATCTTCACCAGCGCCGGGCTCGCCAACCTTGGCCAGATCATCGTCGGCGATCTGACGATGGCGGGCGACAATGTCGTGATCATGGGGTCGCTCGCCTCCGGACTGCCCGAGAAGGACCGTAGGAGGGTCCTGCTGTTCGGCGTCGGCATGGCGCTGGTATTCCTTATCGGTTTCGCGCTGCTGGCCACGCAGTTGCTCAAGATCACGGGCTTGGTGTTTGCTGGCGGATTGCTGCTGCTGTGGGTCGCGTACAACATGTTTCGTGAGCTTCACCCTGCCACGGTGGTGATCGCCGACGATCCGGAAACTTCCGCGGTCGAAGGTCCGCCGGCGACCAAGACCCTGCTGCGCGCCGCGATCCAGATCATGGTCGCCGACCTGAGCATGAGCCTCGACAATGTCCTGCTCGTCGCCTCGATCGCGCGTGATAACCCCGCCTTGTTGTTCATCGGGCTGACCTTTTCGGTGCTGCTGATGGGTCTGGCCGCTAATTATGTCGCCAAGCTGATCCAGCGCTATCACTGGATCACCTACATCGGGCTGGCGGTGATTCTCTATGTCTCGGTCAAGATGATCTACGAGGGCTGGGTCGGCGGCGAGCATGTGATGGGGTTGAGGACCGTGCTCGGCCTGGGCTAGGGCAAGGCGATGGATTTCAGCCACCTGCTCAGCGCCGACGCGATCGCGGTCTTCTTCGAGATTCTCGCGATCGACATCGTCCTCGCGGGCGACAATGCGATCGTTGTTGGCGCGCTTGCGGCCGGGCTTCCCGCCGACCAGCGCAAGAAGGTCATCCTGATCGGCGTCCTTGCCGCATTGGTATTGCGGATCGCCTTCGCGTTGGTTGTCAGCCAATTGCTCCAGATCGTCGGACTGATCCTCGCCGGCGGGCTGCTATTGCTGTGGGTGGCGTGGAAGATGTGGCGCGAATTGCGGCATGCGCGGGAATCCGCCGGGTCTCCCGAGATCGAAGGCGACGAGCATAGCGGCGTAAAGGCGTCCAAGAGCTTCGCCAGCGCTGCGTGGGGCGTTGCGCTGGCCGATGTCAGCATGAGCCTCGACAATGTGCTGGCGGTCGCCGGAGCGGCCAAGGATCATCCGCAGATATTGGTCTTCGGGCTAATATTGTCAGTGATCCTGATGGGCATCGCGGCAAACTTCATCGCGCGCTACATCGAGCGCTATCGCTGGATCGGCTATGTCGGCCTGGCGGTGATCGTGTGGGTTGCGGGCAAGATGATATGGGAGGGCGCGCATGCCGTCGCGCCGGTGATGGGGCTCTGACCGACACCATTTTTGCGTTGTCGAGCGGGCGTCCGCCGTGCGCGGTGGCGGTGATCCGGAGTAGCGGACCGCAAGCATTTTCGGCGGCCGAGATGTTGTGCGGGACATTGCCGGCGGTGCGCCAAGCAGCATTGCGAGCAGTATATGATGGGGGTGAGCTGATTGACCATTGCCTGGTGCTGCGGTTCGATGGGCCGGCGTCGGCAACTGGAGATAATGTCGTGGAATATCAATGCCATGGCGGTCGAGCGGTCACTGACGCCATGCTCGCCGCCTTGGCCAAACTGCCGGGAATGCGCGCCGCCAAGCCGGGCGAATTCACGCGGCGGTCATTCGCCAATGGCCGGATCGACCTGACCGAGGCGGAAGGCCTCGCCGACCTGCTCGAGGCCGAAACCGAGTCGCAGCGGCGGGCGGCGATGCGCAATGCCGAGGGCGGGCTTCGACGGCAGGTCGAGGCGTGGCGCGAGGCCGTCGTGATCCTGTCGGCGCGGGCGGAGGCGGCGATCGATTATGTCGGGGATGAGGACGAGACCGCGGCTGACGAGCGCGGGCTGGCCGACGAGGCGATGCAATTGGCGGACGAGATGGCAACGTGGCTCGCCCGGCCCCGTGCCGAGGCGCTAAAGGACGGCATCAGGGTCGTCGCTTCTGGCCCGCCCAATGCTGGAAAATCAAGCCTGATCAATGCATTAAGCGGCATCGACCGAGCGATTGTGACGTCAGTTGCAGGGACCACGCGTGACGTCATCGAGGTGCCGTTGGCGATTGGCGGCGTGCCGTTCGTGCTGGTCGATACCGCCGGATTGCGCCCGAGCGGTGATGAGGTCGAGCAGATCGGCATTGCGCGCGCCGAAGCCGAATCGCGACGGGCGGATATCTTGCTGTGGCTTGGCGTACCAGGCAATGCGCCAGATCATGCCGGGCTGATCCGGGTCCATGCCCGCACCGATTTGCCAGGACGCGAGGTGGCCCCCACTGATTCATGGGCAGTGTCGTCGACGACGGGGGCGGGAATAAGCGAACTGACCGACCAGTTACGCAGCAAGGCGCTCGCGATCTTGCCGGCGGATGATGAAGTCTCGATCAATCGACGCCAAGCCGATTGTCTCGCGGAGGCGGAGGTTGCGCTTCGCGATGCCGCTGGCGGCCAGATCGAAATCACCGCCGATTCGCTTCGAAGGGCGCGCGAGTCGCTTGATCGCATCACCGGGCGTTCGGGCGTCGACGACATGCTCGACGCATTGTTCGGGCGCTTTTGCCTCGGCAAGTGATGTTCCACGTGAAACATCTGCAATTTGTCCGCGACATCGTCTAAGGCGACTCGCATGTTCGACGTATTGGTCATTGGCGCGGGTCACGCGGGCTGCGAAGCGGCTGCAGCGGCTGCGCGTCGCGGCGCACGCGTTGGGTTGATCACCTTCCGCGCGGAGGATATCGGCCAGATGAGCTGCAACCCATCTATCGGCGGCGTCGGCAAAGGCCATCTGGTTCGGGAGCTCGACGTCTTCGACGGATTGATGGCGCGCGCGGCGGACAAAGCCGCCATCCACCGCCGCATGCTCAATCGCAGCAAGGGACGTGCAGTCCACGGGCCGCGCGTCCAGGCCGATCGGGCGTTGTACCAAAAAGCTATGCAGGCCGCGACAGCTGGGTCCGGAGTCAAGATCATCGTTGGCGAGGCAGAGGAAGTTCTGCTCGATAGTGGCCGGGTTTGCGGACTGCGGCTGGTGGGTGGGGCCGATCTTCACGCACCCGCGGTGGTGATCGCAACCGGGACGTTTCTCGACGCGAGACTCTTTTGCGGCATGGAGCAGGTATCGGGCGGCCGGCGAGATGAAAGCACGTCCGTCCCGCTCGCTCATCAGTTGCGCGAATGGGGCGTAGCGCAGGGCCGTTTGAAGACCGGTACACCACCGCGGATTGATGGCCGCACGGTGGACTGGGCCCGGCTCACCCCACAGCCAAGCGACACCGACGCCTGGTCAATGTCAGCTTGGCCCTCACGTAATCCGCCACCGCAACTCGCCTGCGCAATCACCCGCACCAATGCCGCGACGCATGATCTCATCGCGGCGAATTTTGACCAGTCGCCGCTGTTCTCCGGCGCGATCGAGGGGCGGGGTCCACGTTACTGTCCGTCGATCGAGGACAAGATCCGCCGCTTTGGCGACCGCGATGGGCACCAGATTTTCCTCGAGCCCGAAGGACTGACGAGCAAGCTCGTTTATCCGAACGGGATAAGCACGTCGCTACCCGCCGACGTCCAGCAGAGCTTCGTCAATAGCATCACCGGTCTCGAGCGAGCGGAGATCGTGAAACCAGGCTATGCGGTCGAATATGAATATGCCGATGCGCGCAAGTTGGGATCGACCTTGGAGCACTTAGCCGTACCCGGACTGTTCCTAGCCGGACAAATCAATGGCACCACCGGCTACGAGGAAGCGGCGGCGCAGGGGCTCGCCGCCGGGCTGAATGCAGTAGCATGCGCTCTCAATCTCGATTCCCATCGGTTCGATCGCCGCACGTCCTACATCGGCGTGATGATTGACGATCTAACCCTGCAAGGCGTGACAGAACCATATCGGATGATGACCGCGCGTGCCGAATATCGGCTGTCGTTGCGGGCGGATAATGCCACCACCAGGCTTGGCGAGGACGCTGAGAAGATGGGGGTCTCGGCCGAACGGCGCTCTCAGATCGAAGCCCATTTCGAAGCGCGTCATGCACCGTCGTGGGCCGAAACCGACGAAGGCAAGGCCGACGCGATGTACGCGCCCTATGTCGCGCGCCAAGAGCGAGAATGGGCGGCGCTACATCGCGATCGGACGATCGTGATCCCGCCGGCGCTCGACTTTGCAACGATACCCGGATTGTCGACTGAATCGGTCGAGCGGCTGCAGATGGCGCGCCCGGAGACGATCGACCAGGCATCGCGGATTGCCGGGATTACGCCCGCCGCGCTTGCTGCCTTGCACTTCGCGTCGGTGCGCCGCGCAGCATGAGTGCCACGATCAGCGAGATGATCGGTAAGGATGTTCCACGTGAAACATCAGACCGCCTTGAGCGATTTGCCAGAATGCTGATCGCCGAGAATCAGGTTCAGAACCTTATCTCCAAATCGACCGAAGCCGATTTGTGGAATCGCCATTTGGCCGACGCCGCTCAGTTGATCGCTTTTGCGCCCGAAGGTGCGTCGTGGATCGATATCGGGTCCGGGGCCGGCCTGCCGGGGCTGGTCATTGCAATCTTGACCGGAGCGCCGGTGACTCTGGTCGAACCGCGGCGACTGCGGGCGGAATTCCTGTCCCGCGCGGCGGCTGACCTGGACCTGGCCAACGTAACCGTCTTGCACGCGAAAGGCGAGGCAGTGCCGCGCGCGCGTTATGGCGTGATCACCGCGCGTGCGGTGGCATCGATCGAGCGCCTTTTCGCGATGACAGCGCATCTGTCGCACGGCGGGACGATGTGGATCCTCCCAAAAGGCCGGAGCGCACAATCGGAACTGGATGAAGCGCGAAAGTCATGGCAGGGTATGTTCAGGCTCGAACCGAGCCGAACTGATCCAGACGCGCGGATACTCATCGCCTCGGGGGTGCGACGAGTAGGTAAGGGCCGGATCGAACACGGGCGGGGAACCACATGATCCGAATCGTCGTCGCCAATCAGAAGGGTGGGGTGGGCAAGACCACCACCGCGATCAACCTGGCCACCGCGCTCGCGGCGATCGGCTGGAAAGTGCTGCTGGTCGATCTCGATCCGCAGGGCAATGCATCGACCGGGATCGGCGTCGGGCACGATGCGCGCAAGACCTCCAGCTATGACGTGCTGATCGGGCAATCTTCAGCCTTGGATGCGGCGGTGGCGACGCGGGTGCCGCGGCTCGACCTGATCCCGGCGACGGTCGACCTGTCGGGCGCGGAGATCGAACTGGTCGATATGGATCAGAGGACGCATCGCCTGGCCAATGCGCTTGACGCAATCCCGGCGGGTCGGTGGGACGTGTGCCTGATCGATTGCCCACCGTCGCTCGGATTGCTGACATTGAATGCGATGGTCGCGGCGCAGCAGTTACTGGTGCCGCTGCAATGCGAATTCTTCGCGCTCGAGGGGTTGTCGCAATTGCTGCAGACGGTCGAGCGGGTGCGGGTGTCGTTCAATCCGTCGCTGGCGATCCTGGGCGTGGCGCTGACGATGTTCGATCGGCGCAACAATCTGTCGGCGCAGGTGGCGGAGGATGTTCGCGCGTGCCTTGGCACGGCGGTGTTCGAGACGGTGATCCCGCGCAACGTGCGCTTGTCGGAGGCGCCGAGCCACGGGCTGCCGGCGTTGATTTATGACCTGAAGTGCCCCGGGTCCGAGGCGTATATCCGGCTCGCGCGTGAAGTGATGGCGCGATTGCGGATCCGTACCGAGGCGGTGGCGGCGTGAGCGATGCGAAGAAACATGGGCTCGGGCGTGGGCTGAGTGCCTTGCTCGGCGATGCGACGCGATTGGTCGATGCCGCAGCGGCCGAGGGGCAAGCGGCGGGCGTGCAGTCGATCGCGGTGGCGCGGATCCGGCCCAACCCGGATCAGCCGCGCAAGCATTTCGATGAAGACAGCCTGGTCGAGCTCGCGGAGTCGATTGCGCGGCATGGCGTGTTGCAGCCGATTTTGGTGCGAGCGGCGGGCGACGGGTTCGAGATTATCGCTGGCGAGCGACGCTGGCGGGCGGCGCAGAAAGCGCGGGTCCACACCATTCCGGCGCTGGTGCGGGCCGACGACGAATCGTCGATCGCCGAGATTGCACTGATCGAGAATATCCAGCGGCAAGATTTGAACGCGATCGAGGAGGCCGAGGGTTATCGCGCGCTGATCGCCAACCACGGTCATGGCCAGGATGCGGCGGCCAAGTTGGTCGGGAAGTCGCGGAGCCATGTTTCCAACCTGTTGAGATTGTTGAATTTACCGCTAAGCGTCCAGCAAATGTTAGTGCGAGGCGATCTCACTATGGGGCATGCGCGGGCGGTCGCGAATGCCGAAGAGCCCGAGGCATTGGCGAAGAAAATCGTCGCGAGCGGGCTTAGCGTGCGTCAGGCGGAGCAATTGGCGAAGCAGGTTCGGCCGGGCGCGGGGAGCGACATCGGTCGGGCTTCCGAGCGTAATAGTCGGCCGGTCGACGCCGATCTGGCGGCGCTCGAGCGGCAATTGGGCGACCTGCTGGGCCTCAAGGTCAAGGTCAGCCATGTCGGCGCGGGGGGGACGGTGAGCCTGGCTTACTCGAGCCTCGACCAGCTTGACATGATCTGCCAGCGGCTCAGCGGCGAGCCTATCTAGCGGCTCATCCTACCGCCGCCGCCCCGCAGCGCGGGCGATGGTCAGCAATTCCTCACCCAGCGCGGCGATCGGCGGCTCGTCGGACAGCATTGCCGCGCGTTCGACCGCCGCGGCGCGCTCCATCGCCTGCGCGATGCGCTCGGCATTCCAGTTGGTCAGCAGCCGCTGCATCAGCGGTTTGTCTCTCCAGAACAGGGACTTGCCCATCGACGCCATGACGCCATCGACGCGCTCGCCATGCTCGACCTTGGCGCGGAGCGGGGCGATCTGGAGCAGGCGGCGCTGGAGGGCGCGGACCACCGGGATGGTCTCGCCGGGGACCAAAGCGGCGCGATCGAACTCCTCGATCAGCTCGCCTGCGTCGCCGCTGAGCGCGAGATCGCCGAGCCGCATCAGATTGCCCTCCGCCGAATCGGCGCCGAGCAGGTCGATCACGTCGTACGACAGGTCCCGCGGCCGATCGGGGGCGGCGTCGAGAAAGATGGCGAATTTGGCGAGCTCCTGCGCGACGACGGCCTGGTTGTTGCCGCAAGCCGCCGCCAAACGTGAGGCGACGTCGCGCTCGATGCGAAGCCCCTCGGTCCGTCCGGCGCCGATCACCATCTGGTCGGCGTCGCGGCCTTCGGGGACGTAGGAGATCATCGCTACCGCGGCGCCATGCCCCTCGGCGAGCTTAAGCAGCCCCGAGGTCTTGCGCAGCGCACCGGCGATGGCGATCACTGGGCTTTCGACCGACGCGCCGTCGAGCACGCTGGCGACACCGTCGGTGATTTCCTCGCCCGCAGGTTCGATCCAGATCGCGCGCGGCCCGCCGAACAAGGCCATCGCGCTGGCTTCATCAGCCAGCGCGGCAGGGTCGCCCTTGATCGCAGCCGCTGAAATGGCAAACTTCTCTGCCCCCAGCGCGCCGATCAAGCGCGTCGCGAGATGACGCGATCCGGCCTCGTCGGGGCCGTAGAACAGGTAGAATTTGACCGCCGGATCGGGCTTGTCGACCGCGCGCGCGGCCTGCGCCAAGGCGATCTTCATTTGGCCGGCGCGGTGCGGGCGATGAACAATGCCAGCCGTCCGACCATCTGGTCGGTGACGACTTGCGACAATCGCTCGAGCGCGGTCTGCTCGGCGGCGATGGTGGCATATTGCGAAGAGACGACGTCGATCCCCGCGTCGGACCCGGCGGTGGCATCAAGCACCACCGTGCCGCTCGCCAGCTCGACCAGCCGGAAGCGCGCGCGCAAGGTCCGGCGCTCGCGGGTGGTGGCGCGGTCGCCGCGAATGCCGAAGCCGGTGATATTGTCGTCGAGCTCGACCTCGAGGCGATAGGTCGCCGTGCTGCCTGCATCGCCGCCGAGCTTGGTGACCAAAGCGTCGCGCACCAGCCAGCCGCCCTTGCCGGGGATCGTCTGGACCTGGATCGAGCGCAGCGAGGTCGCGACGGTTCCGCTCGATCCGTCAGCATACATTGGCTGGAGCGCGCAGGCGCCGAGCGTGGCGATTGCAAAGGCGAGGAACAGGGCGCGGATCATGCGACGATATTAACCAGCCGGTCGGGAACGACAATGACCTTGCGCGGTGGCGCGCCGGCCAGTTGCGCCGCTACCTTGGGGGAGGCGAGGGCGAGCGCCTCGACTTCACCCTTGGCCATGCCGCGAGCGACCGTGATGGTGTCGCGCAACTTGCCGTTGACCTGGATCGCCAGCGTGACGGTATCGTCGACCAGCAACGCGGGATCGTGGCTCGGCCAGGCGGCGTCGGCGATCATCCCGGTCTCGCCGCGCCGTGCCCAGGCTTCCTCGGCCAGATGCGGTGCGCCCGGAGCAACCAGCAGCAAGAGGGTGCGGATCGCTTCGTCGCGGGTGGCGGACGGCTTGGCCTTCTCGATCGCGCTGGTCAGCTCGTAGAGCGCGGCGACCGACTTGTTAAACTGCAATCCGTCGATCGCCTCGCCGACAGCGTGGATCGCGCGGTGGAGCTTGCGCAGTAGCGCATCGTCGTCGCCGCTATTGCCCGCGGGGGAACTTGCCAGCCGCCACACCCGCTGGACGAAGCGCGCCGCACCCTCGATCCCGCTTTCGGACCATTCGAGATCGCGCTCGGGGGGTGAATCGCTGAGCATGAACCAGCGCACCGCGTCGGCGCCGTAGCGATTGAGGATGGGCTCGGGATCGATGGTGTTCTTCTTCGACTTGGACATCTTCTCGATCCGGCCGCGAGTCACTCCGCCGCCGCTCGCCGCCTCGACGATCGCGCCGCCATCGCCAATCTTGATCTCGCTCGGGTTGAGCCAGCGGCCGTCGGCGCTCTGGTAGGTTTCGTGGGTCACCATCCCTTGCGTGAACAAGCCAGCGAACGGCTCCTTGACCGACAGCATCCCGATCCGTTCGAGCGCGCGGGTCCAGAAGCGGGCGTAGAGCAAATGGAGAATCGCATGCTCGACCCCGCCGATATATTGGCCGACCGGGAGCCAGGCTTCGGCCTCGGCGCGGTCGAACGGCCGATCCTTGGGCTGGCTTGCGAAGCGGATGAAATACCAGCTGGAATCGACAAACGTGTCGAGCGTATCGGTCTCGCGCCGAGCCTTGCCGCCGCAGGTCGGGCAGTCGACCAGTCGCCAGCCATCGTGGCGATCAAGCGGGTTGCCCGGCAATTCGAAACTGACGTCCTCGGGCAGCACGACCGGCAATTGGTCGCGCGGAACCCCGACCGGCCCGCATGTGTCGCAATGGATGACCGGGATCGGCGTGCCCCAGTAACGCTGGCGGCTGACGCCCCAGTCGCGCAGGCGATATTGCGTCTTGCCCGAGCCCCATCCGGCGGTTTCGGCGCGTTTGATAACTTCGGCCGACGCGTCGGCGGTGGTCATGCCGTCGAGGAAGCTCGAGTTGACCGCGACTCCGTGGGCGGTCTCGGCCTCCACCAGCGGCGCGCCTGCGCCCGACGCATCGGCGGCGACTACGCGGCGGATCGGGAGTTTGTATTTGGTGGCGAATTCATAGTCGCGGACGTCGTGCGCGGGGACCCCGAACAGCGCCCCGGTGCCATAATCCATCAGTACGAAATTGGCGATCCAGACGGGCAATTTGCGCGTCGGATCGAGCGGGTGGATGACCTCGAGCTTGGTGTCGTACCCAAGCTTTTCGGCGGTCTCGATCTCGGCCGCGGTGGTGCCGCCGGCGCGCGCCTTGACCAGGAAGTCGGCGACCTTGGGATCCTTGGCGGCGAGCGCCTCGGCGATCGGATGGCCCGGCGACAACGCGACGAAACTGGCGCCGAAGATCGTGTCGGGGCGGGTCGTGAACACCTCGATGTCGCAGGCATCAGTGCCCGGAACCTCACCTGCCAGGCGGAAGCAGAATTGCAGTCCCTGACTCTTGCCGATCCAATTCTCCTGCATCAGCCGGACCTTGTCGGGCCAGTCGTCGAGGTGGCTCAAGCCCTCGAGCAATTCCTCGGCAAAGTCGGTGATCTTGAGGAACCACTGGCTGAGTTTCTTGCGCTCGACCGCCGCACCCGATCGCCAGCCCTTGCCGTCGATCACCTGTTCATTGGCGAGCACGGTCATGTCGACCGGGTCCCAATTGACCTCACTCTCCTTGCGATAGACCAGGTCAGCATCCATCAAATCAAGGAACAAAGCCTGTTCGTGGCCGTAATAATCGGGCTCGCAGGTAGCGAGCTCGCGGCTCCAGTCGATGGCGAAGCCGATGCGCTTCAATTGCTCGCGCATCGCCGCGATGTTGGCACGGGTCCAGGCGCCGGGGTGGACCTTTTTCTCCATCGCCGCATTTTCGGCTGGCATCCCGAACGCGTCCCAGCCCATCGGATGGAGCACTTCGAAGCCCTGCATCCGGCGGAACCGCGCGAGCACGTCGCCCATCGTGTAATTGCGGACATGCCCCATGTGGATCCGCCCCGAGGGGTAGGGAAACATCTCGAGCACGTAGCTTTTGGGCTTGGGGCTATTGCTGTCGGCCACGAAGCTGCGCGCCTCGTCCCACGCCACCTGCCAGCGCCCGTCGGCTGCACCGGCGTCGAAGCGATCGCTTACTGCGTTATCGTTGTGGTCCACCATGCCCCGTCCCTAAGCACCAAGCACGCGCCTGCACAGGGGGGTGAAGCGCAAAATGCCGGGACGCTTAGCCGATGCTGGCGCGGCGAAGGTCGCGGGCGCGGGTCAGGATGATATCTTCGAGCTTCTGGACCGTGGCCGCAGCGACCGGCGCATTGACCCAGGTACCGCCCTGGTTGACCTGGCGGCTGGCGGCGACGCGAAGCGCATCGGCACGCAGATCCTGGTCGAGGATTGAGATGGTCAGCTTGATCCGCTCGCCGGGATTGGTCGGGCTGGTGTACCAGTCGGTGACGATCACCCCGCCGTTCGAATCGGCCTGCAGCAGCGGCGCGAACGACACGGTGTCGATCGCCGCCTTCCACAGATAGGCGTTGACCCCGATGGTCGTCATCCGCGACGGCGCAAGGCGGTTGGGTAATTCCTTGTTGGTCGAACAGGCCGAAGCGCCAAGCGCGAGCGAGGCGACGAGCAGTGCGGTGACGGGCAAGCGGGACATGGCGCTTCCTAGCGTTGGGGGTGGGTCGTTGCCTCGGCGTTATAGATGCTCCAAGCACCGCCGCAAGCGCCATGCGCGCGTCATAAGACGTTCATCTGCGGGACAGCATTGTAACCTTAGCGCAACAGGCGTGAGTTAAGTGTCGAGCTCCATTGGAACTATCGCTGCCGACGAGCTATACCTCATTGGCTAGGAGTCGTTTTGAAGTGCGCCACAGGGGTAAACAGGTCGGGATCGTCGTCGGTGCATTGAGCGCCGTGGCGCTGCTTGTCCTCCCCGCAGTCGCTGCAGCCCGCCCCGATATCAAGCGCCCGCCAGCAATTTCGCTGTCGTTCGACCGAGTCGGAAGCTTCACGCCGGCGACCGCCGATCCGCGACTCGCCGCCGCATTCGCCAATCGCGGCAATGCGCTGACCGATTTCAAATTCACCCCCGCCGCGCCGAAGGGCCGTCCGTCGCAGGTTCGAGTCGCGATCCGCGCCCGCGCCGAGCCGAACGTCCGTCCCGGCGATGCGATGGGCTCGACCGTCGGGCTGATCACCCCGGCAAGCTACAACCTTGGCGTGTCGGTTGGCTGGCGCCGCTTCGCTTTGACCGGCGATGTTGCCAAGATTCGTACCGTCGGGCTTGCCGCGGGCGGCCGCGACACCGCGATCGTCGGGGTCAATTATTCGCTCAACAAGCGGATCACTGGCCGCGTTGCCGCCGCTGCCGAGCGCAGCGATGGCACGCAGGCACCGGCACTCGGCCGCGACAAGGCCTATTCGCTCGATGTCGGCGGGGCCTATGCGCTGAGCCGCAACATCGCGCTGACCGGCGGCGTCCGTTACAAGATCGATCGCGAGCGCGAATCGGCGCTGAAGGACGATCGCCGCGATAGCCAGGCCGTCTACGTCGGCACTGCCTTCAAGTTCTAAGCTCGATTCTGTGACTGCCCTCGCCACGGTGCGCGATCATATCGCGGCGTCGGCCAAGCTCACGCGCCGGTCGGTTGGTGACATCAGCCTGATCGCGGTGTCGAAAACTCGAACCGTGGAGGAAGTCGAGCCGCTGATTGCTCAGGGCCAGCGCGCGTTCGGCGAGAACAGGGTGCAGGAAGCCGAAGCCAAATGGCCCGCCCTTCGCGCCGCTCATCCCGACCTCCGGCTGCACATGATCGGGCAGCTGCAATCGAACAAGGCGTCGGAGGCAGTCGCGTTGTTCGACACGATCCATTCGCTCGACCGGCCGTCGCTGCTCGCCGCATTGTCCGCCGCCGTGACCAAGGCGGGGCGGTATCCGGAATGCTTCGTCCAGGTCAATGTCGGGGCGGAAGAACAGAAAGGCGGTGTTGCGCCGGCCGACCTTGGCAGCTTTCTGGGTGCCGTCCGTGCGTCTCCGCTGCCGCTCGCCGGGCTGATGTGCATCCCCCCGGCCGAACTCGAGCCCGCGCCCTTCTTCGCCTTCCTCGCCGAACTGGCGCGGCGGCATGACGTCACCGGATTGTCGATGGGGATGAGCGCGGATTACGAAATTGCGGTCAAACTCGGTGCTACCCACGTCCGCGTCGGATCGTCATTATTCGCCTAGGCCAGATGGCCGCTGCGGTCGCGCTTGGTGGCGACATAATCGGCGTTGTGGGGATTGGTCGGCAAATGATGCGCGATCCGCTCGACGACCTTGATTCCCGACGCTTCGAGCCCCGCGACCTTGGCCGGGTTGTTGGTCAGCAGCCGCACCTCGCTGGCGCCCAGCGCGCGCAGCATTGCCGCAGCGACGCCATAATCGCGCTCGTCGTCGGCGAACCCCAGCCGGCGGTTGGCATCGACCGTGTCGAGCCCGCGATCCTGCAGCGCATAAGCGCGGATCTTGTTGGCCAGCCCGATCCCGCGCCCCTCCTGGCGGAGGTAGAGCAGGATCCCGCCACCGCTCTCCTCGATCAGCCGTAGCGCTTCACGCAATTGCGGGCCGCAGTCGCATTTCAGGCTGCCGAAGACGTCGCCGGTCAAGCATTCGCTGTGCAACCGGACGAGCGGTGGCCTGCCCCCCGATGCGCCGATCAGCAACGCGACATGCTCGGCGCCGGTGCCATCTTCGCGGAACGCGACAATCTGGGTGTCGCCGATCCCGCCGATCGGCAGTTTTGCGCGGGCAGCGATGCGGACGCTCGCGGGGGTGTCGATCACGCTCAGTTCGACCGCCAGCGAAGAGTCGTCTGGCGCGACTTCCCACAGCGCCGGAATCAGCCCGGCAAGCCGCGCCAGCCGCATTCCGGCCGCTGCTCCCGTCGGGTCCACGCTCGGTGTCGCCGTCAGCGGCCCGGGAATGATCCGGTCGAAATCGCGACCCGGGTCGGCCAAGGCGCGGACCAGGTCGCGGGTCAGCCATTCGCTCAGTTCGATCCGCACTGGCTGGCCCGGCACCATCTCGCGCCGGTTGCCGAGCCCAAGCGCCGCGGCGCGCCCCGCGCTGACGATCAGCCCGGTCAGCTCGCTCCGGTCGAGCATCGCATCGCTCGCGGTTTCGATCGACAGCAGGGTCAGCGAGCCGATCCGGACCGACCGCCCCCCGGCCAAGGCGGCAATCGCCTGCTCGAGCGTGGCTTGGCTCAAACGTCGAGCTCGACCACCAGCGGGACATGATCCGACGGCCGCTCCCACGATCGCACCGGCTCGTGTACGACATGGCCCACCGCTTGCCCCGCAAGGCTTGGGCTGGCCCACATGTGGTCGAGCCGCCGGCCGCGGTCGTTCTTGGTGAAATCGGGCGATCGATAGCTCCACCAGGTGAAGCAGCGCTCGGGCGCGGGGACGAAGTGGCGGCCAAGATCGACCCAGCCGTGGGCGGCCTGCAACTTGCCCAGCGCCTCGATCTCGATCGGGGTGTGACTGACCACGTCGACCAGCGCCTTGTGGCTCCACACGTCACAATCCAACGGCGCGACGTTGAAATCGCCGACGATCAGGGTCGGTTCGGCAAGCCCCTCCGACCAGCGGGTCATCCGGTCGAGGAAGTCGAGCTTCTGCCCGAACTTGGGATTGAGCGTGCGGTCGGGAATGTCACCGCCGGCGGGGACATAGACATTCTCCAGCCGAAGTCCGCAATCGAGCCGCGCACCGACATGCCGCGCCTCGCCATTGTCCTGCCAGTCGTGGCGGCCCTCGTCGTGCAACGGCACCTTCGAGATAATCGCCACCCCGTGGTGCATCTTCTGCCCGTTGAGCTTGTGATGAACATAGCCCAGCCGCCGGAACATGTCGGCGGGGAACACCGAGTCCATCGCCTTGGTCTCCTGCAGGCACAAGATGTCGGGTTGCTCGGTTTTGAGGAATCGCTCGACAATCGGCAACCGCGCGCGGACCGAGTTGATGTTCCAGCTGGCGATCTTGATGCGGGTCACGGTGCGGGGCTTAGACCAACTCTGCGGGCGAGTGCCACAAATGAAAGGCCCCCGCTCCGGGGGCATTGGAGCGAGGGCCAACCTGGCGTTCGTCACGCAAGGTGATCACGGCGGCTCTGGGTAACAGGGGGAAACCCCAAGCCGATGTCCGCGATCAGCCCTCGTCATAATTGACCGAGCCTGTCCGGGCGATGAACAGTTTTCCTTTGCTACCCTTAATTTAGTGTCAGCGGGCGCGTTTCTTGGGCTCGGCATAAGCGAAGGTGCCTTCGCCGACCGCGACGTTGTAGCGCTGGCTGTCGAGCTTGACCGTAGTGCGCTTGTTCTGCGCGTCGATCGCGGTCCAGCCTTCGAGCAGCAGGCCGCCGGGCGCCGCCGGGCTGCGGACGAAGCCGAGTACGATGGTCCCGAACTCTGGTCGGCGAGCGTCGCGTGCGCGGATCAACAGGACGCGCGGGTCCTTGGTCCCGACCACGGTCGCGATGCGCTGCAAATCGGGGCTGCTTGAGAGCAGGACCGACAATGGCGATTTTTCGACCGGCCAGGACGATTTCTGCCCGACGTCATAATCGATGAAGGTCAATGTCTTGCCGTTGCCGACCAGCAGCATGTTGGCGCCGCTGCCATATTCGAACCGGATCCGCCCCGGCCGCTTGATCTGCAATGTGCCGCGGATCGAGCGGTTCTTCGAATCGGTCTGGACGAAGTTGGCGGTCATCGACTGGGTCGCGGCGAGATGCGCCTCGACTTTGGTCAGATCGGGATTGGCCGCCGCCGCGACTGGCGCGGCGAGCAGCGCGACCGCCGCCACCGGCGCTAGCGCGCGCGCGACCTGGATTGGGAACGACATCTTAGTATCTCCTGAAAATTTGCGCCAATCACTGGCGTTCCCGCCTTGAATGCGGCGTGAACCCGCGGGTTCCGCCTCAGATCGGATGCCCGTCGGTATCGATCAGCACTTCGCGGCGGCCGACGTGGTCGGGGGTGCCGACCAGCCCGTCCTTCTCCATCCGCTCGATCAATCGCGCGGCACTGTTATAGCCGATTCGAAGTTGCCGCTGGATGTAGCTGGTCGAGGCCTTCTGGCTCTCGGCGACGGTCTGGACCGCCTTGCGATACAGCTGGGTCTCGGCATCTTCCTCGCCGACCGGTTGGCCGTCGAAGATGTAGCCGCCGTCCTCGGGCTCCTCGGTTACCGCCTGGATATAATCGGGGACGCCCTGCTTGCGCCAATGTTCGGCCACCAGCCGCACTTCGTCATCGCTGACGAACGGCCCGTGGACGCGCAGTAGCTGCTTGCCGCCGGGCATGTAGAGCATGTCGCCCTTGCCGAGCAGCTGTTCGGCGCCCTGTTCGCCGAGGATGGTGCGACTATCGATCTTGCTGGTCACCTGAAAGCTGATGCGCGTCGGCAGGTTGGCCTTGATGACGCCAGTGATGACGTCAACGCTGGGGCGCTGCGTCGCCATGATCAGGTGGATGCCCGCCGCCCGCGCCTTTTGCGGGCGCGCCCCCCGCGGCGGCAACAGCGCCCGCGCCGCGTGTCGGTGAGGTTTGCGAAGCATCGCCACTTTTTGTGCCTGACGCGGAAACCGCAGCAGGCGCACCGGGCACACCAGCGGCAGCGCTCGGTGCGGCTGGCTTACTGCCCGCGCTAAAAAAATACACCGCGCCCGCGCCAAGCACAGCGCCCAACACCGCGACTACTATGCCGTACATTGTTTTTTTCATCGTCAACTACACCATCCCGGAGTGGCCGCAATTATGCGCTGGTAAGACCGCGCAGAACAGCGTCACGTTCCGTATCATTCCGTATCATCACGGCTTCGCCCACACTTATTTGCTCCGTATGAAGCTTTTGCACATCCGTTCCGCAACACGCATGGCAACATGCCTCGCCGTTGGCTTTCTGTCTGCAGGCGCAGCCATCGCGCAAATCGGTTATCCCAACAAGCCGATCCGTTTGATCGTGCCATTCCCGGCGGGCGGATCGGTCGACGTGACTTCGCGCGCACTGGCGCAAAAACTCTCGGAGCAGCTCGGCCAGCAGGTCATCATCGACAACCGCCCCGGCGCGGGCGGCAACATCGGCATGGATGCCGTCGCGAAATCCCCACCCGATGGCTACACGCTCGGCATGGGGGCGCTGTCGACCCACGCGGTCAACCCCGCGCTGTTCGCCAAAATGCCCTATGACGCGGTGAAAGATTTCGCGCCGATTTCACTGGCCTCCGCCAAGGAGCGCACGTCGTCGTTCTTAAACCAGAACCGCATGCCCTGCTTCACCAGATGATGCTCGTTTAAATACTGCGTCATGCCGAGGACCCGGCACATGAAAAAGCCGCTGATCTCGACCGTCGCCTCCCCCACTCGGCGGGTCAGTTTTTCGGATTTCTCCACGATCAGGACGCGCATGCCCGGGTTCTTCCGCAGCAGCAAGATGGCCGTCGCCGCCCCTGAGAGGGCACCGCCGATCACGATGACGTCATAGGCTCCGGAGTGCTCATATGGGGGCTCGGACTGCATACCTGCGAGCTTCCGCAAGGATAGCGGAAATTGCAATCTTCCTTCTGGCCACGGTTGCACCGCCGGCAGATCCACGCATACTGCCGCCCGCTCCGATGCAGATATCCACGCGAAACGAATGGGACGTGATCATCGTCGGCGGCCGCAACGTGTTCCCTGAAGACATCGAGCGGGCCGTCGGACCGCTCGATGGCGTTCGTGCGGGCAACGTCATAGCGTTCGGCATGGAGGGCTACAAGGGCAAAGAGAGCGTCGTCGTCGTTGCCGAAGTGCGTGTCAGTGACACCTCGGGCGGTCTCGCCGAGATCCGCGACCAGATCCATCACCGCACGCTCGAGGTGTGCGGTCTCCCTCCTCGCGACGTCATGCTCGTCACGCCTGGCACTTTGCCGAAGACCTCCAGCGGCAAGCTGCAGCGTGCAAAGTGCCGAGACGAATATCTCAACGAGGAACTCTCCCTCGTCGACTGAGCAGCACCGACACAGTGTTACTGATGGTG
>ENA-OFCE01000803-OFCE01000803.1-metagenomes-genome-assembly--contig:-NODE-803-length-18771-cov-3.219758_pt1 | contig 18771 bp, 13 predicted proteins | sample MGYA00153388_OFCE01 | MGnify analysis MGYA00153388
CTGCGATGTTTTTATATAATTGATAGCTGCTTTTACCCTAATATTATAATTCTTGATTTCTTCTTGATTTTCGCAAACTCCTTTACAATACGCATCTGTAATACCTATACACACTTCTGTATTTTTTTGGATGTTGGCATATTTGGGGCAAAGGTTAAACTCTTTTATCAAGTTTCTTAACAGCGTTTGTGCATCCAAAATATTGAGGAAGGTATAAATAGGCGTCGTATATTTTTTGTTTACATCAATTGCCAATCGCAAACAGTTGCGTTGGTCTTCGTAAACATATAAACCAAACTTAAACTCGAAGCGTTTCAAAGAACGATTGTGTATGGGCCACAAACGTTTAATTTCTATGGCTTCGGTAATTAAGGCCATTAACTCTGTGCCGCAGGGTTTGCAAGATATTCGATAAATATCTCTCAAAAAATTCTGTTTTTGTTTAGTGCCACTGTTGTTGGAAAAATGACTGAGCACCCGTTTCTTAATGTTTACGGCTTTACCCACATAAATTATCTTACCTTTTTGATCGTGAAAATAATAGATTCCCGGAGTTTGTGGCAATGCTTCAAAGTCGGTTTTGTGTACGTTTGGTGGTAAGCACTGTTCTTTCGAATTCTTTTTGAGAGCCGTTCCAATGTGGTTTTCCGTGTCCTGCGAAAGTAGTAAAGAAAATAATTGTGCAGTAGCTTCGCAATCGCCCATAGCACGGTGCCGAGCATTTATTTTGATGCCGATTTGCTGACAAAGTTTCCCTAAGCTATAAGATGTTTTACCGGGAATTATTTTGCGTGCTAACCTTACCGTACATAGTTTTTTGGTTTGCAGGTTATATCCCGCTTGTGCTAAATGATATTTAACAAAAGAGTAATCGAAGTTTACGTTATGGGCGATGAATATATGGTCTTTCAATAGATTAAAAACCTCGGAAGCAACTTGTGTAAATGGAGGCGCTGCCGATACCATTTCTTGAGTAATTCCTGTTAAAGAGCTTATAAAAACGGGTATGGGTACGCCCGGGTTAACCAAAGTTTGGTAACTATTAATTATTTCTTTCCCATTATGCACTACTATGGCAATTTCTGTAATGCCGTTTGCATTTGCATGGCCACCCGTGGTTTCAATATCTACGATTGCGTACATTTTTATTTGGAGGAAAGTTTAGGAGTAAATGCAGCTAACGACTATTTGCAAGATTTTATATTGCATCGTCAAAAATAAATAAAATGTAGCGCATTAATACTAATGAAATTAGTTATTGTTTGTGTGGAATCAATAATAACTAAGAGTTCAGTGTACTAACCCATCATTTCCAAAATCTCTTCTACGTATTTGCGTTCGTTTGCTAAGCGAGGTACTTTATGCTGGCCGCCCAATTTTCCTTTATGTTTTAACCAATTATAGAAGGTGTCTTTAGGGGCATTGTGTACCAGTGGGCGTTGGAGCGCCATATCCTTGAAACGCTTGGCATCGTAATCAGAGTTAACTTCACGCAGGGTATTGTCCAAAATATCTATGAAACGTTCGAATTCGGCAGGCATTTTTTCAAATTCTATAATCCATTCATGTTTACCCACATCGTTACCCTTAAAATAAACCGGACAAGCTGTATAATCTTTTATGAGGGCACCAGTTTCGTGACATGCTTTCGTTAATGCTTTTTCGGCATTGTCTATAATAACTTCTTCGCCAAAGGCATTAATAAAGTGCTTGGTACGTCCCGTTATGCGAATTCTGTATGGATTTAGGGATGTGAACTTTACCGTATCGCCAATCATATATCGCCATAAGCCAGAGTTGGTGGTAATTACTATGGCATAATTTATTTCCAATTCAACATCTTCCAAAGTAATGGTATCGGGAAACTCCTTGTCAACTTCGCTCATCGGAATAAATTCGTAATAGATGCCATAGTCCAACATCAATAACAAATCCGCAGAATTGGGTTGGTCCTGAATACCAAAAAAACCTTCTGAGGCATTATAAGTTTCCAGATAATACATTTCTGCATTTGGAATGAGGTTTTTGAATTGCTCCCGATAAGGGTCGAAATTAACTGCACCGTGTACGTAAAGTTCCAGATTTGGCCAAACTTCCATCAGGTTCTTTTTTCCAGTGATTTCTAAAATTCGTTTTGCTAAAACCAAAGTCCACGTAGGTACGCCAGAAATGTTGGTAACGTTAACATCTATGGTGGCACGGGCCATTTTTTCGATCTTTTCCTCGTAGTTATCCATTAATGCTATGGACATATCTGGTGTACGCATAAACTCCGCCCAAGCGGGCAAGTTTTTAATAAGCACGGCAGATAAATCTCCGCAGTACGAATTAGGCGTGAGCTGATTTACCTGATGGCTACCACCCAAAACCAAACCCTTGCCACTAAAAAATTGTGCATCGGGGCGGTTATTGCAGTAAATAGCCAACATATCCTTACCACCTTTAAAATGGCATTCTTCCAAAGATTCTTCACTTACGGGGATAAATTTACTTCTATCATTAGTAGTGCCGGATGATTTTGCGAACCATTTTACATCCGAATGCCAAAGCAAATTTTGTTCGCCTTTTAGCATGCGGTCTATGTAGGGTTTTAGGGTGTCATAGTTTTGTACGGGTACGCGTTGTTTTAAATCGTTGATATTTTTAATGGTACGGAATTCAAATTTTCTCCCCCATTCTGTATCCTCGGCATCGCTTACCAAGGCATTAAACCATTCGTTCTGTACATCAATGGGATATTTTACAAAAAGCTCGATCTGGTGCATGCGTTTCTTCATGAACCAATTGAGGAAAGAATTTACGAAAGTCATGGCTTAAAACTTTTTGATTTTTAACTCAAAATGTTGACCAAGGTAAAATTTCTTTGCCATTTCGTTGTTGGCAATATCCGTAGGCGTACCGCTCAGCATGATTTTCCCCTCGGCCAAAAGGTAGGCTCTATCCGTTATAGAAAGTGTCTCGTTAACGTTGTGGTCGGTAATTAAAATACCAATGTTACGGTGTTTTAATCGGGCAACAATGATTTGTATTTCTTCAACAGCTATTGGATCTACCCCTGCAAAAGGTTCATCCAGTAAAATAAATTTAGGGTCGGCAGCTAAGGCACGGGCAATTTCGGTTCTTCGCCGTTCGCCACCAGATAACAAATCGCCACGGTTTTTGCGCACCTTGTGTAAGCTAAACTCATCAATCAATGTTTCCAATTTATCTCTTTGTGCTTCTTTTGAATGATGGCCCAATTCTAAAACTGCTTTAATATTATCTTCAACGCTTAATTTTCTAAATACAGATGCTTCTTGCGCCAAATAACCAATCCCTTTTTTTGCCCTTTTATACATAGGGTTGTCGGTAATATTTTCATCACCCAAGAATACATTGCCCTCATTTGGTTTAATCAAACCCACAATCATGTAAAAAGATGTGGTTTTACCCGCTCCGTTTGGACCCAACAAGCCCACAATTTCTCCCTGCTCTACATAAAAGGATACATCGTTAACAACCGTACGTTGCTTGTATTTCTTAAACAAGTTATCTGCCCTTAAAATCATCTTCAATAAGTTCTAATTCCTTTAATATTTAATTGAATGCTGCGTTTTTCTTTCCAAACATTTTCTTCCAAAGTGTAGCAAACGTCAAAACTGGTTCCATCGTTCAATAATTCGGCATAATGCCCCAAATTAAAACCTATACAGCTAAAAGTAGGAGAATTATTTTGTTTGAGGTTTATTTTGAGATGATTGTTACCTACCACATTTGATAAGCCTACAATTTGCACATTTTTACTGATAAAAATTGGAGCCATGTTTTGTGGGCCAAATGGTTCGAAACGCTTTAGGATTCTGTAAAACTTGCCATCAATTTCGCAGAAATTCAAGTCACTTTCTATATGGATTTTTTGTATCAATTGCTCTTCAGTAATTGTTTTGGAAACTACCTCTTCAAAATGTTGACTAAAAGCCGGAAAGTTTTCTGCTTTGAGTGTTAAGCCGGCTGCATATTGATGCCCGCCAAACTGTTCCAGCAAATGGCTGCAACTGTTTAATGCTTCATACAAATCAAATCCTTTTACGGATCGTGCCGAACCCGCCAAAACTCCATTAGATTTGGTCAGTACAATAGTTGGTCTATAATATTTTTCCGTTAGCCGGGATGCCACAATTCCAATCACTCCTTTATGCCAACTTTCATGGTAAACTACGGTTGACTTTCGGTTAATGAGTTCGGGCGAATTATCAATCATATTTAAGGTCTGCATGGTTATATCGGCATCATAAGCTTTGCGTTCGGTATTTTTTCCGTTAACAATAAAGCCGGCGTCTTCCGCATTTTCATCGCAATCAGCAATCAATAATTTTACGGCATTTTTTGCATCGTCTATCCTGCCAGCAGCATTGATGCGTGGTCCGATCGAAAAAACTATATCCGTAATGGTGAAACTATCTCCTCTGCCAGCCAGGTCTATCAACGCTTTTAATCCTTTGCAGGGAGATTCGTTTAATTTTTTTAAGCCCCAATAGGCTAAAATCCTGTTTTCGCCAGTAATGGGTACTATATCTGATGCGATACTAACCACCACCATATCCAAGTATTTTTCAATACGCGAAAATGAAATTCCATTTTTACCGGCGTAAGCCTGTATCAATTTAAAGCCAATACCACAGCCCGAAAGTTCTTTGTAAGGGTAATTGCAATCGCTTCTTTTCGGGTCTAAAACGGCAATCGCTTTTGGTATTTCAGAACCGGGTAAATGGTGGTCGCAGATAATAAAATCTATTTTTTTTGAATTTGCATAATCTATTTTATCAATGGATTTTATGCCACAATCTAAAGCTATAATCAGATTGATTTGATGTTGTGCTGCATAATCTATCCCAGCAGTAGAAATCCCGTATCCTTCATTATACCTATCGGGAATATAATAAATAATATTAGAGTAGATTTCTTTGAAGAAAGAATAAGTAAGTGCAACAGAGGTAGTTCCATCCACATCGTAATCTCCATAAATCATGATATTTTCATTTTCGGAAATGGCTTTTTCTATACGGGATACGGCTTTATCCATATCCTGCATCAGAAATGGATCATGCAATAAGCGTATATCTGGATTGAAGAAATCTTTTGCCTCATCAAAGGTACTTATGCCACGGCGCACCAACATACCAGAAAGTATGGGATTAATGTTGAGTTCTTTAGATAAAAAATTTACTTTTTCAGGATGGACTGGTACATCTTCTACCCACCTTTTTGTCATATATTTGGCTAAGTTTAGTCTGTAAATATAGGTTAAACTTTTTGTCCGCTTTAAGCGTGATGTGCAAAACTTCATAAATTATGCCCCAAGAAATTACCGCCCTGTTAGAAGGATCGTACTCTGTAGATGCTTCCAAAAAATTCATCCCATTTGATGCCACGTTTCACCAGAAAGCTGATAGACCAGCATCCTTGTTCATATACGTTCAGCCTTTTTTAATAAAAACGGAAAATGAACTATTGGTGTTGGATACTGGTTTAGGCTACAATAATGATAAGGGTGAAATGATTTTACATCAAAACATCGAAAAAGCCGGGTATAATCGACATGATGTTACCAAGGTTTTGATGACACATCTGCATTTCGATCATAGCGGTGGAATGGTTCACAACAAAAATGGAAAATTGGAATTGAGTTTCCCGAATGCAGAATATGTGGTACAAAGAGGAGAGTGGGAAACAGCATTTAGCAGTCCATCAACATCTTACAGAACAGAAATTTTTGATGTTTTGCAGAGATCCGGCTCGTTGCATTTGGTGGAAGGCGATGGAATTTTAACTTCGGAAATAAGTTACGAGCTTACGGGTGGGCATTCAGAATTTCACCAAGTTTTTCATATCCAAACCAAACAAAATCATTATTTTTTTGGTGGTGATATTTTACCAGAACCCGAGCAGTTAATTAAAAAATTTGTTGCCAAATATGATTTTGATGGCAGAAGAGCATTGGATCTGAGATTAATGTACGGACAAAAAGCGGTAGAAAAAGATTGGATTTGCCTTTTTTACCACTCTGATAATGCGCCTTTTGCTAAAATCGGGAAAGATGATAACGGGTTTATATTTAAGAAAATGTATGATTAGTATATTGGATTTGGCCAAATAATTCCTTGAGTAATTCTGTGTTCAAAGGCTTGGACACAAACCGATTTACAAAGCTGTAAGTTGCAGATTTTAGCATATCGATATTGTAAACAGATGAAGTTACGATATTGATGATGACGTTTTTGTTTAAGGATGGCACAATTGAGTTTTTATACACGTTTAAAAATTCCCAACCATCCATAACCGGCATATTTAGATCCAATAAAATAATGTCTGGCAATTCTAATTGATTCAAAATGCAACTGTGTAGATAGTCTAAGCCTACTTCACCATTCAGGCAAGTAGTAACTTTTGCTTTAAAAGGTAGCTTATCTATCAGTTTAGTAGCAATATAATTATTGATTTCATCGTCATCAATAATGAGCACATGGGGCGCTTTTTCTAAAATCATTTGTGTTATACGTAACGTCGAAAGAAAAAGTTTATTTTTTTTAAAGAAAGTTTGGGATAAAATTTATCCCAAACTTTAAAACCTGTTATTTTGAGGCAACTAATTTAATGCTGAGTTCAAAATCGTTGTCTATAGCCTTATCTCCAAGGTTAAAGAAACTTTTAGACCCGTATCTAATATCAAATTTGGTTCTGTCTATGATAACCTTTTTTGCCTCCGCTGTAAAAGTTTTACCTTTCACCGACATATTGGCCGGAAAAGTAATGGAATTGGTAATCCCCTTTATGGTAAGGTTGCCAGTTATATTTGCATTTTTAGGAGTGGTGTAGGCGATTTTGGTTATATCAAATTTTGTAACTGGATTTTTTTCAACCCCAAAAAAATCTTCGGATCTTAAATGACCTAGCAACTTATCCATATACTCGCCCGTTAAATCACTGCAAGTCATAGTGTTCATGTCGATGTTAAAATTGCCGCTTTTGAGCAAATTGCCTTTAGCAACGAGTTTCCCTGAAGCTATCTTTATGTTGCCTGTATGTTGGCCCGTAACTTTTCGGCCAATCCACGTAACCAAAGATTTGTTGGTATCTACCGTGTAAATGGTGTTTTTTTCTGGTTTAAAGGCGAACAGCATTGCTATTACTAGCCCAAATAATAAGGTTATTTTTCTCATATCTTTTTTGTTAGTAAAAATAGTACAATTTTTTGTGTGTTTAAACATATAAAATTATCTTGATTTTACGATGATAAATTATAGTAGTTGAAAATACCAAAGCACATATTTTGAATTGCCTTTAGGTGTATTAACTTAGCCCTATGGCAAATACAATTCTAATTAAGCAGGCAACTATCGTAAACGAAGGTAAAATATGGGTTGCGGATGTATTTATAAAAGAAGGAATTATTCAAAAGGTTGATAAACAAATAAATGAAGTAGCTGATATTGAAATTAATGCAGAAGGCAAATATCTTTTACCAGGTTTAATTGATGATCAGGTACATTTTAGGGAACCTGGGCTAACTCATAAAGCCGAAATTTATACGGAAGCAAAGGCCGCTGTTGCGGGAGGTATTACTTCTTTTATGGAAATGCCCAACACTGTACCCAGTGCGCTCACTCAAGAATTGTTAGAAGATAAGTACCAAATAGCGGCTAGAAAATCCTTGGCCAATTATTCTTTTTTTATGGGCGCATCTAACCATAACATAGATGAGATTTTGAAAACCAACGTAAAAAACGTTTGTGGCATAAAAATATTTATGGGTTCATCCACGGGTGATATGCTGGTTGATGATGATGTAGCTCTGAATAAAATCTTCGCAAATTCGCCAACTTTGGTAGCATCGCATTGCGAAGATGACACTTTGATAAAGCAAAATTTGGCGCATTTTAAACAGCGATATGGCAAATTAAACATCAAAATGCATCCTAAAATCAGAAGCGAGGAAGCTTGTTTTTTATCATCTTCAAAGGCAATTGCACTGGCTCAAAAATATGGCACGCGTTTGCACATATTGCACATTTCAACGGCAAGGGAAACACATTTATTTGGCAACGATTTACCGTTAAAAGACAAAAAGATTACATCAGAGGCTTGCATTCATCATCTATGGTTTAACGAGGAAGATTATGAGGAAAAAGGTAATTTCATCAAATGGAACCCTGCCATTAAAAACAAAGCCGATGGTGATGAAATTTTAAAAGCGGTAATTGACGGGCGCATTGATGTGATTGCAACAGATCATGCCCCACATACTTTAAATGAAAAGCAACAACCTTACGAAAACGCACCTTCTGGCGGGCCATTGGTGCAGCATGCCCTAAATGCCTTGTTGGAAATGTACAGGAACGATAAAATAAGTTTGGAAACCATTGTTGAAAAAACCGCCCACAACCCGGCAATTTTGTTTCAGATTGATAAAAGGGGTTTTGTTAGGGAAGGTTATTGGGCAGATTTGGTTTTGGTAGATTTGCAAAAACAGTACACTGTAACTAAAGAGAATTTATTGTATAAATGTGGCTGGTCTCCCTTTGAAGGACAAAAATTTCATTCGCAAATTACACATACCATTGTATCTGGCAACTTAGTATACGAAAACGGTATATTTAACGAAAATTCCAGAGGATGTCGTTTAACTTTTAATAGATAAATATCGGCGAAAGCCCACAATTTCCCGAAGAACTACATCATTAAATCAGAATATAACAGTGGCCGAATTAAATAAAGTTTACGCTATAAGCCTTTTGAGCAAATATGCATCTGTATTAAAATATGTGATGATGGTTACCACCGTAACCGTAATAACGCTGGTTTTGCCCAAACAACCCAAATTTAAATACGAGTTTGAAAAAGGCAATGTTTGGATGCACGAAGATTTAGTTTCGCCTTACAATTATCCTCTCAAAAAAACACTGGAAGAAGTTACAAAGGATAAAGAGAGCATCAAAAAAACCATATTGCCCATTTATCGATACAATCAAAAAATAAAAGAAACTCAGTTAAGCCAGTACCAAGCAGATTTTGAAGCAAAATGGCGAAGTGCAAATCTTAAAGCTGGCATTTTTAAAGAGGAAACTTTTAAGGCTGGTATCATTTTCTTGAATCAAATTTATAAAACAGGTATCATTGGATTAAACAAAAAATATCAACGCGAAGGCGAAAATTATTTGATACATATTTTAGATAACAATGTTGAAACGGAATTGAGCACGGCTACTCTTTTAACCGTTACAACAGCGTTTACATTGGCCAGCGAGCAATTGACAATGGATAAAAGTATAGCTCGTAACTTATTGCTGGGTTTGATAAAGGATCACATTACGCCAAACGTTTTTTATGATGAGCCATTTACGGAAAAACTCGAAAACAGTGCTTTAGAGAATGTATCATCTACACGAGGTATGATACAAAAAGGTGAATTGATTATTGCCACTGGAACCAGTATAGATGGAGACGTTTATAAAAAATTAGAATCTTTTAGAATTTCGTACGAAAAAAATTCCCATATAAACGGTGATAAAAAGCTGGTTTTAGCCGGACAGGTTTTATTGGTTGGCTTAATAATCACGCTTTTAATGGTATTCCTTTTTTTGTTCAGGAAAGATATTTTTGCCGACAACCGGCAGATATCGCTCATTTTAATGGTCATCACAGGTATGTTGGTTTCACTATCATGGGCCATAAAACTACAAATACCCAATCTGTATTTCATCCCTTATTGCATAGTCCCTATCATTATTCGCATATTGTTTGACACAAGGCTGGCCATGAACATCCATTTATTGGTGGTTTTGGTAGCCAGTTTCTTTTTGCCCAACAGTTTCGAATTTGCCTTTCTACAGATTACAGCTGGTATGGTTGCCATTTATAGTATCAAAAATCTGATAAGAAGAGAGCAGTTTTTGGTATCGGCATCGCTTATTCTATTGAATTATTTCATCGTTTTTGTTGGTATATCTCTTATCAGGGAAGGTTCTTTGGAAGCAATAGAGTGGTTTAATTTCTTGCCTTTTGTATTCAGCGTTATGCTAACGCTATTGGCATATCCGCTTATCTATCTGTTCGAGAAGTTGTTTGGCATAACATCAGACATCACCCTGATGGAATTAACCAATACCAATAATGTGCTATTGCGAGATTTGGCTTTTAAGGCTCCAGGAACGTTTCAGCATTCTTTGCAAGTTGCCAACTTGGCCGAAGCCGCTATTTACAAAATCGGGGGTAACACGCTTTTGGTTCGGGCGGGTGCTTTGTACCATGATGTTGGTAAAACAGAAAATCCACAGTTTTTTATAGAGAACCAGAACATGGGTTTTAATCCGCATGACCAATTATCTTACGAAGAAAGTGCACAAATCATAATCAGGCATGTAAGTAAAGGTGTAGAGATGGCCCGCAAAAACAATATTCCCGAAATGATTATCGATTTTATCAAAACCCATCACGGAAATACAAGGGTCGATTATTTTTATCAGTCCTTCCTCAAAAATTTCCCTGAAAAAATCGTAAACGAAAACACTTTCCGCTACCCGGGGCCAATTCCTTTTTCTAAGGAAACCGCAGTTTTGATGATGGCAGATTCTGTTGAGGCGGCATCGCGGAGTTTAAAGGAACCCAATGCAAAAAATATCAATGATTTGGTAGATAGAATTATCGACTATAAATTATCACAAGACCAATTGGATGATAGTAATATTACCCTGCATGACTTGGAAACCATTAAATTGATTTTCAAAAATATGCTGATGAGCATTTATCACGTACGTATAGATTACGCAGAATCTATTTGATAATTACATTTTGAACCTATCTTAGGATTACTATATTTGCATTCCCTTACAAAAAAGGAGAGATGCCTGAGTGGCCGAAAGGAACAGTTTGCTAAACTGTCGTACTGGCAACGGTACCGAGGGTTCGAATCCCTCTCTCTCCGCGGAAATATCAAAACGCCTTAGATAAATCTAAGGTGTTTTTATTTTATCCCTTCTCAACTTCCTTTTCTAGAGCCTTTATTACCGTTTTCTCTTTTTTGATTCCCTGTCTTACCAAAGCCATTAAGCCCATGTATAAATTGGCAATCCATACCAATGCAAAAAGAGAAATAAAGTAACCCCTCCAATCATCGAACAATAAGTGATATCTGGTAATTAAGAGAATTATCAATGCCACATAATGACTCAAACAATACTCGCAAGTGAAAAGATAAAAAAATTTACGAACGACAATCGTTCTGGAAGTTTCGCGTTTTTCAACACAAACATCCCTTGGCTCCCTAAAAACTTCTTCTTGTGTTACTGTCCAAGCTATGCAAGCTGTGGGTATGGCCAATATAAAAAGCCAAATTATTTGTGTGTATATATCCATAATATTTATTGTGTTAATGATGTTAAAAAAATTATCTAAATTTTAATAAACTTACGCCAACGTCAGTTAGAATTAAAGTATTTTCATATATTCAAAACTAAAATAGTTTTTATGTTAAAACGTGAATTGTGAGGCAATAATTATATATACAAATAGAGCAAATTCGCAATAGCTTTTACAGTTTTGCGATAAAATTAGTTTGAGTTATCAGTTTAAAATTAAATATTTCATAATGAAAATTAAAATACTTTTTCATATAAATTTAACTTTATGAAGCCTATTTTAACTTGTATAATTATTGATGATGATGATATGGATAGATTTGCGATAAATCAGGAAATATCAAATTTTAAAACCATAAAAGTATTGGGAACCTATAACAACGCAATTGAGGCTATTGCTCCCATAAAGCTAAAAAAGCCCGATGTATTATTTTTGGATGTTGATATGCCAGAAATTAATGGCCTAGAGTTTCTAAGGTTAATGAAAGATATGGAAACCCGCAACGTGATTATATCATCGTACCCCGAATATGCGATTGAAGGTTTCAAATTAAATGTCTTCGATTATATTCTAAAACCAATAGAAACAGACAGGTTAGAGAGTTGTATTGCAAGGCTACATGAATTTGCCAACCTAAAGAAAAAGGCTCTGGCCTACGATGTGCTATTTGAAAATGAAAATATTTTTTTTAGGGATGGACATCACGTAGTTAATCTGAACGTAACCGAAATACTCTATTTGGAAGCTTATGGAGATTACACGAAAATAGTAACCGAAAAAAAAGCACATTTAACATTGGTTACTTTATCAAATTTTTTGGAATCTCTGCCCCAAGGAAAATTTTTGCGCATACACCGAAGCTACGTTATTGCTATAAACAAGATTAAATTTTTTAACGTAAAAACCATTGATATGGGTACAAATGTTTTGCCCGTAGGTAAAACTTACCTACGTAATGCTAAGCTGGCATTAAGTCTGGTTTAATTAAATTCTAGCAAAAGCAAAATGAAAAAAATTGTATTTAAAATTGTTTTTTTTGCCTTTGCTATTATTTTGATTGCAACTATTAAGTGTTTTGTAAAGGCACAAGGTGTAGATTATGAAAAATCTACCTTCATTAAAAAACTTGTTGACTGGAATATATATTGCGATAAATTAAAAGGAATACCTGTCGGAAAAGAAAACTACCCCGAATTGATCAAAGCTGCAAAAGCAGGTCTGAATATTACACCTCACACCAATTATTTCTACAAATCGGTTTTTACGTTTCATTTGGGCGGGGGCTATGAAAGTACACACAAACCCGACAGCGCAATTTATTATTTCGAACTTTCAAAAAAGTATGCGGAAAATGCAATGAACAACTCACGCATAGTTTTCGCTTTGCGCCGCTTGGCTGGTTTATATGACACCAATCAAATGCCCGTAAAAGCATTGCAAGTGCGCAACCAATTAATTGCTATCGCCAAATCTGATAAAAATGAAGAAATACAGATAGGAGTTAATATTGTATTGGGCGAATACTATTTTGGTTCGGGCGAATACGAAAAGGCTTTAAAAAGTTATTTGAAATACATCAAATATTTAAAAATAGATTACGAAAAAACTAAAAACTCGTCTTCTAAATCTAACATTGGTGTAGGGTATTTGGCTATTGGTGAAATTTACCAAAACTTAAACAGACCCGCCCAAAGTTTGCCCTATTTTAAAGAATCTATTTCTTATCTCTTTAATTACGAAGAAGGTTTAGAAACCGCTTACAAGGATTTAGTTATTTCTTATTTATCACTCAACCGATTAAATATGGCGTACAGGTATTATGAAAGACTAAACAAATCTGTATCTAAAAGCAATAATATTACACTGTTAATAGATGCGCAAGTTGAGTTGGCGAAAGTGTTTTTAGCTCAAAACCAATTAGAAAAAGCAAACAAGATATTATCTGAAGCGCAAAAAAATGCGTCTTTAAGCAACCAAAAAGAAAATATCCACACCGTAAAAATTGAATTAGGAAACTTGTTTTTAAAGCAAGGTAAAAACAGCCAAGCTATTACTTATTATAGAGAAGCCCTACCGCTAGCAATATATTTTAGAAACAAGGTGCAAATTGCAAACCTTTATCGTAATCTGGCTCAAGCCGAAAAGCAAATCAAATTAATTGATAGTGCTTTTGCACATATTTTAAAATATTCTATGTACACCGATTCTATAAAATCTGAAGCGGTTTCCAAAAATATTTTTGAAATGGAGGCTAGATTTCAAAACCAAGTGAAACAGCAAAAAATAGGTTTGCTAAATAGGCAGAACCAAAACAAAAATTTAGAGTTAAAGCAAGAGAAAGAATTGCGGTTATTACTGATAGGAGCAGTGCTACTGTCTGTCTTGGCAATAAGTTTGATTTATTTAAACGTGGTTAACAAGAAAAAAACTAATTTGTTGCTCAATAAAAAAAATAGCGAATTAGATCATATTAACTCACAATTATCTCGATCTAACCAAACCAAAGCCAAACTGTTCAGTATCATTTCACATGATTTGCGCAGTCCTGTTAGTCAGTTATTTACTTTTTTACGTTTGCAGCAAGCCAACCCCAATTTTATTACCGATGTTGAAAAGGCAGCACATCAAAAAAAGCTCATTCAAACATCAGCCAATTTGCTGGCAACAATGGAAGATTTACTATTGTGGAGCAAAAGCCAAATGGAAAATTTTGAAATTGATATAGAAAACATAATGCTTACCACTTTTATTAACGAAACTATTGTACCCCTGCAAAACCAAGCCGATGCTAAGGGTTTAATTTTTACTGTTGAAAATAGTAATGTAGAGAATCTGAAAACAGACCCTAATTTACTGACCATAATTTTAAGAAACCTATTGCAAAATGCCATTAACAATGCTTACCCGAATACTGAAATATATATAAATGCAATGATTGGTGGACATAATGAAACCCACATTTTTATATCAAATACAGGCCAAAAGATTTCGAACGATAAAATTGGGGAGCTTATCAATAATGTTAATGTCAATAGTAAATCATCCGGATACGGATTGTTAATTGTTAAAGAGCTGCTGCAAAAATTACACGCTACACTAGATATTACCAGTGATATTCAAACTACCACGGTTAAAATAGTTTTTTCATAAAATACTCTCTATTTCCATTCACCGATTATAAACATACGTTCACCGATTATTTTCTAACCACTTTCATGGAGGTGGTTATCTTCCGTTGTTCAAATTTGCTACATCGAAATTACACTCATTTATACAACGGTTATGAAAATCTACTACATTCTAATTATTTTAATCCTATCAGTATCAGTTAACTCTTGCTCTAAAGATGGTTTAATGGGGCCAGAAGGTCCAGCTGGCGCCGATGGTGCAGCCGGCGCAGTGGGTGCAGCGGGTAAAGACGGGAGCATTATTTTTAGTGGTTCAGGCGTACCCAGTGGTACATTGGGTAAGCTTACCGATTATTACTTGGACAAAAATTCAGGTAATTTATATGGGCCAAAACTGGCCACTGGCTGGGGGATGCCATTAACTTTAATTGGTGCCAATGGTAAAAACGGTGCAAATGGAACTAACGGCGCAAACGGAACCAGCGGTGCAAACGGAACAAATGGAACCAATGGAACCAATGGTACCAACGGAACAAATGGTACCAACGGAAATACTACTTTAAGTGGTACAACTGCGCCAAGTGCAAATTTAGGCACACTTGGCGATTATTATTTAGATAAAACAAATTATAACTTATACGGCCCCAAATTGAATTCCGGCTGGGGAATACCCATTTTATTACGAGGGTCCGCTGGCGCACAAGGCCCAACTGGTGCAGCCGGGACCGATGGTAGCATTATATACAGCGGTTCGGGTTCGCCCGTTATAAGCATCGGTAAAAATGGCGATTATTACCTCGATAAAAATACGGGCAACCTTTACGGTCCTAAAATTACGGCTGGCTGGGGAATCCCAATATTATTGAGAGGTACTAATGGAACTAACGGCATAAACGGGAGTGATGGTACTAACGGTACTAATGGTACAGATGGTACAGATGGTGCAAATGGAACTGATGGAGCAAATGGAACTGATGGTGCAAATGGAAATGATGGATTAAATGGAACCAATGGAACTAATGGCACCAACGGAACTAACGGAAGTACAACTCTAAGCGGTACAACTGCACCAAACACTAACTTAGGTTCTATTGGCGATTATTATTTAGACAAAGCCAACTACAATTTATACGGCCCTAAAACTGCCCAAGGCTGGGGCATACCTACATTATTGCGTGGAGCCGATGGAGCACAAGGTCCAACTGGACCTGCCGGTGCAGATGGTACTATAATTTACAGCGGCGATTATAATCCAGACCCCAGCTTAGGTAAAATAGGCGATTTTTACTTTGGTAGGTTAGTAACCACTATGTTCGGTCCAAAAACAGCACTCGGCTGGGGTACAGGAACTAACCTACGTGGTGCATCGGGTAGTAATGGCGCAAATGGTACCAACGGTACAAATGGTACCAACGGCACTAATGGAACAAATGGTTCTACAATTTTAAACGGCAATGGTGGGCCTTCGTTTGCTATAGGGAATAACGGAGATTTTTATATTGACATTGCTACTTATATTATTTACGGTCCTAAAATCGAAGGGCTTTGGCCAGAATTTGGCACATCTCTAAAAGGCGCTAACGGTACCAATGGAAATGCAAATGTTACAGCTTTAGAAACACCAGATAATGTAACTTTTGATTGGGCAATTACCAATAGAGCTTTATCAAAATATTTTTTAAGAAAAACAGGACCAACAGCTAACGATACCACCACTACATATAACATACCCGCAGCTAATTTTGATGCTGTAAAACAAGGTATTTTACTAGTTTACGTACGTCAGAATTTGGGTAGCAACATATATAAATGGCAACAATTAAACTTTACCGAACAGTTTGCTGGTGCAAACTTAAACTACTCTTTTAGTTTAAAAATTACCCCTACCAATGCTTCTGTACAAATTTATTACAACGACCCTTTTGTAACCCATTCACCCATTGCGGTAGATAAATTACGTTTTATAATTGCACCTCAAAGTAGTGTGGGCGTATTAAATTCAGTAAAACCTAGTTTACTACAAACTATAAAAAAACTGCAATTAAGGGAAAGTGATTTTAAAATTTTAAAGTGATTTTTCATACCTATTCAATAGCCTGTCTTAAAAACAAATAATTATGAAATGCACTTCACTTTTGGTTTTAATTCTTTGTTTTTGGGGTGCTAAAGCTTTGTCACAGGATATAGCCGAAATGGGCAAGCAAAAACCCTTTACCATTAATGGTTCGTTGGGTTTAGGTTTGGGTACTTACGGTGTACAGGGTATTCCAAAAAGACAACGAGAGTTTTCTTATGTATTAAATGGTGCGCCTACGGTTTCGCTTTATGGAGTTTCGTTTCCGTTTAGTGTAGTAGTAAGCGACCAACAACAAACTTATGCCCAACCATTTAACCAATACGGCATTAGCCCAGTTTATAAATGGGCAACATTTCATGCTGGGTGGCGCAGCGTAGAGTTTTCTCCCTTTACTTTGGCGGGGCACAATTTTTTGGGTGGTGGAGTAGAGCTAAATCCACGAAAGTTTAGAATGGGCTTTGTATATGGCCGTTTTAATAAAGCGGTAGAAGACGACCCAAATCAACCCCTAGCATTGGCCCAACAAGCTACCTATAAACGAATGGGTTACAGCGCAAAATTAGGTTACGGTACCGAGCGTAACCACTTTGATCTAATTTTTTTAAACGCTAAAGACGATGTAAATTCACTTACATTAAAACCCACCAGCGGTATTTTAACTCCTGCACAAAATACGGTTTTGGGTTTGTCGTCCAAGTTTAGTTTTTTAAAACATTTTATTCTGGAAACCGATGCTTCGGGAAGTATTTACACCCGCAACCTATTGTCTGATACAGTTCAAAATATCGAACTAAATCAAATAAATTTTATCAAAAATCTGATTACCCTTAACGCATCTACACAATTGTTAACCGCTGCACAATTCAGTGTAGGTTATAATGCTGCCAATTATGGCGTAAAGCTAAAATACCGCCGAGTAGATCCCGATTATAAAAGTATGGGTGCTTACTATTTTGAAACCGATGTGCAAAATTATACGCTGGAGGGGATGTTGATGTTGCTTAAAGGGCAAATGCAATTGAGCGGAAGCTTCGGCTTGCAAAACGATAATATTTTAAAAGATAAAACAAACCAATCTAATCGAAAAATAGGTGCAATTAATGCATCGTTTAACAAAGCAAAATATGGTATAGATGTACGTTACACCAACTTTGGCATTACACAAGACCGTGGCTTAAACCCTGTTTTAGATAGGTTTAGGGTTGCCCGCACCAATCATAATTTAAGTTCGGTATTTAGGTATAGCATTGCTAAAGAAAACATTGCACACAATTTTATTTTGGTGGGTAACCTACAATCGTTAATAGATTTAAACAGCTTTACCGCACCCAATAGCCAAAGTGACAGCAAAACTGCTAACCTCAGTTATCAAATTAATCTGCCCAAAAAATCTTTCGGTATAAATGCAAATATAAACTACACACTTGCCGATGTTGCCTTTGGCCGAACCTTGTTTTACGGACCTACATTGGGGCTAAACCAAAGTTTTAATAAAGGTAATATTGATTTAAACGGCTCGGTAAGTTATCAGTTTCAAAAGAACAATAATTTAGATGCGGGTAATATTTTAAACGGCAACATAAACACATCGGTAAAAATGGGCAAGCGTGATGCCGCAAACCTTTCTATCAATTACCTAAAAAGCAATTCTAAAGATATTACGCTACCATCTTTTAACGAAATAAGAACCAATTTAGGCTTGGTACATTCCTTTTAACTGTTGCAAAAATTATGAAAAACTTTTATCAACCCATGAAAAGTTTAAAAAAGAACACCCTGTTTATTGGCTTATTTCTCTTATCGCTTTGTGCTGATAAAGCTTGGGCACAAAATACCCCTATTGTAAATATTACGGTTAACATTATTCCTCCATACTCTCCCTATTATTCTGATTATGCAGGTCAAAATGCTTCAAAAGTGCTATTGCTGGTGCAAAATTTATCGGCTCAGATGCCCTTGGAAGATAAGCTCAATATAGCTCATGGTCTGTCAATGAGTTATCTATTCAGTATTTTGCCGTTGCTGGCGGTGCTTGCTTTTGTGGTGTTCTTTTACAGTCTGTCTTGTTTGTACGATGATCGAAAAGACAAAAGTGTTTTGTTTTGGAAATCCATGCCGGTGTCGGATACGCAGACAGTAATGTCCAAGCTATTTACGATTTTAGTGCTGACG
>ENA-OFCE01000806-OFCE01000806.1-metagenomes-genome-assembly--contig:-NODE-806-length-18672-cov-7.472203_pt1 | contig 18672 bp, 10 predicted proteins | sample MGYA00153388_OFCE01 | MGnify analysis MGYA00153388
TTGACTATCTTACCATGCTGTCGAATCTTTGTCAACACTTTTTGTTAACTTTTTTTTGCTCCCCGCGAGAGCCTTGTTTATCAGCCCTTGCGGCTCATCGCCGACAGCTTTGTTAGTATAGCACCCCACCAACGAATGTTCAACCGATGCAGTTCCGAATTTTGCTCATTAGAGCAAAATACCAAGGGCTATCTTATTTATTCTTCTGCTACATCTGTTATGTTAACAAATACTCTGTTGCCATCATACTTTCCTGCAGTAATGAAACAAAGCGTTGAATCCCCTGGAATTCAACGCTTTGTTTATAGGTTTTATGTTTTTATTTCTTAAAAATCCCGAAAGGTTTTCCAACCGGTAAAAAGGTTCTTCCAAAATGCGTGTTCAACACAGACGCAGCCGATCCATAGAACGAAACTATGGCAATCAGCAATTCGGAATAAGCAGCCAGCTTATGAGAAAAATCAGGCAGTATGTTAAAGGCATGCAACGACAGCCCGATGAAAAGCAAGTCAATCAAAAAGAAAATAGTAAACAACACCTTATGGGTTTCCATCGCTCCGATTGTCATAAAGATTGTGAATATAAGGTATCCCACAAAAGCCATTCCGAGCTGTTTTCCATCTACCTGGGATGCCAGTTCCTTACCGAAGACTCCCATTTTGATCATCCAGGAAGAAGCTACACCAAACCAGAAGAAGGCATAGGCTCCGAAAGCAGTAGTACCAAAAGTGTTATTCCGTTTTGAGTCATTGATGCAGGCAAACAATTGAGCGAAGGCACCCAAAAAGATCGCCCAGGGAATTACAAAGGACAACCCATGTGTGATTTCCAGCTTTTGCGATGATGCAACCAGTGTTACCATTGCCAGCCCAAAAAGCCCTAAAGCAGAAGGGTCTGCATTGGTGATTTTTACGTTTTGTACTCCGTTGTTCTCCATTTTAACCTCCATAATATTTATCTTCGACAATACTATACAAGAAATTACTTTTTCTTCTACAGCACGCACAAATTCCATACTAAGTGGTTTAGGAGAATATGTCAAGAAGTTTTGTCATCTTTCGGAACAATTATACGAATCCCTTTTGGTATCACTTCAAATACCATCTCTTGACCTCTTATCACTTCCCCGTCCGTATTAATGGTCATATCATGATTTGAAGTAATCTCCACTCTTTTTCCTTTATAAAAGGAAACTTCTTTCATGTCGCCGTGGGTTCCCTTTATAAGTTTAGGAAAGAAGGCAAGGATTTTTACTTTACTGACAGCGTCCACTGTGCAGATATCAATCAGGCCATCCTCTATTCTTGCAGCAGGTACCGGAAGCATCCCGCCTCCGTAATATCGTCCGTTGGCAATAGCTGTTAGAAGCAGTTTTTTTTCAATCCGGTTTCCATCAATTTTTATATGCATGTAGCTGCCACCATACTTGAATACCGTGCTCAATATCCCCAGTATATAGGCAACACTCCCCGGCAGGCCAGGAATCTTCTTAATCTTCCTCGCATTGTATACTACTTCCGCATCAAATCCAACAGAAGCTATATTAATGAAATATCTATCGTTTACTTTTATTACATCAATGGCCTTTTCACTTCCATCGATGGTTCGTTCAACGATATCTTCAATGCTCCAGCGACTTGTCAAACTCCGGATAAAGTCATTCCCTGAGCCACAGGGAATGACGGCAAGGCTGCTGTCCGTTCCTACCATGCCGTTTAAAACTTCATTTAGAGTCCCATCTCCACCCACTGAATAGATTCGATTTTCCCCTTTCCCTCCATGAATCTTGGCCAATTCTTGCGCATGTCCGGGTCTTTCCGTTATTTCGATTTCATATTCTTGCTTCTTTTCGGTGAGTATTTTTCTGATTTCAGGAATGAGCTTTAAGCCCTTCCCTTTCCCTGCTGCAGGATTAACTATAAAAATGTGTTTTATCATTTACCTCGTTGACCCCTTTAATATTTGTAATTGAATTATACCAACCTCTATGCAGGGATACAATGTAATATTCATGCATTTTACTTCGCAAAGAAAATTTAAGCAATAAAAAAACCCAGGCCACAGCCTGAGTTTTTTATTACCTTATATTATAGTTCATATTATAGTTCAATTCCAAAGTAGTTCTTTGCGTTATTGAAGCAGATATTCTGTACCATGGAACCCAGGAGTTTCATATCATTCGGAGCTTCTCCGGATTCAACCCACTCTCCCAGAAGGTTGCAGAGAATTCTTCTGAAATACTCATGTCTTGTATAGGACAAAAAGCTTCTGGAATCCGTGAGCATACCAACGAATCTGGACAACAGCCCAAGGTTCGCCAGTGCCACCATTTGCCGGATCATTCCATCTTTTTGATCATTAAACCACCAACCGGAACCGAACTGCATCTTTCCGGGGATTCCTCCTCCCTGGAAGCAGCCGATGATGGTACCCAGGACTTCATTATCTCTTGGGTTCAGGCAGTATAAGATGGTCTTTGGCAATTCATCCGTTTCATCCAGCCTGTTCAGGAATTTGGACAGCGACTCGGCAATGGTGTAATCAGCAATTGCATCAAATCCTGTATCGGCACCCAGCAGCTTGAACATTCTGCTGCTGTTGTTTCTTATGGTTCCCATATGCAGTTGCATAACCCATCCGTGAGCAGCATACTGTTTACCCAGGAAAACCATTACTTGTGTTTTATACTTCTTTACATCCTCTTCAGATATAGTTTCACCCTTTAGTGCTTTTTGGAGAATGGCAGTCGCTTCTTCTTCTGTTGCTTCCACATAGGTTATAGGATCTAAAGCATGATCGGAAATTCTACAGCCTACTTCATGGAAGAAATCAACTCTCTGTTTCAGGGCTGTTTTTACATCGGCAAAGGTTTTAATTTCCTTTCCTACTACATTTCCCAACTTATCCATCCACTCAACAAACCCGGGCTTGTCTATATTAAAGCCCTTATCGGGTCTGAATGCCGGAAGAACCTTCACATCAAAGGTTGGATCTTTTGCAATGGCAATATGGTATTCCAGGGAATCCGTCGGATCATCCGTAGTACCGATAGCCTTAACGTTTGAGCGCGTTATTAAGCCTCTTGCCGTAAATTCTTCCTGCTGAAGGAGCCTGTTGCACTCTTCCCAGATTTCTTCTGCCGTATCGGGAGAAAGCAGCTTGTCAATACCGAAATATCTTTTCAGTTCAAGGTGTGTCCAATGGTAGAGAGGATTTCCAATGCAGTTCGCCATGGTTTCCGCCCATTTCAGGAATTTTTCCTTATCCGGAGCATCCCCTGTGATATACTTTTCTTCAACACCATTACTTCTCATGGCTCTCCATTTGTAATGATCGCCACCCAACCAAACTTCCGTGATGTTCCTGTATTTCTTGTTTTCTGCAATTTCCTTCGGATTCAGGTGGCAGTGGTAATCAAATATGGGCATGTCCTTGGCATAGTCCTCATAAAGCCTTATTGCGGTTTCATTGTTTAGTAGGAACTTTTCATCCATAAAAGGTTTCATGTTTCTTTCCTCCAATTAAAAGAATATTTTTTACCCCCATTTGTGTGGCAGGTTATGAAACTGTATGGGTCTTTTTTTGTAAGCGCTTTCATTCACTTTAATAAATTCACTATTACCATCGTAATATTCATTGAACAATTTGTCAAGCAGGTAACCGCTAGTATTTTCGCAGAATTTCAGCAGATGTCCGCATTCTTGTCTCTTACTTCATAATGGAATAGCAGACTTAAATTTAATATAAAGTTACTTCCTACGCCAATATTCATGAAAGCGCTTTAGAACCATTCGGATTCCACCCTACACTGCGCAGATCAATAATTAAGCAAAGCAGCAGGACATGAATTCCCCCGATACCCGTATAAAGAAACCCAGAGACGGATTCATTTCCCGCACGCAGTATAGTATTCACGGGAAAAGTATTGACAGATTCGGAAGATTGGATAAATATTATAGAGAGAAGATATACTCAAATAAAAAAGTAATTTGGAATTTTCAGATACTTATTGCTAATAATTATATAAGTATCTAGAATTTTTTTGGAGGTAAATCCATGGATCAGCTTGTAGAAAGGTTTTTAAAATACGTAACTTTTGACACAAAATCCGATGAGGACTCGAAAACTTGCCCCAGTACGCCCGGACAGTATGAATTTGGCCTTTTTCTGGTAAATGAACTGAAAGAATTGGGACTGGAGGATGCTGCTATTGATGAAAATGGGTATATAATGGCTACCTTACCGGCCAATACAGATAAAAGTGTCCCTACCATTGGGTTTGTTGCTCATATGGATACCAGCCCGGATATGAGTGGAGAAAATGTAATCCCAAAGCTTGTCTCAAACTATGATGGCAGGGATATCGTTCTCAATTCGGAAAGAAATATAGTCATGACGACTGCTGCTTTCCCGGAACTGTTGAACTATACCGGACAGGATCTTATTACTACGGATGGAACCACTCTTTTGGGCGCTGATGATAAAGCGGGAATTGCAGAAATTATCACAGCTGTTGAATACTTGCTTTCTCATCCGGAAATTCCGCATGGTACCATAAAAATATGTTTTACACCCGATGAGGAAATCGGGCGTGGAGCAGACTTGTTTAATGTGTCCAAATTCGGAGCCGACTTTGCCTATACCATGGATGGAGGGCCTATTGGGGAATTGGAATACGAAAATTTTAATGCTGCATCAGCTACCATCACCATCAACGGAGTCAATGTTCATCCCGGAAGTTCTAAAAACAAGATGCTGAATGCGCTCCTGGTCGCTATGGAACTGAACTCCATGCTTCCGCCTGTAGAGACTCCTTCCCATACCGAAGGCTATGAAGGTTTTTATCATCTGAATGGGATGGAAGGTTCTGTGGAAAAATGTACGCTGCGTTATATTATTCGAGATCATGATAAAAGGAAGTTTATCGATCGAAAAGACCGCATCCAGAAAATCGCCGATTACCTCAACGAGAAATATGGTCAAAACGTTATAGTTTTACAATTAAAGGACCAGTACTATAATATGAAGGAAAAAGTAGAACCGGTCTTACATATCGTTGAGATGGCCAAACAAGCAATGGAAGAAGTGGGGGTCCATCCCCATGTCAGACCGATACGAGGAGGTACGGATGGCGCCCGGCTTTCCTTCATGGGCCTTCCGACACCCAACATATTTACCGGAGGCCACAACTATCATGGAAAATTTGAGTATATATCGGTCCCTTCCATGATTAAAGCTGTTGAGGTTATTGTTAAGATTTCAGAACTGAATTGCAAATAAAAATAAGGAGAGGTTCCCGATACTGCTGCCAGGAACCTCTCCTTACTTTATATAGCTTCCTTTAGGTTTCTAATAACCACCTTGTCTCTCCATTTTCCGCTCTTCAACCGGATGTAAAACAGGGTACCTCTTACGAGCCAGTCAACATACATGCCAATCCATACTCCCAGTACCCCCATTCCCAGAGGAACTCCCAGGATATAGCCCAAGGTAATGCGGAAGGCCCACATACCGAAGATAGCGGTTACCATGGTGTACTTTGCATCGCCCGCACCTTTCAAGCCTGCCGGCAATATAAAGGAGACCGCCCACAATGTAGGCATGGAGATGGCAGAAGTCTTGATCAATCCGGCTGCAATTTCAATAACATCACTGCTTTGCGTATACATGGATGCCAGCATACTTGCAAAAGGATAGGTAAAGGCACATAGTACGAGCAAACACAGCGAAGTCGCTTTTGTAAGGTACAGCAGCGTGCTTTTTGCTTCGTCACTTTCTCCCCTCCCCATATACTGTCCTACCAGAGTCGTTGCTGCAACACTCAACGCGCTTCCCGGTATGTTAATTAAACCAAAAACCGACCCGGCAACATAATTGGCAGCAATGGAGGCTGTCCCCATTCCAACAATAAATACCTGTGTAATCAGCTTCCCTCCATTAAAGAGCAACGATTCCACGCTGGCCGGAAAACCCACACCGAAAATGGATCGCAGTAAGGTCATATCGGGTCTGAAACTTCGGTCTAATTTCAACTGTATCAGCTTTGAGCCGCTTAGCAAAGTATACAGGATAAGTCCTGCGCCGATGGTCCGAGCGGCTGCTATGCCCAAAGCGGCCCCCTTGATTCCTAACCCTGGAATTCCAACGCTGAAATGGGCACTGCTTATATTCAGTCCATAGATGAGCGTATAACTCAGTACAATGTTTAACAAATTCATTATTATGGTTATCTTCATGGGGGTTTTGGTATCTCCTACTCCCCTCAGAACTCCACAGGCAACGGAAGTCAGGGCGATCAGCGGATATGTAAGCAGTGTTATGTTCAGATAAGTAAAGGCATTATTCATTACTTCCTGTTCCGCAGATCTGTAAAGAATTTTTACAATTACACTTTGAAAAAGAAATATCAGGAGCGTAACAACCGCTGCCAGCAATACACCGGAAAACAAGGCATGCCGTGCAGCCTCATTGGCTGATTTGATGTTTCTTTGCCCTGCATAATGGGCTACCACCACTGTACCGCCTACAGCCAACGCCGAGAAAAAGGAAATGAAAATATTGTTGATTGAATCTACCATACCAATGGCAGAAACAGCTTCTTTTCCCAAACGGCCTGCCATAATGGCATTTATGACTCCCATAATCATGATGAAGGCTTGTTCTGCAATAATCGGAACAGCCAGTTTCATTACATCCTTACGGATCACCATTTTGCACAACTCCTTAAAGTGCTGTGATTTAAGCAACTTATACGTATAAATTTTTTCTTAATACTTAGCTGCAATGTGACACTTTACATCCATTATATCCCCCTGCTGTGAGTTTTTCAAATTGCCGGATACAAGTTTACTCTTTTAATCCGGCTTTACCGTTCTCTTACGGCCTCTCAGTTTCCTCTGCACACTTTTATGCATTCCATGCACCCTCCACAACCCTCCGCATACAACGGTTAAAATGAAAAATTTCATTCTGAATAATTTTACTTCTTCCGTATTCGTCCCCAAGTCTTTTTGAAAGAGTAAAGGGCTCTTTAAAAAACCATTTATCTGAATAAGGAAAAGCTAATACAATAACAGGCTCTATCCTTCTGATCTTTGTAAAGCCAACAGTAAGGGTGCCATGATCCAGCGCTAATTTTGTAATATGGGCATTTAATTCCGTCGTTTCATCCATATAATCATCCTTTACAACTATGCACATCCAGTACTTATATCGTTTATAATACTACAGTTTTTATACTGCGCTTATATTTAGGTTTAAGTAATAAAGGACTTTATATGCGGGTGTATGCAAAATCCTTAGTCTCACACCTTCCCGGATCTGACGAAAACCTGTTTCCTTAAACGTATGAAAGAATTCAGCGGTAATAAGGCTCGGTAAAAGGACTAAAACGCTATGGTTCGAATTCAGCACAAAAAAACGGTTGTTTCAAAAAGCTGAAACAATCGTTTTTGGTGAGCCATCCGCGACTTGAAGGCCGGGACACCGTGGTCAAAAGTCAAAGGCTCTGCCAACTGAGCAAATGACCTATTATAATCTACTTATCACTTCCCATTTTGCTAAGAGGGGTACACTTAAAGCAATCGAATACCGGAGGCAAGACCCCTATGTTACATTGAATTTCCTCCTTTTTTACCACAAGGCTATTTCAGTTTTCCCACGGAAATATCCCTTTGTCAACGTATTTGTAAATCGATTCCATATTATCCGTATCGGAAAACATCTCCTTATTCGCAGCAATGGCTAACGGTTTTGCTTGTACAAGAGAATCATAGATACTGCTTGTATAGCGTTTATACCTTAAAATTCCGTTTTTGGATAGGTGTCTGAGGCGAAGCAAATGCTTACGAAGCAACGTTTCACTCTCCTGATCCCAAGCATCAACCAATCCCCATATAGCAGCCTGTTGAACTGGAATCGGCTGGGTCATAATTGTCATATAGTTGGCTTTTTGAATGCCGATACGGCGGATTAAAAACGGCAAAACAACTGCTGGAAAGATTCCAAATAGCAATTCAGACAAACTGAATTGTGCAGTCGTATCGGCGAGAACAATATCACTGGCAGCCACGAAGCCCATTCCACCAGCGTTAACCTTCCCCCTGATATGCGAAACTGTTATATAGGGGCCTGCTGCCAGTCTCAGCCATAGGTCATACAAATGTTCCGGCTTTGGTTCACTGCGTTGTCCGCTTGCCATTTTTTCATACATCTCCTGAAAGTCGGCTCCAAAACAAAAAACTTCGGGCAATCCTTCCAACACCACAATATTGACGGATTCTTCACATAAGTCCAGCACCTGGTGGCATTCTTCGACCAAGAGGTCATTGATTGTATTATTGGCCTCCGGCCGGTAAATCTGTAAAAAACAAATCTTCTCTTGAAATCTGACCTTTATTGTCTGATAACTCATGGTAGCCACCTGTATTCACGATGAAATTCCTTAATTTCATCTAAGATTAATCGCTTTTTCCCCTGGCTTGAAGCCAATGCCCCCGGAATTAACTCTAAATCCAGTTTGACATTTCGAGTACCGAATTTTACAGCTCCACTTCCTGCAAGCAAGGCTTCATATTCATCCATGGATAATTGGTAACGCTCGTTTAACTGTTTTTCAATAGTAAAGTGACGCATATGTTCCTGCCCCTGTGCGGTAACAATGCCACTATAAAATTCTGAACAGCATCCGGATCCATAAGAAAAACAGCCAATTCGCCTGGGAGCATCAAAGTTCCCTCTATCGATGGTACTTGCCAGTGAAAGAAATATAGTCGCTCCCATGATGTTACCCACACGTTGGCAGTAACTCACTCCCGGTAACACACGTTTCTCAAAATCCGCTTCTATCTCATGGGGCGCAGCTTTAGCTACCTTCCGCATCATACTGCGATGTGCCCCTTTTACCATACCTCCAAAAGGAGTATGAAAACAGAGATACTGGAATGTTTTTTGATAGTCCACTCCTGATACTCTCCTTTGATATTCCCAAAAAGCCTGTTCATAGCAATCCAGGTAAGACAACAAGGATAAATCCGCATCTCCAGCCTCGCTATCCGGAATGGGCCGACATGTATCCATAACCTCATAGCCATAGTATCCGTTAGCCCCTACATCCGCTTGAAACATGTATGGCTTTTCGCTAACTAGAATTGCCACAGCCCCAGCCCCTCCACTTGGTTCGGAGTAAGACCAGTCCTCTGTCAACGCATCTCCTCCTTCAGCTACCAAAAACCGGGAAATATCACTTGCAATCACCAGGGCTTTGGCTCCAGGAGAGGTCTGGGATAAAATAAAATTAATCGCCATCTGGAATCCGGCAGTCCCAGAATAGCAGGCTTGTTTAAGCTCGAATAAGCGGCAATTCCGGTTCAGTCCCAGATAGTGATGAATATAGGTGCTCATTGATTTTCCAAAGTCGATTCCCGATTCCGAGCAGGTTATCAGAAGTTCAATTCGGTTTTTCTCAGCTTCGGATAAAGATTCAATTATGGGTCTGGCTGCATTAACCCCACAAGTGATAGCATCTTCATAGGGTAAGGCTACAGCCTTTTCTTTCATCAATAAATTTTCAAACCTGGCAGTATCCAATTTACGATGCTTTGCTAATTGCATCACATCCACATAAGCTGTTCCGCCAAAAATATTCATCGATTCAATTCCAACAGGACTCATATTTTTCTCTCCTTAAATATCAGTTTGTATTTTTGCAAACAAATTACAGTATTTATTCCATAAAATCCCAATACACCCAGAAAGGAATAATGAAGTAATCCCCGCCCCCCAAAAATGAGGTTCCTTTTGATCGGCCAAGATGTCTCACTACTCCAAATGCATGCTGGCCTTGCATCAATGTTGCAGTAAAGGCAGTTTTTCCTTGTCCCATCACTGAAGCAACATTGAGTCCCGGATAACCAACTCAAGCTGACTTTGATTTTTTATATAGTACATCAACTAATTCCCCTATATCTTTTACTCCAAACAACTCCACCCGAGGAATTTGTAAAGACAAAGAGCCCATACTCATTGTAACAATCTCTGCACGGTCCACCGAGTTTGCACCCAAATCAACTAGTCGGTCACCGGACTTAAATTCATAGCCTTCCAACTCCGGAATCACCTTACAAATATGGCATATCACAAGGTTAAAAACATCCTCTTTACTCATCTTATCTATCATTCCTTTCTCCATGTGTTCAGGCATAAAGTTAGTGAAAGTGTTACACTTTGCTACTATCCGGAATAACTAATGCGCCAGCATGTAACAGCTTTCACCAACTGGCCTTACCTTTGTTTAAATCAAGCGCATCAATTCTCCCAAACTTTGCTCCGGGTGGGCTACAAATCCTTCTAATAGCACTTGTAAATTTTCCAACATGCGGGTAACTTCTTCTCTATTGAAATAACACTGATAATACACTATATTGAGCATCAGCCCTTGAGAACTAGGCATTATTTCAACTCTAAGGGGATTCTCGGTCTGGGCTTTGCCTTCAAGCATACTGATACCCAGTCGCCAAAATTGATCCAAAACAGGTAAAAGTTCAGGTAATTGTTCACTAACGAGATAGCTTTCAAACAGCAGATGTTCCTTGGATATTCCGCACCAATCGTATATTTTCCGTAAGGGCGTGTACTCGTAGCAACTTGTCTCCACCACCTTAGCTTGAAGCTCCTGCAGCCAGGTTAGGAGTTTTACATTCGGATTAACCTGTATTCGTACGGGTAGTATGTTGAAAAAGAGTCCAATACCATGCTCGATTCCCTGTACATTCGCATTACGTCCTGAAAAAATAGTCCCAAAGACGACATCTTCCTTGCCGCTGTATTTACTTAGCAATAACGCCCAAGCTCCCTGCACTAAAGTATTTAGCGTTATATCAAGCTGCTTCACCAGAGATAATAAAGCTTTGTTCAACTCTTCCGGCATCATATGAACCTCTTTCAGTACAGTTGGTTCTTCGTCGGAAGCAGGCTCACCTATAGGTTTTCCTAACGCCAGCGTTGGCAGCGTAATGCCGTTAAGACTTCTCTTCCAGAACCTCTCGGCGCCAGATAAATCTTGCTGTTTTTGCCAGGCAATAAAGTTCCGGTAAGGAGGAACAGGCTCCAACTCTATCTCCCTTCCCTCAGAGAAAGCTTTATAACAAGTAATTGCAGTTCTCATTATCAAAGGAAAACTCCAACCATCCTGCAACATTAAGCTAAAGGTGTGAATAAAATAGAATGAGTCATCTGCCACCCGGATAAGGGCTAAATATGTGTGGGGTGCCCGGTCAAGCTCAAAACCTCGTCTTCGAATATCTTCGAGATGTTTCTTTAACTGCTCTTTTTGCATATCCGGAGAAATTCCGCGCCAATCCTTTTGATCAAAATCCACATCCGTTTGCTTATGCACAACCTGCAAAGGCTCCTTCAGACTCTTCCAAATATACGATGTCCGTAAAACCGGATAATGATTTATAACGTGTTTCCATGCCCGGACAAAAGCCGACGGATTAAACTCTTCTCCCTTTATAAGATACAGGTGATCGGTTAGGTAGAGGCCTGGCTGCGGAGCAGTGAGGTGCTGGTAGAGCATACGCTCCTGCATTACAGTTAAAGGATAAACATCTTCCAAATCCGGAATCTCGGAATGTAACCGATCCATTTCTTCCTGGCTAAGCCCGGCTAAGGAAAAATCAGGATGTGCTGCATAAAGAGACGAGCCTGACTCCGTTGTCGGCAATTCCTTGGCCTCATTAACCAATGTGGGACTTATTACTTCTGCCAAATCTGCAATTGTTCTATATTGAAGAATCTGTTGAGGGGTGATTTGAATCCCTCTCTGCCTAACCCTAGCGACAACCTGAATACTATGGATAGAATCTCCACCCAATTCAAAAAAGCTATTTTTGATTCCCACCTGGTTTAGGCCCAATATCTCCGCCCAAACTTCAGCAAGAATCTTCTCCACCGTTGTACGCGGCGCCACATAATTTTCTTCCATTTCAGGCACTTCCTGCACAGGCAAAGGAAGCACTTTTCGGTCTAGCTTGCCATTTGAATTCACCGGCATTTCCTTTATAACCATAAAAGTCGAAGGTATCATATGGTCGGGAAGTTTTTCCTTCAAGTAACTGCGTAACTCCGGCACCAACTGGCTGGTAAGCCTATTGAGCAAAGGATTATTTGCATAACAATCCTTTATTCTATAACTCTTCCCCGGGCAGGGGCATGCAGTAACCAACGTAGTACCCCCAGTTTCTTTTGATAAGGATTTTCGCTTTAGTAAAACCTCATAACTTCCATCCGTTGCACCATCCATCCAGGCTATATCAACGGTATATCCCAACTCATCGCCCAACTTCCACCAATCCTCCGGGTCTATTCCGGTAATTTCATTATCCTGACGGAGTAACTGCTTCAACTCCCCAACTGTTCCAGGACAATTCTCTTCTGAAAGCAATGCTAACCGCCGGTTAACAAATTCAAGCCGTGCGTTGGGTACATTTGTGATACCCAGTATATCCTGTCCGTTCTCCGTCAAAAGCTGGTATAACTTATTTACATCTACTTTATCCTTTTGCCAATCCAGCCAGGAGTTTTCTTCTAGGAATTGCACTTTTTTGCCCACATGAAGGACAACATCATAGCGGTATCTGGTTAGCTCATTATGGTAGGTACCGTGTTTTAATTTAACTTCCACATGACTGATGGCAGGAAGTTCTTTCTGCAGCGCAATAAAAAATTCAGGATCTACGGCTAATTCCTGCTCTTGCCCTACCCTTTTCCGGGCCCGGTGCTTCAATTGCTCTACTGTTAATGAATCCGGAGCCTTCTCGAATTCAACATCCGTATGGAAGGTTTCCAGTAGAGGTAAGCTTCGGACATCTCCTATAAAAACAGCCCCTGTGTCTGTTATTAATTGTACGGATTTTTTAAGTATCGTAGTAAGATATTTTATGTCGGGGAAATATTGAACTACGGAGTTCAATATTATTACATCAAAGTTTTGCCCTTCGATACCGCTAAAGTCATCTGCATTTCTTTTGAGCAGCTTTACATTAGATAATTCCTTTCTTCCCGTCAGCAGCCGTTGGTTAATGTAATCCAGGGCAGTCGTTGAGAAGTCAGTTCCAAGATAATCTTCGCAATAGGGAGCTATCCTGGAAAGCAGCAGTCCGGTACCACATCCGATTTCAATTGCTTTTCTCGGTTGTAAGTCAAGAATTCGTTCTACTGTTGAATCTACCCACTCACGCATTTCTTCTGCTAATAGCGGAAGTCCGGTGTAACTGCTGTTCCAGCTTGAGATATTGAAGTCCGCATCCATTTCCTGATCATCGGTATAAGCTTTATCAAAAACGTTTTGCCATTCCGTTACTTGGACACGGGATAATTCCTCTCCTGAAACACTTTTTGCTTTTTCCGCTGCCTGCTCGTCAGGAATCACATACGCTGCAAGCTGTTTATGGCCGGAAAGATTTTCAGGTTCATGAACAATAACTGCAGCTTTCTGCACACTTGGATGTCCCTCCAGGACAGCTTCGATTTCCCCAAGTTCGATACGGAATCCTCTTAATTTTACTTGAAAGTCGATCCTTCCAAGGTATTCTATGTTTCCATCCGGCATATAGCGCGCCAAATCTCCAGTTTTATAAAGGCGTGCTTTACTATCTTTACTGAAAGGGTCAGGAATAAACTTCTCTGCAGTTAACTCCGGGCGTTTATGATAGCCACGTGCCAGTTGCACCCCGCCAATATGCAGCTCGCCTGGAACTCCAATAGGGACAGGCTCCAGGTTTTGATCCAGTATATAAATCTGTGTATTTGCCACTGGACGGCCAATCGGAACGATTCTCTGTTCACTATCCTTGCGGCAGGCCCAGTATGTTACGTCGACAGCTGCCTCGGTAGGACCGTAAAGGTTATGCAATTCAGCCTCCAAACGGCTGAAAAAGCGCTCCTGAATAGAAAAAGACAGCGCTTCTCCGCTGCAAACAACCCGTTTTAGCGTATCGCATCCCTCAATTTCCTTTTCTTCAAGGAAAACCTGGAGCATGGATGGAACAAAGTGCATGGTGGTTATTTTTTCTTTTTTAATTAGCCGTGCCAGGTACGTTGTATCCTTATGACCTTCAGGCCTGGCAACGACCATGCAGGCACCGGTCATTAAAGGCCAGAAAAACTCCCAAACCGATACGTCAAAGCTGAATGGAGTCTTTTGCATAACCCGGTCGGTTTCATTTATCCTGTATTGTTCCTGCATCCATAAGAGTCTGTTAACAATGCCACGATGCGTATTCATTGCTCCCTTTGGTTTGCCCGTGGAACCGGAAGTGTAAATCATATAGGCCAAATTCTCACTTGTTACACTGCTTCCTCTAAGCTGCCCACTCTCCTGTCCAATCACTGTCCAGTCAGAATCAACGCATATGGTTTTTGCCCTATGTTCAGGAAGGGTGCTTAGAAGTCTTTGCTGGGTCAAAAGCAATAACGGATCCGAATCTTCCATCATAAATGCTACTCGCTCGTACGGGTATGTGGGATCTAAAGGTACATACGCTCCACCGGCTTTAAGGATGCCTAAGAGTCCAACTACCATCTCTATAGAGCGTTCCATGCAGATACCCACCAATATTTCCGCTCCAACTCCCATTTTACTCAGGTAATTTGCCAGTTGATTCGACCGCTGATTCAGTTCCGCATAAGTTAATTGTTCATCCTCAAAAATAACTGCCGGGGCATTAGGGGTGCTGGCAGCCTGAGACTCAATAATCTCATGAAGGCACATATCCTTCTTTGAATAATTAGTTGCCGTGGCATTCCATTCCACCAACAGCTTATGCTGTTCTTCATCCGTCATAATCGGAAGATCGGAAATCCGTTGGTGTACATTGGAGACAATACCCTGTAACAAGGTTTTATAGCTTTCCAACATTCGAATGATTGTGGATTCATTAAATATGTCCGAATTATATTCCACGTCCATGTTAAGGATATCATCTTTCTCAATTACCTGTATCCAAAGATCGAACTTGGACGTACCGTTGCGAATTTCTTCCCCTTTTTCAAAAGAAAAGTCCAACTCAGGAATATTTGAATTTTTCTCTACCGGGATATTCTGCAAGACAAAGCACACTTGAAACAGCGGGTTCTGGCTCATATTACGTTCAGGCTGCAATTCGTCCACCAATACCTCAAAGGGTACATCCTGGTGCATATAGGCTCCGTTTGAAACTTCACGCACACGTCCCAGCAGTTCTGTAAAGCTTGGATTTCCTGAAAGATCCGTTTTCAGTACAAGTGTATTTACAAAGAAACCGATCAGATTTTCTATTTCAACTTTATTGCGGTTGGCGATAGGCGTTCCTACTACAATATCGTTTTGTCCGGTGTATCGATGCAGTAATATCTTTAATGCAGTTATCAGAACCATAAACAGGGTGGCATTTTCCTGCTCGCTCACTGTCTTTATTGATCTTGAAAGCGAAGACGGCAGTTGAAACTTTAAGCTACCGCCGCGAAAGGTCTGTACCGGCGGCCGTGTACGGTCGGTCGCCAGTTCCAGAACTGTCTGTTCCTTTCCAAGTTTTTCTCTCCAGTAAGCGAGCTGCGACTCCAGTACGTCTCCTTGCAGCCATTGCCGCTGCCATAAGGAAAAATCGGCATACTGTATGGGAATTTCAGGGAAGGGCGAAGGTTTACCCTTTGAAAAGGCTTGGTAAAGAACAGTTAATTCTTTGAAAAAGATTCCCATTGACCACCCATCGATTATTATATGGTGGATGTTCAATAAAAGAATGTGTTTCTCCCCACCAAGACGATATAAGCAAGCGCGCAAAAGCGGTCCCTGGCTCAAATCGAAAACATATCCGCTTTCCGCTCTGGCCATTTCCTGGAATTTACTTTCCTTCTCCGAATCGGGATATTTTGTAAGGTCTACAACAGGCAATTCCAAATTCAAGGCCGGTGCAATGACCTGGCAGGGCTGCCCGTTTGCACTCGGAAAAGTCGTCCGCAACGATTCGTGACGCTTTACGATTTCATTGATGCACTGCTCCATTATTCCCGCATCCAGCCTGCCTGACAAATGAAATGCCATGACTACATTGTATGCCGGACTATTGGGTACCAATTGGTCTAAAAACCACAACCGCTGTTGGGCAAAGGAAAGCGGAATTGCTCCCTTCCCGGAACGCCGTTGAATCCCCGTCGGCTTAGCTTCTAATTTTGAGCCCTTTATTTTTTCCAGCAGCGCCAGTTTTTCCGGCGAAAGATTGGCCCTGCGTTCTAAAAGTGCATCATCTCTAAACATGCTTGACTCATTTTTTGACATAAGTAATTCCTCCACTTCATTATATTTACACATTCCTTATGCTAGGAGTTGTTTGACTACATCCTCTGGAAGTTCTTCGATCTTTTCAATAAGTTTTTGTTCAATAATTTCTGCCATTTCAGCAACTGTCGAAGTTCCAAAGAGGTTATTCAAGTTTAAATCAAAGGGAAAACCGTTCTTTAGCCTGGAAATTATTTGGGTGGCCATTATGGAATCCCCGCCCAAATGTTGAAAATGGTCATGAATTCCAATCTGTTGCAATCCCAGTACTTCTTTCCAAATGGTAATAATCTTAAGTTCTAATGCATTGCGCGGCTCAGCAGCCTCATTCGGTATGTTATTTCCTTCAACAGGGCTTTTTACCGCTTCATTCCCCTCGGGAATGACTCTGCCATCGCTTTCGGCTGTTATTATGGCCTGGAAAGGCTCTCTCACCCCGATATGTGCAATATCCACAATCCGAACCCGCCTAAATCCATTTGCCTCCAGCTTCTGCCTCCATTTGTTTGAACTAAGCATGGGCGAACCTTTAATACGGTGGTCTTCATCCTCGAAATTCCACCACCCACTTGTAATACCAAATGTTATGACTGCAAACTCCTGCAATTGTGTTGTCTCGTTAATAACGAGCATACCATTTCTCCGAAGCATCTTCTTTAGCCGGTTCAAGGTATCATCGATCCGCCTGGTGGCAGAAATCACCTTGCCGGCAAGCACCAGGTCTATGCTATCCGGTTCGAATCCCTGTTTTCCAGGACAATCCTCCATGTTTAAAACTGTAAACTCCATAAAGGGATACTCCCCGGCATATTTTTGTTGCGCCAGGTGAGTCAATTCAGTGGATTTACCAGCATATAAATAAGATACGTTTTGCTGGTACTCCTTGATAGCCTCCAATACGGCCGGACTACTCCCCCCCGTTCTCTCTCCAATTTCAAGAATCTTGATTCTTGTCTGAGGGTCTTTTTTTATCCTTTGACTTACATAGTTTTTTACCATGCGAGCCAAGATTGTATTATAATACTCTGTAACAACATTTTCTTTATAGATATTTTCTACCAGCTCTAAGGACCCATTTGGGAACATCACCTCCAAATGATTTTTCTGGCCGGTAAGAATTTCCGGATACGCATCAAGGCAAACCGTTAGAAGGCGCAGATAGTCTCCTATTTCGGGCAAACGCGCAACTAAGTGCTGCTTTCTTTCCTCAAGATTACCCAGTTCCAATTGTAAGGTCTCACCTGCCAGTTCTTTGGCGATGAAAATATCCTCACCGTTGCACTCAATAAATCCAGCCCTGCTCAGAACATCAAGCAACGCCTCATAAAGCCGGTAATAAGGTGGCGTAATCCCTAATTTTCCTCTCAATTGTGATTTTTCGTACCTTTCTCCCGCAATACATTGCCATCCCATTTTCTGCAAAACTGTAAGCAGCATGCATTGTCCTATCCGATCCAACTCCGCAATTATTTCATGATACTGTTTTATTCCATTCGCATTATCCGTCATATTGCCATGGTTTAAAATGGATAAAACCTCTTCATCCATGGACTCAACAAGCGAAGGAATAATCTCTTGATACTCTTCAGGCACGTTTGTGTCTCCTTCGGTAGTCCTGCGATTTATTTTCGCAGCTTCAGGCACCCAATAACGTTCCCTGGCAAAAGGATAGGTGGGCAAGGGAACTCTGGAGTATGAATTCTCCGGGAATAATTGTTCAAATTCCAGTTCATAACCCTGAACATATAACTCTGCAACTGCGGGTAAGTGTTCTAAATATTCACCGTTGTCGGACTCCTTTTTGCAATTCTCGATGCATTGATTCCCGAACCGTTTCAGGACCGGTTGTTCCCGGCGCTCCTTCTCACTCAATTCCGAAAAATAAATTTGCGATACCTTTCCCTTTTCCAGCCATTTTCCCAAGAGCCTGACAAGCTCATCAATGCTACGGACTACACACGCTAAACGATAGTTGAAATGTTTGCGTCCCAGCAGCAGTGTATAACTTATATTCCCACAGTCTGCCTGGAATTCCCGCTCACAATATGCGACCAACTGTCTGGCTTGCTCCCTTAGCTGCTCAAAGGTACGGGCCGACAGTACAATCAGATACCCCGGCTTTTCCGAATGCCGGCGCTCAACCTTCGGAGCTTCTTCAATGACCATATGTGCATTCGTTCCACTAAATCCGAAGGAACTGATTAAGGCACAACACCTGGAATCGGGTTCTACATGCCAATCCTTCAGGCGGGTATTTACATAAAACGGACTCCCTTCAAACTGAATATTTGAATTGCCTGCCTCAAAATGTAGTGACGGTGGAATCTGCTTATGCTGTAAGGAGAGGAGTATCT
>ENA-OFCE01000808-OFCE01000808.1-metagenomes-genome-assembly--contig:-NODE-808-length-18621-cov-2.754336_pt1 | contig 18621 bp, 16 predicted proteins | sample MGYA00153388_OFCE01 | MGnify analysis MGYA00153388
GTTCATGGGCGTGCAATTTCATCCCGAATCGGTGTTAACGCCAGAAGGAATGAGGTTGTTTGAACATTTTTTAGATAAGTAGATGAAAGGCACAGGAGGAGCAACATGGAGCTTAGCAGTTGGTGTGGGAAAGAGGCGATCATAGGTTATCTTGGTCCCCATGGTACTTATAGTGAAGAAGTGGCATTTCGTCTATACAATAAGGATCAAGTGAGTTTTAAAACCTATTCCAGCATTGATATGGCCATCAAAGCGGTAGAGTCTGGCGAAGTATCCCAAGGGATTGTTCCTGTGGAAAACTCCCTTGAAGGTTCAGTAAATGTTACGTTGGATATCTTAGCTCACGAAGTCAATTTATATATTAGGAAAGAAGTGATCTGGCCAGTACGACATCATCTTTTAGTCAAAGAGCATTGGGATGATGTTAAGATCATCGTTTCTCATCCCCAGGCGCTGGCCCAGTGTCGCCATAATCTGAGGCGGCTTTATCCCGATGCTGAGCTAAGAGCTATGAATAGTACGGCTGATGCTGCGACTCTTGTTGCTAGTGGCGTAGAAAACTATGCAGCTGTAGGGAGCCAAAGTGCTGGCGCTCTTTATAATTTACAAACCATGGCTGGTGATATTCAGGACAGTTCTACCAATTGTACACGTTTTATTGTCTTAGGCGATAGCCCGATAGATACTCATTCTTTGTCAGATCCATGTAAAACTTCTGTTGTTTGCAAAATGAATGGAGAACGTCCAGGTAGTTTATGTGAGATTCTACAGGAATTTTCCAGACGGAATGTTAATCTTACAAGGATCGAATCTAGACCGGCACGAACTGGCATGGGAAATTACATCTTTTTCTTTGATATGGATGGTAGTATGGAAAATAATAGTGTTCGCAGTGCAGTAGAGGCTGTAAAAGAAAAAAGCCTATGGTTTAAGAGTTTTGGCTCATATCCTATATGCACGTTGTAGGTAGGGATTAGAGGGGATACATATGCAATATAGTATTGTAAATACAGATTATGAATTACAATTATGTTTAGCCTTACGTCGGAAAGTATTTGTGATCGAGCAAGGCATCCCAGTTGATCTTGAAATTGATCAATATGATGCCGCTCCTCATGAATGTGTACATGGACTGCTTATCGCTGAGGATGGCGAAGCGGCGGCTACAGGGCGGTTAATACCCTATGGAGAAAATAGCGGCAAACTGCAGCGTATTGCTGTACGTAAAGAGTTGCGTGGCAGTGGAGTAGGGCGAGAAATTGTAAATTTGTTAGAACAGCAGGCGGTTGCTGGTCATTTTTCCAATGTGCTTTTGGACGCCCAATGCAGTGCAGAAGCATTTTATGCTAACTTGGGTTATGTGACCTTATCGGTGGAACCGTTTTTAGATGCTGGTATCTGGCATGTTAGAATGAAAAAGGATTTAATAGCACATCATATAAGATAATCTATTTAATTTTAGAGGGAATTTATCGATAATCTTGAAATAATAATCATATATATAATAACCATTTAAGATTATCGATAGGAGATAGATATGGTAGACATGGCGAAGCATTTAATTTTTGACTCTGCGATTGGGAGTTTTAAACCAGAGAATATTGTGAATACAGAAGTGAAATGTCCATTTTGCTGTAGGGAGAAGTTAGAGCATGTGTTAGCAGAAGATGGTACAATTATACTTTTAAAAAATAAATACCCTGTTTTGCGGGATACCTTACAAACGGTCATTATTGAAACTGATCAATGCCACTCGGAATTGTCTCTTTATCCGAAAGAACATTTGCATAAATTATTTCGCTTCAGTATGGAAAAATGGCAAGACATGATAGCAAGCAGAGAATTTGCATCGGTACTCTTTTTTAAGAATCATGGTCCTTTTTCCGGAGGTACGATCCGGCATCCTCATATGCAAATTGTAGGTTTAAGAACGATTGATTATGCTCCGCGGATCCCAGTGGAAACGATGGATGGAACTGTGATTCATCAAAGCAGAGGGGCGGAGTTAAATCTTGCCAAAGAACCGAAAATTGGATTTTGTGAGTTCAATGTGAAGCTAAAAGATGTATCGGCTGTAGACAAGATGGCGGATTATATACAAGTCATAGCGCATTATTTATTGAATCATTTTCATAAACGCTGTAATAGTTATAATATATTTTTTTATCAGCTAGAAGGTAAAATTTCTGCTAAAATTATGCCTAGGCTTGTTACTTCTCCTATATTTATTGGCTATTCAATTCCTCAGGTGTCAAGTCGTGGGGAAGAGGTTATCAAAGAGATACAAAAGTTATATTTTTAAAGCTGAACGGCTTCTTCACCAATGGATGAAGAAGCCGTTTGTTTATTTGATTAAGGTAGAGGTTAAGAAAGAGATTGTATTACAAAGTTTTTGAATCGTTGAGCAGCGGGAGATAAATAACGTTCTTTTGTCCAGGCAATTCCGATGACCCGCTGGCATTGAGGCTTGGAAACAGGTAGAAAGGATACATTGGTTTTATCTAGACCAAAGACATGGGGAATGAGTGCCACTCCTAATTTAGCTTCGACGAGACCGGCAACGGTCAGAATTTCCTCACCTTCAAAAGTGATAAATGGCTTTAGATTTACTTCTTTAAAGAAATGGTCAGTTAAAATACGTAAGCCATAATCTTTTTTAAACGTAACAATTGGATCAAGGGCAATTTCTTTAAGCTCGATGGATTTTCGCTGGGCAAGTCGGTGTCCAAGAGGAACTACAACAAATAACTCTTCGGTAAAGAGTGGTTCCCACTCCATATAGTCTTTTGTTGTTACAGGAGAACAAAGACATAAATCAACTTCTCCTGCTTCTAGTTGATCTAAGAGGAGAGTGGTAGCATTTTGATAAAGCTTAAATTGTATATTTGGAAATTTGGAGCGGAATTTACTTAAGAGACTTGGTACAAGATTCGAACCAAGAGAGTGAAGAAAGGATAAGGACACGCTGCCATAGTCAGGATGTATTAAATCGTGAATAACTTGTTTTCCTGCATCAATTTCTTGTATCGATCGTTCTACATACTGCAGAAAGATGACTCCATACCGATTGAGGACAATGTGTTTACCGCGACGTTCAAATAGTGGAAATCCTAGTTCCTCTTCAAGTTTAGCGATAGAACGGCTAAGAGCGGGCTGAGAAATCGATAATTGTTCTGCAGCATGAGTAACGTGCTGCAATTGGGCAACTAATCTAAAGTATTCCAGTTGATGCCACTCCATTATCTTGACCACCTTTTGTCATGTTTATTTCAATATATAAGTTAGATGATGCGTTGGGAAATATCTTTATATAATTATAACACATTAATTATATAAAAATGATGCATTGGACAGATGATACTCTGGAGGTTAATATGATAAAAAGAGAATGATTGTTGATTAGAAAGGACTGTGGGTATTATGAAGACCTATATACAAAAGAATAGTACAGCATATTGGCGAGGGATATCAGCTATGTTTTTAGGAAGCTTTGTTACGTTTGCTTTGCTTTATTGCATGCAGCCCTTAATTCCGGTTTTTTCAGAAGAGTTTCATATAGCGCCAGCTTATGCGAGTTTGTCAATATCTCTTACTACAGGAATTATGGCAGTTTTTATGCTGTTAGTTTCTTGGTTTTCTGATGCAAGGGGAAGGAAAATCGTGATGGCAATATCGTTATCAGTCTCTGCCATATTAGGGCTTATAATTGCTTTTTGCAATAACTTTTCCATCTTGCTCATATTACGGATCTTGCAAGGAATCATGCTGGCAGGATTTCCTGCTATTGCTATGGCATACGTAAATGAGGAATTTGACTCTAAAATAGTAGGTATGGTAATGGGGATTTATATTAGTGGCAATTCTGTTGGTGGTTTAGCTGGGCGTATTATGGTTAGTACATTGACAGATTTCTCTACATGGCATATTGCAGTGGCTGGCATTAGTGCAATTGGGCTATTATTGAGTATTTGGTTTTGGATTGCTTTACCCAAATCACAGAATTTCTCCCCCAAGAAAAGGGATTTGAGAGAAATACTTGCTGCTTTGACTAAAAAATTGCAGAATATAGAATTACTCATGCTATATAGTATTAGCTTTTTAATTATGGGGGGATTTGTAACCTTATATAATTATATTGGTTACTCTTTAATGGCTCCGCCCTACAATTTAAGTCAAACCCTGGTTGGCTGTATCTTTGTTGTTTATCTGATTGGAACCTTTAGCTCTACGTTTATGGGAAAACTTGCGGATAGTAAAGGCAGTTCAAAAGTACTGTGTTTGTCCATTGGTATTATGTTGCTAGGTTGTTTGACTACCGTACATGGAAGTCTATCCATTAAGATTATGGGCGTAGCCTTATTTACCTTTGGCTTTTTTGGCAGCCATTCTGTAGCAAGCAGTTGGGTAGGGAAATGTGCTCATTCTGACAAAGCGCAGGCTGCTTCTTTATATCTGCTTTTTTTCTACTTGGGCTCTAGTACAATTGGGACAATCGGAGGAAAATTCCTGCTTTGGTATGAGTGGGAGGGAGTCGTTATTGTTATTGCTCTTGCCCTAGTACTGGCCTTAATACTTTCAAGTGTTTTATTACTACGGGAAATTCGTTATAAAGAGAGCCTTGGGTTCAGAGAAGCTTAGACGAACTTAGTTCGAATTCTACAACCTGTTTCCTGAACCGTCCTAGACAGGGGATTATATGAAGATGGGAGTCTTAGAGCGATTCAGTCATCGGATTAAATATATTCGGCGACTGGAAAGCTGACTTATTTCTTGCATAATGATATAATTAGAAAAAAATCCCCTGGAAAGGAATTGTAATTATGAGTGAGATTGTACAGTCCATTGACCAAGAGATCCTTTCATCCTATCGGCAAGGTGATCATGATCAAGCACTAAAGCTGTTTATAAATCAATACCAAGTTAGATTATATGCTTTAGCATATAAAATGCTGGGAAATCATGATGATGCGATGGATGCTTTGCAAGAGATTCTATACCAGGTAAATCGGTCTATGCCAAATTTTAAGGAAAAGTCCAGCTTATACACTTGGGTGTATCGCTTGGGTTCAAATGTCTGCTTTAACTTTCGTAAGAAAAGGAATAAAACTGCAAATCAGGTAGAATGGGATGAGAGTTTATATCACTCGATGATGTTGCCCATCGAGCAGCCAAATGAAGATCCGGATAGAATGTGTGAGGTTAAGTATAAGCAGTACTTGGTTCAGCAGGCTATTTTAAAATTGCCCGAAAACCAGAGGATTCTCCTTGTTTTACATGATATTGAAGGAATTTCAAGTTCAGAAATTGCACAAATCCTAAATATTAATATCAATGCGGTCAAGTCCCGCCTTCATCGCAGTAGAGTAGCCTTGCGTAATATTATCAGTAAAGGATTCTCTGTAAAAGGAATGGAAGGGGTCGGAACGTTTTCTGTTAATTCTTCTGGTCATTTACGATAAGTGTTATCGTAATTCGCAAATGATATCCAGGTATGGGAGACTATCCAGTAAGAAGAGGTTTTGCAATCATTGTACTGTAATTCATACATATAAAGAATTAAGAAGGCTTTTACTAGTCTTTAGTAAAAGCCTTCTTATTCCTTTACATAAAATATAATTAATTCTTCTTTCCTAACTTCCGTAAACAATATACAAGATTTTCTTTTTTTCGATGGAAATTGATGCACTCACAGCATTTACCGTGGCGTTCGCAATCTGCATTTGGACAGGTACAATTTTGTTCATTACAGCCAGCCATAAAAAAAACTCCCTACCATTCTTTTATTACTATTTTAGTATAAAGGCAGGCGAGAGTAAAACATTTATTAAGAGTAACGAAATAATTTTACGAAGAGATATGATAAGGAGACTATGAATGTCTGAAAATAAGGTTTGTCTACTAATGGTCTTTACAGCTCTTTTCTGGTCGGGTGCATTTATAACAGGGAAAATCGCAGTACTGCAATTTCCGCCCTTTGCTCTGACCTTTTTCCGTTTTTTGCTTGCATTGCCGTTTATATTCTTTTTGTTATACAGTAGGGAGAGGGAGAAATGGTTACCGAAAAGAAATCAGTGGCTGCCTCTTACTATATTAGGGATTATAGGTACCTTCTTTTATCATGTCTTATTTTTTAGTGCATTACAATACACTACAGCAATCAATTCTTCCTTGATTGGTGCAACCAATCCAGTATTGACAACTCTTATGGCGGTTTTATTCTTCAAGGAACATCTGACACCAAGACGTTTAGTTGGCATTATCTTTTCTTTTTCAGGTGTCTTTCTGATTGTAACGAATGCAGATTGGCTGCTGATCTCTACGTTTAATTTTAATCTTGGGGATATACTCATGTTTAGTGCTGTTTTTAATTGGGCATTATATGCTCTTTTAAGTCGTTCTTTTATGCAGAAGTATTGTTTGTCACCATTAATGGTGACAGCCTATACATTTTTAGTTTGTGTAGTCATATCCATTCCCTTTGTAATAGCAGAAAATCCTGCATCTTATTTATCTAAAACCAGTGTAGCTGGCTGGTTGTCAATTGCATATATGAGTATATTTGCGTCTGTATTAGGATATTTAATTCAATTGTTTGCGATTGAAAAAATTGGTGCATCTCGGGCTGCAGTATTTGTTAATTTGGTACCTATTTTCACAATTGTCCAATCGGTTTTCGTCTTAGGAGAATCTTTTACATTATTTAAGTGTATAGGGGCCTCGGGGATTATTACAGGCGTATACCTAGCGACAAGATCCAATTGAAGTTAAGTAAAGGTGTCAAATAAAAAAGTCCCTGTCATAGACAGGGACTCTGACATCCTAGCGGTTCTGGCTAAAGCAATCTCTGCAATAAACAGGACGATCACCACTTGGACGGAAAGGAACTTGTGTTTGAACGCCACATGCTGCACAAGTTGCATCATGCATTTCACGTTGTTGGAAGCTGCTGTTGCGACCGCCACCGTTACCGTTTCTTTGTTTGTGAGCTGCTCTGCATGAAGGGCAACGTCCTGGCTCGTTAGTAAAGCCTTTTTCAGCAAAGAAATCTTGTTCTGAAGCTGAGAATACGAATTGGTCTGCGCAATCGCGGCAAGTTAAAGTTTTGTCTTGGTTCATGTGTTGTATAGCCTCCTAAAATCTGTTACTAAAATAGGTAATGAGAATATTCATTGTCTCTTGTTAAAGTTACGTTAACAAGAAAGATGAGAAATCCAATCGATCTATTTAAGTGCTTCTAAATCATACGCTGAATTGATATAAAAGTAAAGAGGATTTTTACTAAATTTTAAAAAAAATTATAAAAATTATAATAATAGTCTCTACTTAACAATTAATTGATAAATTTGCTCATAAATAAAAGAGAAAAACGGTATTGTTTAGCTCTCTTTTCCAGAAAAAATGTTTATATTTTAGTGGATAAATTATATAATGAGCAGGTAGGAACTTGTCTCTTCTAGGTAAATGACAAAGAGAATGCAAGTAAAATGGAGGAACTAAATATGGAGTTTTTTGAATGGGATGAAAGCTTTTCAACAAAAGTTCAAAGATTTGACGATGATCATAAAAAATTACTGACTTTATTCAATAATGTATATCATCGTGTATTTGAATGTGAAAATCTGGAGGAAGAAAGAGAATTAACACAACATACCTTAGTTGAATTGTTAGACTATGTGAAGTATCATTTTTCCGCAGAAGAAGAAGTAATGACACAGTTTGGTTATCCTCAATATTTAGAGCATAAAAAAGAACATGGATCTTATATAGCCGAAGTGAATAAATTCTTAGACCAGCATAAAAAAGGGGCGGCGGCATTGTCTTTTCCGACCTTTATGTTTCTTAAAGAATGGATTACTAAGCATATTTTAGTACGTGATAAGGAGTATGGACAATTTTTTAATGATAAAGGAATCAGATAAATCGTCCATTCTCTAACTTTTATAGCAATTTTGATAAATAGTTGGGGCTTTTCAACACTATGAATAGTAAATTTTAGTGTAAGTCACAAGGGATCTGGGTAGTGCTGCCGTAAGTATGAAGATAAGAAGTAGTGGGATGGTTACTATTATGATCGAAAATAATAGTAGCCCGATGAAGAAATTGTTTATCTAAAATATAGCGAAGGTCATAAATTGTAACCGAGATGGAATGAGGAGTTTTTTGTTCTGCGAAATAAATAAAGGGCGTAAAGGTAGCAAAAAAGTCTCCTATTAGCGTTTTTTTTGCTTGTAAAGTAAGAATCGAAAGGTCTTTTTGCTTTGCTAAATCAGCATGAAGTTTTAATTCCGGGGAAATGGTTCCTAATTGTCCGACCAAGTACGCATTTTTTGTTTCTAAAACAAAATCCCAGAATAATATACGTTTCAATGATGGCATGACAGTGATTTGCAAAATATCTTGTTGGGAAAATAACTGATGAAGCTGTTTTGTTGCTTTTTTGCGCAAAGCCATTCTAAAAAATATATATGCTGCAAGAATGATAAACGTAAGGCACGATAATGTGAACATTGTAAAATTGAAAGCGTATACACTGAGTAATAGCACGAATAGTATAGGGTCAAATACATTTAAAAGTTGCAAGCTTTTGCGTTCTTTGTGAAATGGCCATAAGATAGCAGCGCCATGGGTATTAAAATAATCCATAATGATATGAGATAAACTACCAGAGAAAGCCCATCCCAATAAGGAAAAGAAATTAGCTTGTGGCATAAAAATAGATAAAACTGCACCGATCAGGAACGACCATAGAACTAAGCCCGGGATGGAATGAGAAAAAGCACGATGTTGCCTAAGATAAGAGAATTTTCCTTTTATTTGTGCAATGATATCAAAATCCGGCGCTTGCGCACCAAGAATAGCAGCTAGATAAATCGGATCATAAATGGACAAAGGATGACCAGATAATCCTGCAATAGCGATGCCAACAAGTGCATGAGAGAAAGAATCCATAATGAATGTGCCTCCAACTTTCTATTTTGTTTACATAATATTATAACACAGAAATAGAGGTGCACTTCCATAGTAAGTTTTGCCTTTCGATACACACTTATCTCAAGATTGAAATAAAAAAGTGGTGACCTCATAGCAGAGACCACCACTTTTTACTATACTAAATTTTTAAAAAACGCGTCAAGGTTTTTTAGCTCATTTTTTCTTCAGTTTTAGCTGCGCTAACTTTCTTGTCCAAGAATAAAATATAGTATAAATAGACACCTAATAATGCAGGAAGACCTGTATATAAAACAATTCGTTGGGATTCATCAAAATACAAGCTACATATGACTCCAAGGTTCAAGACTAAAGCTAATATTGGGACCAGAGGGTAAAAGGGAGTCCGAAATTTTAGCTGCTCTATTTTGCCGCCTAGACGGAAAAATTCTCTGCGGAAGTTTAGCTGACACCAGGCAATAATAACCCATATCAGGCAGCCAGTCAGTCCTGTACTGGACATAAGCCACAGGTACACTGTATCAGCAGCATATTCACTAGTGAGTAAAGACATACACGCCAAGATAACAGTAATATAAACTCCATTGACAGGAACACCGCGAGAATTTAATGTACCTAAACATTTTGGCGCTAAGCCTTCTTTGGACATAGACCAGAGAAGGCGAGAACAGGCATATAAGGCTGAATTGCCTGCAGATAAAGCTGATGTCATAACAACGAAACTCATAATATCCTTAGCTAAAGGAAAACCTAAGATGCCGAATACATGAGCAAAAGGACTTTCTAAAACACTGGCTTCTTGCCAAGGGATAATACCTGCCAGTACGATCATTGCCAACACATAGAAAAAAATAATTCGAAAGGTAATACCTTTAATAACACGAGGGACATTTTTACTGGCATCTTGGCATTCGCCGGCTGCGATACCGACAAGTTCAGCACCTTGGAAGGAATATACTACAGCAATCATAGTTAAAAATACAGCTTGAAATCCATTAGGAAATAAACCTGCTTCCGTGTTAAAGTTGGATAAGCCAACAATAGGGACGGAATGACTGGAAAAGCCAAAGAGCAAACCTGCACCTGCGACAATAAATGCTAAAATAGCAGTTACTTTAATACTGGCAAACCAAAATTCAGCTTCGCCATAAGCCCTTACAGAAATGATGTTTAGTAAAGCAAGCATAATAGCAAAAAAACCGCACCATATCCAAATAGCAATTTGCGGAAACCAATTGTGCATGATAATACCCGCAGCAGTAAAGTCGGCAGCAATACAAATGGCCCAATTCAGCCAATACAGCCAGCCGGTAGTGAAGCCAGCACCAGGAGAAATAAAACGTGAAGCATAACTTTGGAAGGAACCAGAAACAGGCATCGCTGAGGTGAGTTCTCCTAGGCACAATAATACCAGATACATGATAAAACCGCCGGTTAAGTACGCAAGAACGGCACCTAAAGGACCTGCCTGATTGAGGGTTACGCCTGAGCCTAGAAAAAGTCCGGTACCAATTGTACCACCAATGGATATCATCATGAGATGCCGTGAGTTCATGCCGCGTTTGAGTCCTTCTTTTTCAGGACATAAATCTTTAAGATTCACTGTAGAATTTGACATATTTGACCTCCTATTCGATTTAAAACAAAAATGGTTGTGATCTATCTCACAACCAAAAAATTTACTCCAAAGAATAAACTAACGCTTGCGTGAGATAGCACTTCATCTAAAAGAATCTTTTAGACGACAGTCTTGTACTTATTTAATACAAGCCCAACAACAAGAAATGGCATTTCCTATTGTTTCGGCATTTATTCCTTTCTATATAGTTCATTGCTGCCAGCTCACTATATATACTGATAATATTTGCGCCTCTATAATCACAACATATTTAATTTCTTGCTTATTTTAATCAATATCAGATTAGTTGTCAATCATTAGATTCGTATTAGAAACCTTTACTATAGGAAAGTAACAAGTCTTTACAAAAGGGAATAAAAGAATGTATGTTAAAAGTCATTGCGGAGGATTGAATTATGAACAATACATATGGACGGATGGATGCAGAATTTGCTCAATCCTTAGTTGATATCGTTGCTGCTGAATTAAATAAAAATGTAAATATCCTTGATGATCAAGGTATGATTATTGCATCTTTTAGTAGAGAGAGGATTGGGCAAGTACATGAATCAGGGGCTAGAATGCTTGGCGCTGGAGTTGTAAAAGAATTTTATGTCACAAAAGAAGAGGAATGCTATCTAAAGGGTATACGGCAAGGATATAATGTACCCATTATGTTTGAGAACCGATGTATCGGGGTAATTGGTATTACAGGGGATCAAAAAACGGCAGGACCTTATGCCCGATTAGCAGCACGCTTTGTAGAGGCCAATGTGCAGTCGAATGCCCAGCAGGAAAAGTTAGTAGGTGCATTACAAGAAAAAGAAGAATTACGTTCTGTATTCTTAAATAAAATTATCACGGTACAAGAAGAAGAGCGTAAAAGAATTTCCCGCGAGCTGCATGATGAAACAAGCCAATCTCTTACCTCGATTATTGTAGGTTTACGTATGCTGGCTGAGCAGGTACAAAGCAGTGAAGATAAAGAAAAAATATTAAAAATACGTGACCTTGCTGTTACAACTCTAGAAGCGGTTCATCATATTGCAGTTGAACTGCGCCCTGTATTATTAGATGATTTAGGACTGGTTGCCGCAGCTAAAAAGTATATAGAAAATTATGCTAAGCAATATGAAATTTCTTTACATATCGATTTTAGTAATTTGTCTAGAGAGCGATTTTCACCAGAAGTTGAGATTACTTTATACCGAATTTTGCAAGAGGCGTTAACGAATATTGTGAAACATGCGCAGGCAACGGAGGTTTGGGTATCATTAAACAAAAGACAGGACAAACTTATGTTAATGATCCAGGATAATGGTGTAGGATTTGATACGAAAATGGTTAAAAATACTCATAGCCGTACTTGTTTAGGAATCTACGGCATAGGTGAACGGGTAGCCTTAGTGGAAGGCACCTTTACGATTACGTCTGTTATTGGTGAAGGAACTAAACTTTCTGTAGAAATTCCTTTGGGAGAAAAAAATTGGAAAAACTCTAATTTGGCTCAATTATGAGTAAATATTGTCTGCTAAATGAGGGAATGCTTGTATATTGTAGAAAGATCAAGTACAATGTAGGTAATGGGTTGTGAGCGGATATTTTCATTTATGAACATTTGGATGAAGTCAGCCATTTTATCTTGGTGGGGTGACTTACGGAACGTCTATTGGTGAAAACAAAGTTAAATATACAAACTCAAATAATGGAGGTATTTTTTTTTGGAAAAACAAAATAAGCTCGCTATTATTCCACTGGGTGGATTGGGCGAAATAGGGAAAAACATGACGGTTATTCAATATGAGGATGATATTGTCATACTTGATTCTGGGCTGGCATTCCCAGAGGATGATATGTTAGGGATTGATTTAGTGATACCCGATATATCCTATCTTCTTGAAAACCAGGATAAGATAAGGGCAGTTGTCATTACTCATGGTCATGAAGATCACATTGGATCTTTATCTTATTTACTCAAGCAGATTGATGTACCTGTCTATGGTACACGCCTTGCAATGGGACTGGCTGAGTGCCGCTTGAAGGAAAATAATGTGGCAAATTATAAATTGATTTCCATAAAGCCAGGAGATCAGATAACATTTGGTAAAATTCAAGTGGGATTTATGCGGGTGAGCCATTCTATTCCTGATTCTGTAGGGATGTATTTTAAAACCCCAGTTGGTACTATTGTTCATACTGGCGATTTTAAAATTGATTACACACCAGTTGATGGTAAGGTAATGGATCTTCATAAGTTTGCTGAACTGGGCGATGAAGGCGTAATGGTTTTAATGTCCGACAGCACGAATGCGGAAAGACCTGGTTTTACGAAGTCAGAGCGTCAGGTGGGTCTTGCCCTTGATGAAGCTTTTAATGCAGCAAAAGGGCGAATTCTTCTGGCAACCTTTGCATCTAATGTTCTAAGGGTGCAGCAAGCGATTACTTCTGCTTGTAAATATGGCCGAAAAGTGGCAATTATTGGACGAAGTATGATCAATGTTGTAAATATTGCTACAGAGCTTGGATACTTAACAGTGCCTGAAGGTGTGTTAATTGATATTGATGAAATTAAAAATTATCCAGGCAATCAAATTTTAATTTTGTCAACAGGAAGCCAAGGAGAGCCTATGTCAGCCTTGACACGTATGGCAATGAATGATCATCGAAAAGTTGAAATATATCCTAGTGACACCGTTATTATTTCTGCTTCACCGATTCCAGGAAATGAAAAATCAGTATCAAAGACCATTGATGCTCTGCTGCGCTTAGGAGCGGAAGTTATTCACGAACGATCTGCAGGTATTCATGTTTCTGGACATGCTAGCCAAGAAGAATTGAAGTTGATGTTGACTTTAGTGCGACCTCAATATTTCATTCCAGTGCATGGGGAGTATCGAATGTTGATGAGCCATGGAAAGCTTGCTCAAGATTTGGGCGTTGCCAAAGAGAATATTTTTATTGGCAGTAATGGACAGGTCTTTGAGTTTAGCAAAGATGCCGGCACTATAACAGGAAAATTGGCTGGTAAGGTAACCTCAGGTAAAGTATTTGTTGATGGTTTAGGTGTAGGTGATGTGGGTAATATTGTTATGAGAGATCGAAGTAAATTATCTCAGGATGGTGTACTTATTGTTGTAATAACCATGGACAAAGAAAGTGGTTGTGTTGTGGCTGGACCAGATCTCGTTTCTCGGGGATTTGTTTATGTGCGAGAGTCGGGGCAATTAATGGTTGAAGCCAAACAAAAAGTCAAACAGGTTTTGGCTAATTGTGAAGCGAATAAAGTGATAGAATGGGCATCGATAAAAGGCAGCGTACGGGATGCTTTAAGTAAATTTGTGTATGAGAAGACTCGCCGCAGTCCCATGATTTTACCCATTATTATGGAAGTATAACAAAAATGTTGTTAAGGCATTGTAATTATCAATAAAGAAGGAAGCCTGCTTGCAGGCTTCCTTCTTTATTGATAAAAAACGCTTAATAAAGACGAATGTTATATTCATTTTATAGATAAAAATCATATTTTTAGAAGAAAAAATTAGGCATATCAAGGTAACATAAGTAAATTGTGTTACATTAGTCTTGGTGTTTTTAGGAGGTCAGCATGCCCAATAACGCTACTATATTTCCAAAGTCTGAGGTAATAGCCTATCTATTTCAGTTGATAGTCAATTATAATCTTTCTACAGCCAAACATTCTTGTAGAGTTGAGAAACTTGCAGTTGGATTTGCAATAAGGCTTGGTCTTTCATTTCAGATCATCCAACTAATGTCAGCGGCGGCTTTACTTCATGACATCGGAAAAATAATAATTCCTAAAAAAATTCTAAATAAACCAGAAAAACTAACAAAACATGAATTTGAGATTATAAAGCAGCATCCTGAAAATGGATATCATCTACTGAAAAAAATAGATCCATTACACCAGTTAGAAAATTTAGCAGAAACTATTCTTTTTCATCATGAAAGATATGATGGCACTGGATATCCCTGCGGAAAGGCAGGTGATGAAATACCTTTGGTAGCAAGAATATTATCTATTGCAGATGTGTATGAGGCCATTACCTCAAATCGGGTCTATCATAAAGCAATGACTCAAAAAGAAGCAAAAAAAATTATTGGTGAAGGAAAGGAAAGTCATTTTGATCCTTATTTGGTAGATGTTTTTTTGCGGATAAGGGATTGGAAGTAGTCTGTGATCAAAAATAAATTTGAAAAGGGGCAAGGATTTTGAAAATTTTTGACAATATGAAGGTCGTATTAAAATTAAGTGTTCTAATTATTATAGCTCTCTTATCTTTAGGTACTACTGGTTATACAGGGTATCACTTTCTTCAACAGTCTAACATGGATATGAATATTTTGTACAAGGAACGATTGATTCCAGTTAAAATCTTAAATGAGACTCGCGCAGAGGTCCGGAAAGGGGATGCTGCAACCTTGGAATTAATGCTGACAACGAATGAAAGTAAGAATCAGGAATTAAGGAAAACTTTGACTGAGGCAACAGAAAAAGCAAATACGAATCTTCTAGAAATCGAAAAAGTGAACCTGGATGCAAAAAGCCAAGAGTACTTAAGCAAGATCAAAACGACTATGCAAAAATACCGTGAAGCCAGAAAACAAACTTCTGAATTATCTCTGCAAAATAAAAATGCGGAAGCCTATGCCTTATATGTGACAAGTGTAGATCCATTAGCAAATGAACTTTTGCAGCAGATATACAACTTTTCTGACTATTATAGTAAATTATCAGAAACAATGAATGCTGAGAATCAGTTATCTTTTAAGAAAGCAACGCAGATTACGATTAGCATCATGGTGTTATCACTCATCATATTAGGAGTGAGCGGATTATATATTACAAGGATTATAACGAAGCCTTTAAATGAGATGGTATTAGTTTGCGGAGAGCTAGCCTCTGGTGATTTTCGCGATAAGCCTCGCACCTTTGTGAGAGAAGATGAAATAGGACAATTATCAGATGCTTTGTTTAAAATCCAGGGTAGTCTTCGTTCTCTTATGAAGCAGGTCAATGTATCTGTGGAGCAAGTGGCAGCTTCCTCAGAAGAATTGACAGCTAGTGCGGATCAATCTGCTCAAGCGTCAAATCAGATTGCCGGCTCGATTACAGATGTGGCACAAGGAATGGAAGAACAGATGGCTGCAGCCGATGATACATCTGCTGTAATGCAGCAGATGTCCGCCAGTGTTCAGCAAATTGCTGCTAATGCGAATGAAGTATCGGAACAATCAGCGATGGCAGCTGATAAGGCAAATGAAGGCAATATATCCGTGGATAAAGCGGTAAAGCAAATGGTATACATAGAAAAAACGGTTAGTACTTCTGCAGAAGTTGTAGCGAAACTCGGTGAGCGGTCAATTGAAATAGGACAAATCGTAGATACTATTTCCGGTATTGCCGGTCAAACGAATTTGCTGGCACTAAATGCTGCTATTGAAGCTGCCCGCGCGGGAGAACAAGGGCGAGGTTTTGCCGTTGTAGCAGAGGAAGTACGAAAGTTAGCTGAACAATCCCAGGATGCGGCTAAACAAATAGCTACCCTTATTAGTGAGATTCAAGGAGATACGAATAAGGCGGTAGTCGCCATGGGGGAAGGCACTAGAGAAGTAAAATTAGGAACGGAAATTGTTAATACTTCTGGTCTGGCTTTCCAAGAAATTGCGAAGTTGGTAACCCATGTGTCTTCTCAGATTAAAGAGATCTCTTCGGCGATTGAGCAGATGGCCATTGGCAGTCAGCAAATTGTAAGTTCTGTAAAACGTATGGATGATTTGAGTAAGAAAGCATCTGGCGAAGCCCAGGCAGTATCGGCTGCAACAGAGGAACAATCAGCATCTATGGAAGAAATCGCATCCTCTAGTCAGGCGCTGGCTAAATTAGCAATGGATTTGCAGGGAGAAGTTAACAAGTTCCAAATATAATAAGATAAACAAAAGGAGTATAGCTTTTGCCATACTCCTTTTGTTTTAAAGTTTTTCGTATTACTTTTGATGACCCGCTTTGTAGGATCTGTCGAGGACTTGAATGACATGAAGAGCATCTTGATTCATGTTGTTTTGGAATAGACCATCTGTCAAATGCATTCTGCAAGTTCCACAACTGGTTACTACTGTATCAGCATTAGTAGATGCAATGTCAGCAATTTTCTTATCATTAATCTTGCGAGAAAGTTCGTAGTTACCCAAGCTAAAGGAGCCTCCTGAACCGCAGCAACGATCAGGTGCTTTCATTTCGACAAAGTGCAAACCAGGGATTGATTTTAGAACCTCCCTAGGCTGTTTCGTGACTTTAATGCCTCGTGCCATATGGCATGGATCATGCATTGTCACAGTAGCATTTACCGGACCTAGTTTTGTTTTATCAATTTTTACAATATCAATGAGAAACTCACTGATTTCATAGGTTTTCTTAGCAAGTTTTTCAGTCATAGCACTCATCTTTGGATCATCATGAAAAAGATGAGGAAATTCAATGCGGAAAGCTTCTGTACAGGAACCGCAAGCGGAAACAATGTAGTCAAAGTTGTAGCTGTCAAAAGTTTCGATATTGTGTTTGGCAAGTATTTTAGCAGAATCCACGTCGCCAGACATATACACTGGTGTACCACAGCAATGCTGCATACTAGGCAGTGTTACTTCTATATTATTTTCTTTTAAGACATTGATGACGGATTGTCCAACATCAGTATAGATATAGTTGATTGTACAGCCGGTAAAGAATCCAACTCGCATTGTAGGTCTGTCAACTTTTATTACTTCAGGATATTGGCTTCTAAGGGGAGTGGAGGCAAAAGGAGCTGTTACCCTTTTATAGTCCATTCCTGGCATTGGAAAACGAGCTAAGGCTGCCATTTTACCAGGGATTTTTTTAAAAGATAATGGGCCAAAGATACCTGCCATTCGTAGAGAAAAGTCAAATAGATGTCTATTTTTTAAGAGGGCAAATACTTTTTTCTTAATAGGGTGCAGACCACGTGCTTTTACAGCAGCTTGGCGTCCACGGAGGATTAATTCATCAGCTGGTACGCCACAAGGACATTTTGCTGTACAAGCTTTGCACGAAACGCATTTGGACATGGCCGTATCAAAGGCAGCAGAAAGGGGAATTGATCCTTTAAGGACTCCTTCCATTAACGATAATTTACCACGTGCTACCGCAGCTTCCTTACCAACTTCTTTATATACAGGGCAGACTTCCATGCAATTGCCGCATTTCATACAATTGGCAAGAGCATCTTGAAGGTCTGATAATAAAGCTTTATCTTGTTCATTTATATCCTTAGCTGTTATTCTTTCAGTCATATTAACACTCTCCCACTAATTTTCCTGGGTTTAAAATCAAGTTAGGATCAAGTGCGCGCTTGATTGATCTCATCGCATTCATGGTTACTAGGCCATGTTGCTGTTCCATCCATGGTAGTTTGCCAAGACCAATGCCGTGTTCGCCACTTAATGTACCGCCTAGAGCAATTGCCGCTTTAAACATTTCATCCATAGCTTGGTAAACTCGTTCCATTTCTTCTGGAATACGAATGTCACACACAATTGTAGGATGCATATTGCCATCGCCAGCGTGACCGAAGGTACCGATTGTCACGTTATGTTTTTTTGCAATGCTGCTTACTTCACGAAGGAAATCAGGTACTTTATTACGAGGTACAGTGGCATCTTCTACATAGGTGGTAGGACGAAGTTTGGCCAAAGCTGGCAAAGCAGCACGACGAGCGGCCCACAGCTTATCGCGTTCAGCATCATCTTTAGCGATTTGTACAAAATCAGCATGATTTGCTTTAAGAGCTTCCATAACTTTTTCAGCTTCTTTTTCTACAACGATGGGGTTGCCATCGACTTCAATTAAAAGTACGGCTTCTGCATCTAGTGGCAGGCCAACTTTAGCATAATCTTCTACGGTACGAATTGTAGCGTTATCCATAATTTCTAGAGTAGCGGGGATGATTTTTGCTGCAATAATAGCGGAAACTGCTTTGCCAGCATTATCAAGATCTTTAAAGATTGCCATCATAGCTTTT
>ENA-OFCE01000810-OFCE01000810.1-metagenomes-genome-assembly--contig:-NODE-810-length-18564-cov-3.172403_pt1 | contig 18564 bp, 19 predicted proteins | sample MGYA00153388_OFCE01 | MGnify analysis MGYA00153388
TGGAGCTGTACCTAACGGAGTGGTGTTGATAATGATTTTATATTCATTCATTACACTTTCTTTTAAATCGCTGTATTTAAACATCCCTTTAAGCGGGCGTCTGCTCACAAATTTGTAATCTATATTAAGCTTTTCTAAAACAAACTTTACCGCTCTGGCTGCGCCTCCATTGCCTAAAATTAATGCTTTTTTATGATGATTTTCTAAAAGTGGTTTTAAAGAGTTTTTAAAGCCATAAGCATCAGTATTGTAACCAATCAGCTTTAATTTATGCGCATTTAAAGTACATAACTCTCCTGAAAAGATTGATTTTACAGAATGATGGTGGGTAACCTTAATACAGTTAACGGCGTCGATTACTTGCGCATCCTTATCAACCTCGTCTAAATAAAACATAATCCCTATTTTATGAGGAATGGTAACATTTAAACCAACTAAATCTTTCTCATTTGCCAAAAGCTCAGGCAAATCACTTAAGTGTTGAATAGGAAAAAGTGAATATTCGCAATCTTCTAAATTTTCTGTTTTAAATTTTTCTGTGAAGTATTTTTCAGAGAAGGAGTGTCCCAGCGGATAACCTATTAAACCATATTTTTTCATTAAATCTAACCCTTCTTGATGTTAAAAACATCGTTTTGCTTTACTTTGAACTTAAAAAATGATGAAAAGTATCTCCACGTAAACCCAATCTAATGGTTTCTAAAGGAATAACTTCTGCTGGCGCTATGTTTCCTAAATTTACGTTGGTACCAATTAACTCTATAAACCAAACTTGTTGTGCTTTTTGTGGCGCTTCCCAAATAATAGTTTCCGCTGGTATTTGTGTTAAAATTTCATCAACCAAACCTTGTCTTACTTCGCCAGAATCACGGTAAATACCCACATTTCCACCCTCCCTTGCCTCAGCAATTACCTTCCATGAACCCGCTTCAATTTCTGCTTTCATTAATTGAATCCATTTATATGGTGCAAAAACCTTCTTTTCATCTTTCGATCCAACCTCAGAAATTACGGTTACCTGAGAACTTAATTTACGGATGTATTCACATTTTTCGTCATGGGCAATTTCTATGGATCCATCGGAAACCTCAACAAACTCCATTCCGTAATCGTCTAAAACCTTACGGTAATCTTCAAACTGATTTCTGATTATAAATGCTTCAAATAAAGTTCCACCGAAATAAACTGGCAAACCCGCATCTCTGTAGATTTTTAGCTTTTCTTTTAAATTGGGGGTAACATAAGAAGTGGACCAGCCTAACTTTACAATATCTGTATGGGTGCCTGCAACTTCTATAAAATCTTCTACCTGCCGTAAACTAAGGCCTTTATCCATTACCATTGTTAAGCCCTTTTCTCGGGGTTTTGCCGTACGGTCCGGAATGTTGTTCAATGTATAATTCATAATCGGGGGCTAAAATCCTAAAAAAAAATCAATTCTAACACATTGATTTTTTTGTTGTGCTACAAAAAAGGGTTTTAGCTGTTAAACCGAGCAATAATATCTATAACCGCTTGGTTGGTTTTCAATTGTGGCAAGTATTCAAATAACATGAAATGCTTTTCTGGATCGGCTAATAAAGCTATCTGTAAATGCGATAATGCATCATTATATCTCCCTTCAGCAAAAAGATAAGCTACAATGCGGTAATACAAATCTGCAGAATCCGGATTGTTTTTTATGCCCTCAGATATGATTCCAATTGCTCCTTCAATATTATCCTGTTCAAACATCACGGACGAGTAATCCAACCAGGCTTCTACATCCAATGGATTCAGCTCTACAACTTTTTCGTAAGCTTTCTCCGACTCCGGCAATTTTTCCAACTTGTAATACGTGTCAGCCATCGCAAACCAAAAATCTGGATTGCTGTCTTCAATGTTTAAAGCTTTTTTATAGAAATGTAAAGCTTCAAAATGGCGTTCTTCAAAATCTAAGGTTACCCCAATGCCGTACCAAGCATCAGCCATTTTCGGATCCATTTTTACCGCTTTTTTATAATAAGAACGGGCTTCATCCATTTTTTCCAACTTTTCGTAACACTCGCCAACGGCACAATACGTATCGGCATTGGGCTGCTCATATTCAAAAGTTTGTTTGTAAACATCTATGGCTTCTGCATATTTATCCAATTGCACTAAGGCATTTCCCTTGTTAAAATAAGCAGATGCAAAATTATCTTTTATCAGAATGGCATAATCATAAGCATCGATTGCTTTTTCGAAAAAAAACAACTTATGGTAAGCATTGCCCAAATTATACCAGGCAGCGTAAGAGTACGGTTCTGTATCAATATATTGTTCATAAAACCTGATGCTCTCGTCTTGTTTGTCTAAAATATCATAACAGAAAGCCAACTCGTAAAGCGCATCCTGGTTTTCCATATTTTTTTCCAAGCATAATTTAAGATAGGTTACCGCGGCATCATAATCGCCCATATTTTCATGTACGTAAGCAATCTGCATCAGTACTTCATCCTGTACTTCGGCCAATTCCAATGCCTGCAATAAGTTTTCTAATGCCTTTTCATGCTGCTCCAAGCTTTCGTAAACATTTCCCCTGATCATAAATATATCGGCTTCAGAAGGTTCAAGCAACTCTGCTTTCTCTAAAGCAACAAATGCCTTGCTTAGCTCGTTGGTAAATACATACAATTGAGCTTGTTTAATAAAAAATATGGCAGCGTAAGGATGTTGGGAAACGGCATACTCAATCACCTCCAAAGCTTTTACCGGGTCGTTTTTATCCATATAAAAATCAACAATGCTCTCGAAGGCTTGCGAATCAAAAAAATATTGATCCTTGTTGCGTATCATTTCCTCAAAGCGCTCAACCGAAAGTTTGGGATCTTCTGTGTAATCAAAATCGAATTCTTCGTCCATAGTAGTAAATTTTAGGAATCTTTGCAATATTCACCTGTTAAGGGCATACGTCGCATTATAAAAAAGTCAATTTTAGTTTGGACAAATTAAAATTATTAATAGATAGTAACTGAATTTTTTACTAACAATTTAACAGCCATAATCATAAGTTATTGATTTATAATATCCTGTTGGATGTTATTGATGGATAAAAGTTTAAGCTACCTTTGATTCTCAATTAAATCAAAAATACGAATTTTATGACAGTACAGATGGATAAGGTTTTAAGTGATTTGAATATCGATGCAATAAATGAAGCTTGCAGTACAGGAAAAAATTGGTTAGAAGACACCCATTCCGTTATTAAAAGCATTATTTCGCCTGTTGACGGGAAAACCATAGCACAAGCAAAATTGGCTGATAAAATACAATATGACCAAGTGATGATAGCCGCCATAAGTGCTTTTAAAACTTGGCGTTTGGTTCCCGCACCCAAAAGAGGGGAAATAATTAGGCAATTAGGCGATGAACTTCGGAAAAATAAGGATGTTTTGGGCAAACTGGTCTCTTACGAAATGGGCAAAAGTTTAGAGGAAGGCTGGGGCGAGGTGCAGGAAATGATAGATATTTGTGATTTTGCAGTCGGACTGTCTCGACAGTTGTACGGTTTAACTATGCACTCCGAAAGGTCCCAACACCGTATGTATGAACAGTACCACCCTTTGGGCGTAGTGGGCATAATTTCGGCCTTTAATTTTCCGGTAGCGGTTTGGGCCTGGAATGCAGCCCTGGCTTTGGTTTGTGGCAATGTTTGTGTTTGGAAACCATCGGAAAAAACCCCCCTTTGCGCAATTGCTTGTCAAAAAATCATTGCTAAAGTTTTAGAAAATAACAACTTACCTGAAGGTATTTCTTGTTTGATAATTGGGGATGTAAAAATTGGAGAGTTAATGGCAAATGATAAACGTTTGCCCTTGATTTCTGCCACCGGTTCCACCAAAATGGGAAAAGCTGTTGGAGCCGCCGTAGGCGCTCGTTTGGGGAAACATATCCTGGAATTGGGCGGCAACAATGCCATCATTATTACAGAAAATGCTGATTTGGATATGAGCTTGATCGGAGCCGTTTTTGGAGCTGTAGGTACTGCTGGGCAACGTTGTACATCAACCCGCAGGTTAATCATCCACGAAAGTGTTTGCAAAAGATTTAAAGAAAAACTGATAGCCGCTTATGGGCAACTACGCATCGGAAACCCTTTAGATACGCATAATCACCTCGGGCCTTTGATTGACCAATCTGCTGTTGAAAGTTATTTAGCGTCCATTGAAAAATGCAAAGCACAAGGTGGAAATTTTATTGTTGAAGGCGGCGTTTTAAGTGGCGAAGATTACCTATCGGGATGTTATGTAAAGCCTTGCATTGCAGAGGTTAGCAATGATTTTGAAATTGTTCAGCATGAAACTTTTGCACCAATATTATACATCATGTCTTATACAAATATAGATGATGCCATTACTATGCAAAATGGCGTTCCCCAAGGTTTATCATCAGCTATCATGACCAATAATTTACGCGAAGCCGAAAAGTTTTTATCTGTTGCGGGTTCTGATTGTGGCATTGCCAATGTAAATATTGGTACTTCGGGGGCAGAAATTGGTGGCGCTTTTGGCGGAGAAAAAGAAACTGGCGGCGGCCGAGAATCAGGTTCGGATGCTTGGAAAGCCTATATGCGCCGACAAACCAATACCATAAACTATGCTGCTACGTTACCTTTGGCGCAGGGAATAAAATTTGATATTTAAATCTCCTACCTTATCATTGTAAAAAAATTAACATGCACTTCATGAAATTCTACAGTAAACTTTTTATTGCCCTTTCGTTACTATTTTCAAACGCTGCACTTGCGCAAACAGACACTACAAAAATTCCACAAAACTGGCACACGCTAGATTTACAAACCAATGGTTATTTTGGAATTAGCTTGGATAAAGCCTATACATTGGTTAAAGCAAAAAAATCCAAAACCGTATTGGTAGCGGTTATCGATAGCGGAATTGATACAGCACAAGTCGATTTAAAAGGCATTTTGTGGACAAACCCAAAAGAAATTCCCGGTAACGGAAAAGATGACGATAAAAATGGATACATAGACGATATGCATGGTTGGAACTTTTTGGGTGGCAAAGATGGAAAAACCATCATTAAAGAAACATCCGAGGAAGTAAGGGTATATGCGCAACTCAAAGAAAAATATGCCGTTACCACCAATATTAACATTAACCAACCCGAGTATAAGGAATGGCTGCGTTTGAAAGCTTTGCGAGATACAACCGTAAACAAGGCCCAAACCGAGCTGGATAACTTAAAACCTTTTGCAAATGCCCTTTTGGGGAGTAGCTTCTACCTTTACAGGGAACTGAAAATTGATACCGCATTAAGTTTCAATTTAAGCGACATTAAAAAAATCCAATCTTCTAACGATACTTTAAAACAAGCAAGCATGCTTTGGACTAGCATTTTTTCCAGAGATCCCAATACGAATTCTAAAGCCGTAATTAAAGAAATTTTAGATTATGTAGATAAACTTAACAGAGATATTGATCCGGATTTGGGCGTACGCAAACGTATAATTGGTGATAATTGGGAAGATAACACTAATCCCTATTATGGAAACAACAGTTTAAAACATAGCGATGCTTCGCACGGAACGGGAGTTTCTGGTTTGATAGGCGCCAACCGCAATAATAATTATGGTATCAAAGGTATAGCCAATAATGTGAAGATAATGATGATAAAAGCTGTGCCCGATGGTGATGAATATGATAAAGACGTAGCCAACGCTATCAGATACGCAGTAAATAATGGAGCCAAAATCATCAACCTCAGTTTCGGTAAAAAAATATCTCCACAGAAAGAATGGGTAGATGCTGCCTTTAAATATGCAGCGGCCAAAAATGTTTTGATTGTACAGGCAGCCGGCAACGAAGGCGAAAGTTTGGATAGTTTGGCAAAATTCCCTAATGATAGATTTAAAGATGGTTCATCTACCGATGCCGCAAACGTTATCAACGTAGGCGCATCATCTGCCAAGAAAAACGAGAACCTGGCCGCAGACTTTACCAACTATAGTAAAACAGATGTAGATGTTTTTGCACCTGGCGCACAGGTTACTTCCATTAATTTAGATAAAGAATTATTGACAGCCAACGGTACAAGCTTTGCATCGCCAATTACGGCTGGTGTTGCAGCTTTGCTTTTATCTTATTACCCAAAACTGAGTGCCGTTCAATTGAAGAATATCATCTTAAAATCGACAGTAAAACCTGTGGGCTTGCAAGTAAACCGTCCGGGCAAAGCAGGTGAAAAAGTAGATTTTAGCAGTTTATCTAAAACAGGTGGAGTTGTAAATGCGTATGAGGCGTTGAGGATGGCGGGTGGGATGAAGGGGAGGTAGGGTTAAATAGATAAAGATATTTTACTATATAAATTTTATTTAAATTCTTTTTTTGGGACGAGTTATAAATGACAAAGAAAATCATTACAGAACGAATAGAAAGTCATAAAATCGACAAAGCAAAAAAGATAATGTTGTATTGCGGAATCGGGTTAATAATAATTTCCGCAATTAAATTTTTTACAGCATCATCTATTCAGTTGACAGGCATAGGGTGGTGGTTCGATACCTTGTTGTTAATAGCACTGCCTGTTTATTTTCTATTAAAAAGCCAAAAAGAATTAACGATTAGGTCGGGTCAGTTTGTTGAATGGACAGAAGACCTAATTATCTTCAAGTTAAAAAATGAATCTTTACCAAAGACAATTCAGCGAAACCAAGTGAAGAGTATAAATATTCACTTAGACACCATTGAAATTATTGATAAGATAGCTCAAAAATTTACCCTTGACATTTCTGACTTTGACAAATATGAGGATAGGCTAAAAATCAAAGAGAATTTTAAAAAAGAATTATAGGAAAACGAATTTCTCAAGTTAAGGTTCAAAAGCTGTGGAAAGCATTTATTTATTAAGAGCTCTAAACCTCAAATCAAAACTCATTTTTGATGTATTGATTACCTTAATCTTACTGGCATCAGGATGATTTGGATTAATTAAATAATTGTATTCTATGGGAACAATACTGCTGGGTACTTTTAAAATTGCTGCTTCATTATAATTCACAAAATCATCACCTATTGTTTGGGTGGTTATTGCTGGTGGCTTGCTATTCCAATCATCGGGCAAATCTTCCAGTTTAACCTCTAATACTTTAATATTATCCGGAATTTCAATTTCTACATAATATCTATCGGTTGGTAAATCTTCACTTAAATCTAAATGTACCGAAACTTCTAGGGTTGCTAAGGCTCTGCTTTCTGCGGTATATACCAGTCGGGTGTTGTGGCTATTCCATCTATATCCTTTTGACATAGATGCGCCAATACCATGTAAAGTTGTAGCTAGATATTTTTCTCTTTCAATTCTGTAAACTATCATTAGGCTAGATTTCCAAATTCAAGTCTATTTAAGCCATATTTGACTTCATTAATACCTGTCATTGTATCCAGCATACTCTCTGGAGAATTTCCTCCAAGAGCCAAGTTGGGTTTTTTTAACCATCGTTGAAATTTTTCTTCTTCGTTGTTGAAAACATCCAAACCGTAATCGATTAATTCAGTAATCAGCAAAATTAATTCACTATCTCTGCTATCCAATAATGAATGTTCGCTCTTTTTTTTGTTGTAAGTTGTTTGTGCTAAGCCTACTAGGGATAATACAGATTTTACCGGTCGATTCAATCTTTTGCTAATAACTTCTATAGAATCGTATGGAACTCCCTCTCTAATGATTCCTACACGCTCCATTTTGTTAGTCCAAACATATACTTTACCATCTGAAGATAAAGACCACCTTTTAGTGATTGATTCTTTACTATAAGCATTCTGAACACTTCGTTTGGTGTCAAAAGGCTCTGTTGTTTTTAATGTATGTTTCATATTGCAACAATTATGCTATAAAGATACAACAATTCTGCTAGCTCACATTTTATTATTCAATATCCATACTTCTTCCACAAGCCCTTCAAAAAATCTCGCACCTTATTTTCTGCCGAATTATTACCAGGCTCGTATAATTTTTTTCCGCTCAGTTTTTCGGGGAAGAACTCTTGCTCTACAAAATTGCCTTCGTAAGCGTGGGCGTATTTATAATCGGTACCGTAGTTTAAATCCTTCATTAATTTTGTGGGCGCATTTCTCAAGTGTAAGGGCACAGGTAAATCTCCAGTTTCTCTTACCAATTGTTGGGCTTTGCCTATAGCTTCGTAACTGGCATTGCTTTTTGCCGAAGTGGCCAAGTAAACTACCGTTTGCGAAAGAATGATTCTTGACTCGGGCCAACCGATAACATTTACCGCTTGGAAACAAGTATTGGCCAAAAGCAGGGCGTTGGGGTTGGCGTTGCCAATATCTTCTGACGCAAAAATCAATAAACGGCGTGCAATAAATGAGGGCTGCTCGCCACCTTCAATCATTCGTGCTAACCAATAAACGGCGGCATTTGGGTCGCTTCCGCGGATAGATTTGATGAAGGCAGAAATGATATCGTAGTGTTGTTCGCCAGCCTTATCGTACAAGGCCATATTTTGTTGCACATTGGCCAAAACCATTGCATTGGTGATTTCTATCTTTTGGCTGTTGGCCGAGTTAATTACAATCTCAAAAGTGTTGAGCAATTTTCTGCCGTCGCCGCCAGAAAGGCGCAATAATGCTTCGGTTTCCTTAATTACAATGCTCTTATTTTTTAACAGTAAATCGTTGTTGACAGCTTGGTTCAAGAGTTTGAGAAGTTCTTCCTCGCTCAGAGATTGCAAAACATATACTTGACAGCGAGATAGCAAAGCGGAGATTACTTCGAAAGATGGATTTTCGGTGGTAGCACCAATGAGTATTACCAAACCTTTTTCTACAGCTCCCAAAAGCGAATCTTGTTGCGATTTAGAAAAGCGATGAATCTCATCTATAAACAAAACTGGTTGTATGCCTCCTTTTTTATAGACGGTGGCTTTTTCTATCACGTCCCTAACATCCTTTACGCCAGAATTTATGGCACTCAAAGAAAAAAATGGCCGATCTAAAGTTTCGGAAATAATGAAAGCCAAAGTGGTTTTGCCAACGCCCGGTGGGCCCCAAAAAAGCATACTCGGGATATTTCCACTTTCTATCGCTTTGCGCAAAACAGCATTTTTGCCTACCAAATGTTGCTGACCAATATAATCGGACAGGGATTTGGGGCGCATGCGTTCTGCTAAAGGTGCGGATGAGTTCAAAATACTTCGGTTCTTTAATTCAATGTTAGCAATTTTTTTGCCATGGCGATATATCCGGAGGCTGAGTGGAGTCGAAGCCGGTTTAATATCTCAAACCTATAAGGTTTTAAAAACCTTATAGGTTTATAATACGGCTTCGACTCCGCTCAGCTTCCGGTGTAAAATCACCTCAACTTCTCATTATTACTATGCCTATCGGCATCTCTGATTGTCTTTTTACTTAAGTTTTTTTCGAATGCTTCCGTTAAATCTATCCCCGTTTGGTTGGCTAAGCAAACCAGCACAAAAAGGACGTCGGCCATTTCATCGCCCAAGTTTACTTCTTCGTCTGATTTTTTAAAGGACTGTTCTCCATATTGCCGAGCCATGATACGGGCTACCTCGCCCACTTCCTCCATCAAAATTGCGGTATTGGTTAAGGGATTAAAATAGCGAATGCCTGTGGTGTTTATCCATTCATCCACGGTTTTTTGTATTTCTTTAATGGTCATAGCGGTTTTTATTAGGACTACTAATATGAGGTTTACGTTTGTAAAAAGCCATTTGTATATTTACCGAATGGATATCAGTTCTGATGAGCTAAAAGATTATCTGGAAAGGTTTTGCGAACCCGAACCTTTACTGCTACAGCAGATAAACCGCGAAACCAACCTTAAAGTATTGATGCCCAGAATGGTATCTGGTCATTATCAGGGTAGGGTTTTTAGCATGCTCAGCAAAATCATCTCACCAAAAAACGTTTTGGAGATAGGGACTTTTACTGGTTACGCCACATTATGTTTTGCAGAGGGTTTGGCCGAAGATGGGAAAATCATCACTTTAGATATCAACGAAGAACTCGAAGATAGGGTACGTAATTACTTTAAACTATCCGGTTTTGAAGATAAGATTGATTACCGCATCGGCAATGCCACACAATTATTGGCCGATATAGATGTTGTTTTTGATATGGTTTTTATTGATGCCGATAAAAAAAACAATTACACCTATTATGAAATGATTTTCGACAAGGTACGCACCGGCGGAATTATCATTGTAGACAATGTGCTTTGGAGCGGAAAAGTAGTAAACGGCAATGAAGATTCCGCAACCGACGGCATCAGCAAATTCAACGATATAATTAATGCAGACAAAAGAGTAGAAAAGTTAATTTTGCCCGTTAGGGATGGTATTTACATCATCAGAAAAAAATAATATTCCCCCTAACCCCCGGAGGGGTAATATAACGTCTCTGAATTGCGACGTTAAAATTTATTGAGCATATTGGACAAATAAAGACCTATTAATTTTATGGTTTAAAATAGATACTCGCCATACATAAAATAAAAAATATGAGAAAACTTTTGGTTTTAGTACTCCTGAGCAGCTTACTAGTTTCATGTGCCACCAAAAAAAATGCTTATCACAAAAAAAATCTCGAAGTAGAAAAACAAGCCAATAAAAACACTGGAGGCAATTATGCCAAAATAAGCACGCTCGATTATATCAATCGCTACAAAGCAATTTCTATAAGAGAAATGAAGTTGTATGGCATTCCGGCCAGTATTACATTGGCGCAAGCAATTTTAGAATCGGGTACGGGCAACAGCGATTTGGCCAGATATGCCAACAATCATTTCGGCATAAAATGCACCGCCGATTGGGGCGGAAAAGGTTATTATAAAGATGATGACCAAAAAAACGATTGTTTTAGAGTATATGACAATCCCGATGAATCTTTCAAGGACCACTCATCATTTTTAAAACGCAAGCGTTATGGGGCATTATTTGAACTAAACCGAGACGATTATGTAGGTTGGGCAAATGGCTTAAAACAGGCAGGATATGCAACTAATCCCAATTATCCACAATTACTGATTAGCATAATAGAAAAATATAATTTGAAAAATTATGACAGCGGCGAAGGCGAAATTGAAAAGATAAAACGTGAAGACCGTGTATTTACGGATATTAACAAAGATATTCCCAAAGAAAAAATCAAAGACAAGCCCGTTGATGCGCCCGCCATAATTGCCGGCGATAGCTACATCGTTCAGAAAGGAGATACACTTTATAACATTTCCAAACGTTTTGCACTTAGCGTGGATGAGCTGATGATGATGAACGATTTGCCCGATAACAGCATAAAGCTGGGGCAAAAATTAATCATCAAGAAATAAGGAACTGATTTATCAATCGTACTTTTTGAAAACTTTAATTGGGCTTATTTTTTTTCTGGGATGCTTTTGCAAGATTGCAAGGGCACAAGAAAAAACGATGGAAGGCATTGTTTTCGATAAGGATACCAAAGTGCGCTTAAATAGAGTAAACATTTACAACTCACGTTTACAAAAAGCTGTTTTCAATAACACAAAAGCAGAGTTTAACATCGCCGCTAAAAAGGGTGATTTGCTCATAAGCTCGCTGTCGGGGTACAAAACCGACACGGTAATAGTCGGCAACCAAAATTCCATAGTCATTTTTTTGAAACGCTTAGCCATTCCGCTGGCGCAAGTTACAGTTAGGGATACGGTACTATCGGCGCAAGCCAAATACGAGGCAACCAAAAAAGAATTCAAGAAAATGTACCGTTTGGGAAATGACGATGACGTTTTAATTACCGGACCGGCTGGTGCAGGCCTAGGCATTGATGCCATTTGGAGCACTTTTAGCAGGGAAGGTAAAAACGCAAGGCGACTAATGGAAGTGATGCAAAGAGATTTTCAAAATCAGGTTATTGATCAAAGATTTAATGAAAGAATTGTTAGGCGGGAAACTGGTCTGGTGGGCGATAAGTTGTACCGCTTTTTGCTGAACTACAGACCATCGTACTTTTTTGTGATTAAGGCTAGCGAATATGAATTGCTGAATTATATTAAAACGGCGCACAAACGTTTCAAAAGTAACCCGTATTACGATGATTTTTCCTTATTGAAACCTATCTCACTCAGTAAATGAAATATCCTATCATCTACGTTCCGTTTATGAAGGTGAGCGGTATGGCCCTGTTTCCATTCATACTGGTTAGCCAACGGTCATTTATAAAAGATGAAAATATAATCAGACATGAAATCATCCATTTGAGGCAACAGCTTGAATTACTGATTGTTCCTTTTTACCTGCTCTACCTTATCAATTACTTTATTAATTTGTACAGATACAAAAACCATTACGAAGCATATTACCACATCATCTTCGAACGGGAAGCTTACGCCCGAGACAGAGATGTATTATATTTGCGACATCGGCCTTTTTGGGCTTTTATGGCCTATTGGAAAACAAAAACTACCGAATGAAAATAAAATTTTTTGCTCTTTTTATAGGGCTGCTTTGCAGCTTTTTTTGTTGGGCGCAGGAGCAAGATTTACCAAAGTTAGACACCATCAAAACCAAGATCAGTCTCCCAAAAAAAAATCCTTTTGCAACTAAAAGAACCTATGATTATCTTCAAAAAACCTTTATTCCTCAACGCCTTTTAAATGTTAAAGTAAATTACTGGAAGGTAAATAGCACTTTCGGCATCAACATAAATCAGGCTGCTTTTAGTGATAATTGGAGCGGCGGTGGTGTAAACTCTTTGGCTTTGGGCGGACAGTTTAATTATTTTGCAGGATACAATAAAGATCGGATAAATTATTCGACTCAAATAGATTTGGTTTACGGGAAACTGAAAAACAAAGGTCAGCTAGAACGCAAAACCAACGACCGTTTGTTTATTGACAATACGGCCGCTGTTCAGATTTCCAAATTTTGGTATTTTTTCGGTTCGCTCAGTTTCGAGACGCAATTTGATGTTGGGTACATTTATGCGAAAGATGCCGTGGGCAATGAAACCCGAAGCGCAATATCCAACTTTATGGCACCCGGCTATTTTACGGAATCTGTTGGGTTCGAGTATAAACCGGTTACTTATTTCAGTTTGCGTTTGGGTACCGGAACGGCTAGGCAAACCTTTATGTTAGATTCTACCCTGTATAAAAACAACCCGAAAAACTTTGGTGTGCCCATTGGAAAAACCTTCAGAAACGAATTGGCTTTTCAGGTGGTGGCCAATTTAGACCGCGACATTGCCACCAACCTCAACCTCAAATCTAGGTATCTGTTGTTTGCGGCTTATGAAAAAATCAACCGCATAGATCAACGCTTGGATGTTACGCTTACCGCAAAAGTTAATCGATTTATCAACGTTATGGTAAATGGTGCGGCCCTGTACGACGATGATTTCAGCAATTATGTGCAAGCCAGCCAAGCATTGTCTTTAGGAATTATTTACAAGTTGCAGTAATTTTTTTGTGGCTTATATTTTTCCTTTTCCTATTTTCGGAAAAAAATAATTTATGGATTGGATAAGCTCTCCAGAAATCTGGATTTCATTACTTACGTTAACCGCATTGGAAATAGTTCTAGGTATTGATAACATCGTATTTATATCAATATTATCCAGTAAACTCCCAACCGACCAACAAAAAAAAGCACGACAATTGGGTTTGGCTTTGGCTATGGTTACCCGTGTTTTATTACTGCTTTCGCTGAGTTGGATTATGAAACTAACCAGCCCCTTGTTTAACATCGGCGATTGGGTTAATGTTACCGATGCGGCTTTACTGGAAAAAATGGCCATATCTGGCAGAGATTTAATTTTAATAGTTGGCGGATTGTTTCTTATCTACAAAAGCACGCATGAAATTCATGATAAATTAGAGGGAGAACCTGAAACAGAAGGCACCAGAAAGCCACATTCTTTTACAGCAACCATTGTGCAGATTTTAATCTTAGATTTGGTTTTCTCTTTGGATTCGGTAATTACAGCGGTTGGTATGGCTGAACATATAGAGGTTATGGTGGCTGCCGTTATAATTGCTGTTGGCGTTATGATGGTTTCGGCAGCGGGTATTTCCAACTTTGTAAACCAACACCCGACGGTTAAAATTTTGGCGCTTTCATTTTTGCTTTTAATTGGCGTTTCTTTACTGGCCGAAGGTTTTGAGCAGCATATCCCCAAAGGATATATTTATTTTGCCATGGCTTTTTCTGTTTTGGTAGAAATGTTAAATCTGAAAATGAAAAAGAAAAACACAAAGACTGTAGAGTTGCTAAACACCCCACATCAACAATAAAAAAAAATTATATACAATTAATAAATACCCTTATGCGCTTTATTTTAGAAATTTTATTGACAGGCTTGGCCGTTGTGCTGGCCGCTTATTTTGTACCCGGTGTAAATGTAGACGGTTATATAACTGCCATTATCGTAGGTGTTTTGTTGGCTCTTACCAATGCCACTATTGGGTTTCTTTTACGAATATTAACCTTCCCCATTAATTTTTTAACACTTGGGCTGATGTCTTTTGTGATAACCGTATTGATGGTTTTATTGGTAGATAACCTGATGTCTGGTTTTAGTACGGAAGGCTTTTTCTCCGCTATGATATTTGCTTTGGTATTATCGGTCATCAAAATGATTTTTGGCGGATTTAGCAGTAACCGTGATTAACATATTGGCAACGGGTAATGGGCAACGGGCAATGGGCTGCGGGCGGGGTCCAGGCTGCAGACTTAAACCGAGAAGTAATTCCCCATCTTAAATAATAAATATTTACCTATGAAAATCTGTTTGCAACTTTTTGCTTTAATGTTGATTTTCTCCTGCAAGCCAGCCGATAAACCTATGCAAGAAACCGATAACCAAAATATGGAAAAGTTGGATCCGCACTCATTTAGCGAACCCGAAAAAGCCATTGTAAAACACCTCGATTTAAAATTAAAAATAGATTTTAATACACAAATTTTAAGTGGAGTGGCCGTTTGGGCGATAGAGAATACCTCAAAGTCTGACCAAATTGTATTTGATATCAAAGGTTTGGAAATAGAGAAAATTACATTGAACGAGGATGTAGAAAACGCATTTTTTGCCTTGGGCGATGCAGATAAAATTTTGGGCCGGGCCTTAAGTATCCAAATTAAACCTGATACCAAATCCGTACATATTTTTTATAGCACCAGTAAAAATGCCGCAGCCATACAATGGCTAAATCCACAACAAACGGCCGGCAAAAAATTGCCTTTTATGTTTACCCAATCGCAGGCAATACTTGCCCGTTCTTGGATACCTACTCAAGATAGTCCATCCATACGTTTTACCTATACCGCTGAAATTGAAGTGCCCAAAGAACTTTTGGCCTTAATGAGTGCAGAAAATCCGCAGCAGAAAAACAGTACTGGCATCTACCATTTTAAACAGGGAAACCCCATTCCATCATACTTAATGGCTTTGGCCGTTGGCGATATCGCCTTTAAAAAAGTTGATGACCGCACGGGGATATATGCCGAACCAACCATGCTGAACAAAGCTGTTTACGAGTTTGCAGATATGGGCAAAATGGTTACTACAGCAGAAAAACTATATGGCAAATACTTGTGGGGCAGGTATGATGTGCTGGTTTTGCCGCCAAGTTTCCCCTTTGGGGGGATGGAAAACCCGATGCTTACTTTTGCTACCCCAACCGTAATTGCCGGCGACCGTTCTTTGGTTAGCTTGATAGCCCATGAATTGGCACACAGCTGGAGCGGAAATTTAGTAACCAACGCCAACTGGAACGATTTCTGGCTGAACGAGGGTTTCACCAACTATTTCGAACGCCGAATACTCGAAGAATTGTATGGTAAGGAAGCCAAAGAAATGCAAGAGGTTTTGGCTTACGCCGATTTAAATGAAACCATAAACGAACTCGGTAAAACTAGTCCTGATACCCGTTTAAAGGCAGATTTTACTGGCCGCGACCCAGATGATGGAGTTACCGCCATTCCTTATGAAAAAGGTTATTTCTTCCTTAAAACGATAGAGAATGCCGTTGGCCGTGAAAAATTTGATGCTTTTATCAATTCATTCCGTTTTTCAGAATTGATGATTCCAGTGATTTCTAATGTTCATGCGAGACCTTATCAGCAAGCGAAAATTGGGGCTAATTTACTCGAGCAGATTACACATCCTGTTAAGTGGACAGAAAGTATTAAATATTTGCTAAGTCTTGGTGAAATGGAATTTGAAGAGATCGGACCTGGAAGAGTTCTAACAGGGTTGGTTCAGAAAATACAAAACGATGTCAAGCCATTAGTTATTACTAAAGATGATTCATCTTTAAGAGCTGCATACAAGCATTCTAAATGTTGTTCCTAAAGACTTGGATACGTAAATAAAAGCTCAGAGTTAGTAGAGTATTAAAGTTAAATATAAAAAAGAAAGGAAAGTGAGTAATCATGGAACAAAAACAAATAATTGAGGTAATCGCGAAGTCTTTAAGTATATCAAGTAGTGGGATTGGAGCTACAACATCTTTATTGAATGAAATAGGGGTTGATTCCATTGAAATGGTAAAGCTACGCCGTGATTTAATTAAAAACTTTGGGTGTGCATTAGAGGTCAATGAAATAAAAGAAGCAGATACAATTGAAAAATTACTTCGCCGTATTATAGAAAATAAAATGGCATCCTAAGTTGTTAAACATTAAGAAGAAAAGGAGATTATTATGAAAAGGAAGATAGCTGAAAAACGACGAGTAGTAGTGACTGGTCTAGGAGTTATTTCTCCGATTGGCATTGGAAAAAATGAATTCTGGAAAAATTGTATTAATGGAAAATCGGGTGTGAAAAAAATCGACAGATTTCCAGTAGATCAATTTAAATCCCAAATATGTGCTACGGTTGATCATTTTGAACCACGTGAATTTAATTTAACAGAAAACCAAATAGTGAGATTAGACAGATTTGTTCAATTTGCTGTAGCGGCAGCTAAAATGGCAATAAAAGATTCTAAGCTTAATGTGAATGAGATCAATCGCAGAAGAGCTGGCGTCAGTATTGCCAATGCGATAACTGGTATCATTACAATGGAAGAGGAATTTTTAAAACAAACCGAAAGATGCACTGCACCTATCAACGTACCTTGGTTAAGTAAGGCTCTATATCAAGCGTTTACATTTAGTACTGCCTCTTTGGAAGTTGCATCAGAATTCAATTTTAGAGGACCAGGTGCAACGATACCCACGGGATGCGCGGGCGGATTAGATGCCATAGGCTTTAGTTTTGATATGATCAGGGGGGGATATTCAGATGTTATGATTACTGGAGCCACTGAAGCACCTATTGTTCCCCTGACACTTGCATGCTTTGATGTTCTCGGGGCTGTATCATCCAGAAGAAATGATACGCCAGAAAAAGCGTCGCGACCTTTTGATAAAGAACGTGATGGTTTTGTTTTAGGTGAGGGGTGCGGAATGCTTGTATTAGAGGAGAGAGAACATGCTTTAAAAAGAGGCGCTACTATTTTAGCGGAAATATATGGATATGGTTCAACATCGAATGCTTATCACATGACAGAATTGCTCCCGGATGGAGATGATTTAAGAAGAGCTTTAGAAATAGCTATAGAAGATGCTGGTGTATCTCCAGCTCAAATTGATTATATTAATTCTCATGGCAGTTCAACACCGCAAAATGATGTAAATGGAACGGCTGCTTATAAAGCAGTATTAGGAGATAGAGCATATGAAGTACCTGTTAGTTCTTTGAAATCAATGAATGGTCATGCATTGTCTGCTGCAAGCGCAATGGAAATTGTCGCTTGTGTCCAATCATTGGTTCATAAAGAGATTCATCCAACAATTAACTATGAACATCCTGATAGTAAATGCGACTTAAATTATGTACCAAACAAAAGTATAAAAAAAGATAATTTAAAACTAATTTTAAAAGATGCCAGCGGTTTTTCTGGGATACATAGTTCTTTAGTAATCGGCATAGAATCCTTTTTCGGAGGAGGGAAATGAACATGAGAAGAGTTGTTATAACGGGTCTAGGTGTTGTAGCACCTAATGGTATTGGAAAAGATGAGGTATGGAAAAATTCCGTAGAAGGACGAAATTGTGTAACACAAATTACTAAATTTGATACTGAAAAATTTTCTGTCAAAATGGCTGGAGAAATAAGAAACTTTACAGAAAACGATTTTATTTCGCCAAGACAGGCTCATAAACTTGACATTTTCACCAAATATGCGATAGCTGCAAGTGATCTGGCAATCAAGGATAGTAAAATTGATTTAGATAACGTTGACAGAAATAGGATTGGTACATATATTGGTAATTGCTTTGGTGGATGGGCCTATATTGATTCTGAATTAAGGTCATTACATACAAGGGGTCTCGATGAATTTAGTCCTTTTGTTGGAACAACATATTTTCCGGCGGCTCCTCAAGGTGAGATTACAATTAAATATAAACTAAAAGGACATAGTAAAACGATTGATTCTGGTAGAGCAAGTGGATTAACAGCTATTGGATATGGAGCAAGGGCTATTTCGCAAGGAAGAGCAGATATGATTTTAGCTGGAGCTACCGAG
>ENA-OFCE01000811-OFCE01000811.1-metagenomes-genome-assembly--contig:-NODE-811-length-18561-cov-7.470550_pt1 | contig 18561 bp, 20 predicted proteins | sample MGYA00153388_OFCE01 | MGnify analysis MGYA00153388
CCGGCCACTGCGCGGGGGGCAGGTTGTGGCGCACCAGTGCCGTGGTGGCAGCCACGACTGACAGAAAGACGCCACCGAACAAGGCGCCCGAAGTGAAGACCACCACCGGATGGCTGCTGGCCACCGGCAGCAGCGTGGCCACCGCCAACAGCGCATTCAGCAGCGCCAGCGCTTGCCCGCCGCGAAAGCGCTGCAACAGCCCGGCCCACAACCACGACGACGCCACCACGGCCAGGCCCAGCAAACAAAAGAAGGCCGTCAGCTGGGGCGGGCTGAGGCCCTGTTCGCGCAGCAGCGTGATGATGAAGGTCATGTAGCCGATGTAGCCCAGGCCGAACAGGCCGTAGCCGGCCAGCGCAAAGGCAAACGGCGTCCACGGCACCGTCACGCGCGCGGCATGGCGCACGGGCGGCGAGTGCAGGTCGCGCGTGCTGGCCGCTGTCAGCACGGTGGCCACGGCACTGGCCAGCGCCAGCAGCAGCCAGGCCTGGGGCCACATCAGCGGCTCGGCTGCCGAATGGGGTCGGACCAGCCCGGCCGACAGCACGATGCCCAGCCCCGTGCCGCCGTAGTACAGGCCCAGCACCAGACTCGGCGGCACACGGCGGTCGCCCACCGCGTTGCCCTGCATGCCCGCCAGGCGCGCTGCCAGCAAGCCGCCTGCGATGAAGCTCATGGCGCTGGCCACCCCCGTGCCCAGCCGCAGCGCATACAGCAGCGCGTCGCTGCGCACGGCGCCGTGCGCGGCCAGGAACGCCGAGGCCAGCACGCCGCCGGCCAGCATCAACCGCCGCGCGTCGAAGCGCGCCAGGGCGCGGGGTGCCAGCAGCGCACCCAACAGGTAGCCGGCGGCGTTGACCGTGTTCATGGCGCCGGCGGTGAAGTAAGTCCAGCCCAGATCCGCGCGCATGGCCGGCAGCAGCAGCGCGTAGGAAAAGCGCGCCAGACCCAGCGCTACCGCCGCAGCCAGGGCCAGGCCGGCGGCCATGCGCAACAGTTCCTGGCGGTTGGGAGCGTGGGCCCGGGAGGCCAAGGGTTCGGTCACGTGGGCACGCCACCCATGTCGGCGCATTCGCGCGCGGCCAGCACCGCCTGGGCGACTTCAGCGAAGCCTGCGCCTCGCGCACCCTGCGTGATCCATGCCGGCCAGGTGTGCAGCTGCTCGCGAAAGCGCATCAGGTTGGCCACGCCCACGCTGAGCGCAAAGCGGCTGAACATGGCTTGGTCGTTGGTCGAATCGCCGACGTAGATCCAGTCATCGAGTTCGTCGGCCAGCGCGCGGTCGAACAACCGCCGCACCATCCAGACCGCGCCCGAGTACTTGTCGTGCTCGCCGAACCAGCCGTTGACGTGGATGGAGCTGACCGTGGCTGTCATGCCCTCGGCCTGCATCAGGGCCACCACAGCCGCGATGGCGTCAGCGGGCAGCTGCGTGAACTCGCTGTGGTCGATGGCGATGTCGGTGGCGCGGCCGGCGCTGTCGCGCGCAGGCAGCGCGCCGGGCACCGTGGCAACGATGCGCGCCAGCACCCGTTGCAGTCGGAGCGCGTTGCGGGCCCGTGCAGCGGCGTCCTGGGCGTATTCGATCTGGACATCCCCCGCGCCGGGCAGCAGCGCCACGGCGCCGTTTTCGGCGACGACGGCCCGCAGCGTGGCCGCGGCAGGTTCGCTGCGCAGCAAATTCGCGCTCCAGCCCAGCGGCCGGCCGGTGATGGCCACCACCGGCACGCTGGCTGCGGCCAGCCGCAGCAGTGCGCTGGCGGCCTGTGCGTCGAGCCGACCGGCCTGGGTGAGGGTGTCGTCGATGTCGGTCATGACCCCGCGCAGATGCACCAGTCGCTGAGGCGGCAACGCGGCCCATCGGCGGGGTGGGCAGGCTTTGCCTTGACGCCCGTCAAGGACCGGCGGCGCGGGTCTGCCGATCATGGACACTTCGTGCTCACGCGCCGCTCTCCCGCGTCCGCACCCACCGATTCCACTGCCTGCACCCCACCATGGCCAAGGATTCTGCCGCACCCCCTGTTCGCGCCCGCCCGGTGCCGCGCCGGCCCGTCGCCCAGGCCCACCTTGTAAAGGCCGCGGCCAAGGTGCGCACCGGCAAACTGCAGCGGCCGGTCGAAGTCGGTGACGTGCCCTCCGCGCTGTCCCCGAAAGAGATCGAGCGCGACACCGTCTCGCGCGCCATCACACGCACCGACACCGTGAAGGCGATTGGCGCTGTCCGAGCTGCAAGGTCGAGCTGCTGAAATTGCAGGCCTGGGTGAAGGAGACCGGCCAGCGCGTCGTGGCGCTGGAAAAGCCCAGCGAGGTGGAGCGCGGGCAGCGGTACTCCCCAGCGCTACACCCAGCACCTGCCCACCCGCGGCGAGATCGTGTTGTTCGACCGCAGCTGGTGCAAGCGCGTCGGCGTCGAGCGCCATCTCGTGCGCAGCGGTGTGCACCTGGTGAAGTTCTGGCTCTCGTTCAGCCTCACCGAGCAGCGCCGCCGCTTGAAGGAACGCCGCGCCCACCCGCTCAAGCAGTGGGTGCTGAGGCCCATCGGCCTGGCATCGTTGGACAAGTGGCACGACTACACGCTGGCCAAGGAGCCGATGTTCCCGCACACCGACACGTCCGACTCGCCTTAGACGGTGATCGAGTCTGATTGCAAGAAGCGCGCGCGGCTCAACGCGCTGCTGGTCGGCCACTCGGTGCTGGTGGGCACGCGCGCGGAAGAGTTCACGCCCGTGAGGGACCGCTGAAGGCCCGGACCCCCGCAAATCAGGGGTCGTGGCTAGAATGCGGTTCTCTCCGAGGAGCGTTGCAACCTTCTGCATGAAGGCCAGGCTCGGAGATCTACCTTGCAACAGCGCTCACCTGCACGACGGACTTCGTGGGTGAGCTGAATTCCCCTCAGTGCGCCGCCGTGCAGGTTCCTCATCAATCTGGAGCCTGACCATGAACGCCGTTTTGAAGCCCGTCACCACCACCGATTTCCACGTCGCCGACCTGTCGCTCGCCGCCTGGGGCCGCAAGGAAATCAAGATCGCCGAGACCGAGATGCCCGGTCTGATGGCCATCCGCGAAGAGTTTGCCGCCGTGCAGCCGCTCAAGGGCGCGCGCATTACCGGCAGCATTCACATGACCATCCAGACCGCCGTGCTGGTCGAAACCTTGCAATCGCTCGGCGCCGACGTGCGCTGGGCCAGCTGCAACATCTACAGCACGCAGGACCACGCCGCCGCGGCGCTGGCCGTGGTGGGCACGCCGGTCTTCGCCTTCAAGGGCGAGAGCCTGGCCGACTACTGGGACTACACGCACCGCATTTTCGAATTCGGCACCAAGGGTCAGGCCTCCGAAGGCCCGAACATGATCCTCGACGACGGCGGCGACGCCACGTTGCTGATGCACCTGGGCAAGAAGGCCGAGACCGACCTGAGCGTACTGAACCACCCGCACAGCGAAGAAGAGACCGTGCTCTACGCCGCCATCAAGGCGAAGTTGGCGATCGACCCGACCTGGTACAGCCGCAAGGGCGCGCAGATCATCGGCGTGACCGAAGAGACCACCACCGGCGTGCTGCGCCTGAACGACATGTCCGCCAAGGGCACGTTGATGTTCCGCGCCATCAACGTCAACGACAGCGTCACCAAGAGCAAGTTCGACAACCTCTACGGCTGCCGTGAAAGTCTGGTCGATGCCATCAAGCGCGCCACCGACGTGATGATCGCCGGCAAGGTCGCTGTGGTCGCCGGCTACGGCGACGTGGGCAAGGGCAGCGCGCAAGCCCTGCGTGCGCTCAGTGCGCAGGTGTGGGTGACCGAGATCGACCCCATCAACGCCCTGCAGGCCGCGATGGAAGGCTACAAGATCGTGACCATGGAATACGCCGCCGACAAGGCCGACATCTTCGTGTCGGCCACCGGCAACCTGAGCGTCATCACGCGCAAGCACATGGAAGCGATGAAGGACGAGGCCATCGTCTGCAACATCGGCCACTTCGACAACGAGATCGATGTGGCGATGTTGGCCGATTGCACCTGGGACGAGATCAAGCCCCAGGTCGACCATGTGGTGTTCCCTGACGGCAAGAAGATCATCATGCTGGCCAGGGGCCGGCTGGTGAACCTGGGCTGCGGCACCGGTCACCCCAGTTTCGTGATGAGCGCGTCCTTTGCCAACCAGGTCATCGCCCAGATCGAGCTGTTCCAGCACACCGAGCGCTACGAAAACGGCAAGGTCTACGTGCTGCCCAAGCACCTGGACGAGAAGGTGGCACGCCTGCATCTGAAGAAAGTCGGCGCCATGCTGACTGAACTCAGCGATGCACAAGCCGCCTACATCGGCGTCAGCAAGGCCGGCCCGTACAAGGCGGATACGTACCGGTATTGATCGGCCGGCGCTTGCCAGCCCCGCACCATGGCGCCAGAATGGCGCCATGGTGTCATTTTGGAGCTGAACATGCCCGTGAGCTTGTCTATCAAGGCCGTGCCTGACGAACTGGTGGAGCGACTGCGCCGCCGCGCGCAGGGCAACCATCGCTCGCTGCAGCGTGAACTGATGGCCATCGTTGAAGCGGCGGTGCAGCCGCTTGCGCATGCCACCAGAGAGGCGCACCCGATGCCAGCGCTCCCATCGGGTGCGTTGACCGTCAATGAATTGGAACCAGTCTGGCAGGTGGCGCCGCCATCGGCAGATGACGGGTTGTTGGACGAACTTGATCGCATCGTCGCCGGCAGCCACTGGGACGAAGCTCCTCTGCTCACACGCGATCAGTTGCACGACCGGCCACTGGCCCGCGAGCTCGATTTCGATGCGCGTCAGGCCGAGCGCGCGGCGGCGTCCAGGCGCGTGACGGGCAGCGTGTCATGACAGCAGCGCCTTACTTCCTGGATACCAACATCCTCATCTACGCCACGTCTCAAGCCGCCGACCACCTGCCCAAGCGCGAGCGCGCCCGCCGTTGGGTGGCCCGTGCCGACTGGGGCGTTTCCACGCAGGTGTTGATGGAGTTTTTCGCTCAAGCCCGCCGGGAAAAGCACGGCTTGTTGCCGACCGCGGCACAGGCTTTCGTTGAGCGCATTGCGGCGCGCCGCCCGGTGGTGGCTGTGGACAAGGGCATCGTGCTGGAGGCGCTTGCGCTGCGCCACCGCCACTACCTGACGCACTGGGATGCCGCCATCCTGTGCGCCGCCCGCCGGCTGGGTGCCGCGACCTTGGTCAGCGAAGACCTGGAAACAGGCCGCAACTACGAAGGCGTGACGGTGCTCAACCCCTTCTTGGCAGACGCACTGCCTGGAGGAGCCTGACATGGGCATGTTCGACACCATCCGTTGTGAACACCCGTTGCCTGATGGCTGTACGGCCAGCGAGTTCCAGACAAAGTCGCTGGATTGCATCTTGGAAACGTTCTGCTTGACGGCGTCGGGCCGCTTGCTGGATGCGCAAGGCGCCGACACCGGCCTGCACGGCGTGCTGCGCATGTATACCGGCGACAAGGCCGGGCGTTGGTGGGAGTACGAAGCCAAATTCACCGACGGGCAGCTGGTTCATCTGGTGCCTGCCTCGCAGGCGCGCTTCAGTGATGTCGGTCTGTCTCGATTCCAAGTTCAACCCGGTTCTCGCAAGGAGGCGCCGTGAGCGCATACACCCCCATCAGCTTCGAGTTCTTCCCCCCCAACACCCCCGTTGGCAGCGAAAAGCTCAAAACCGTGGTGGCCGACCTGGCGGCCGTGAAGCCCGAGTTCTTCAGCGTCACCTACGGCGCCGGCGGCAGCACGCGCGACAAGACGCTGGCCACCGTGAAGGACATCGCCGCACTGGGCCACGAGGCCGCGCCGCATCTGTCCTGCGTGGGCAGCACGGCGGAAAGCATCGCCGAGATCCTGGCCACTTACCGCGAGCAAGGTATTCGCAGGTTGGTGGCCCTGCGCGGCGACTTGCCCAGCGGCACGGCGACGGCGGGTGAATTTCGCTACGCCGCCGACCTGATCGAGTTCATCCGCAAGACGCAAGGGTCCGATTGGTTCATCGAAGTCGCCGCCTACCCGGAATACCACCCACAACAACGCTACGCGCGGCGCGACCTGGAGCACTTTGCGGCCAAGGTCAAGGCCGGGGCCGACAGCGCCATCACGCAGTTCTTCTTCAACTCCGACGCCTATTTTCATTTTGTCGACGAAGTGCGTGCGCTGGGCGTCACCGTGCCCATCGTGCCGGGCATCATGCCCATCCACAACTACGCGCGCATCGCGCAGTTCGCCCAGCGCGACGGCATCGAGATCCCGCGCTGGGTGGCTTTGAAGATGGAGGGCTATATGGACGACGCGGCCAGCGTCCGGGCATTCGGCATCGACGTCGTCAGCCGGCTGTGCGAGCGGCTGGTCGCCGGCGGCGCACCGGGCATCCACTTCTACACGCTCAATCAAAGCGCGCTGTCGCTGGAAGTCTGCAAACGGTTGTCGTGGGTGTGATCCACGCCGGCCCCACGTCGGGCCATGAAGAGCCCGCGGCCCTGCGCGACCAGTTTCTTCTGGAGCCCGGGCTCGTCTTCCTGAACCACGGCAGTTTCGGCGCCTGCCCGAAAGACGTGTTCGCCAATTACCAGCACTGGCAGCTCGAACTCGAACGCAACCCGGTGGCGTTTTTGGGCCGGCGTTCGGCGGCGCTGCTGGCGCAGGCACGCGCGCGACTGGCGGCCAGCCTGGGTGCTGCGCCGGTCGACCTGGTCTTCGTGTCCAACGCCACCACGGGCGTCAACACGGTGGCGCAGTCGCTGCGCCTGCAGCCCGGCGACGAGGTGCTGGCCACCGACCACGAATACGGCGCCTGCGACGCCACCTGGCAGCGTTTGTGCGCACTGGCCGGCGCGGTCTATCGGCGCGTCGAGATCCCGCTGCCCTTCGACGCCGAAACTTTCGTGGACCGCATGATGGCTGCCGTCACGCCGCGCACGCGCGTGGTGTTCGCCAGCCACATCACTTCGAACACGGCGTTGATCTTTCCCATCGCCGCGCTGTGTCAGGCCGCGCGCAGCCGCGGGTTGACGACGCTCGTCGACGGCGCGCACGCGCCAGGGCAGGTCGACCTGGACCTGGATGCACTGGGCGCGGACTTCTACACCGGCAACTGCCACAAGTGGCTGTGCGCACCCAAGGGCGCGGCCTTTCTGCACGTGCGGCCGGAACGCCAGGCCGAACTGCACGCGGGCGTGATCAGCTGGGGTTATGTCGCCGAAGCCTTGGCCAGCGGTTCGGCCAGCGAGGCCACCGGCGGCCACACCGGCTTGGACGCCTATGTGGGCCACACCGTGCTCGAACGGCGCCTGCAATGGCAGGGCACGCGCGACATCGCGGCCTACCTGGCCGTGCCGGCGGCGCTGGACTTCCTGGCCCGCCACGACTGGCCGCGCCACCGCGCGCGCAGCCGTGAGCGTGCCTTGACATTGATGCACCGCGTGGGCGCGCGCAATGGGCTGGCGCCCATCGGCCACGACAAAGACTTCGGCCAGATGGTGCCCATCCCCGTGCGCTGCACCGACCCCGAGGCATTGCGCGTGCATTTGTTCGACCAGCACCGCATCGAGGTGCCCGTCACGCAGCACGCCGGCCAGACTTTCGTGCGTGTGTCGGTGCAGGCCTACACGCAGGATGCCGAACTGCAGTTGCTCGAAGCCGCGCTGGCCGACGCCGGCGTGTAGCTTGCAGGGCGTGCGGTGTGGGGCGCCGGGTGATGCAGTCGTCGGTGCGCTGCGCTACTCGCCGCCTTCAACCTGCCAGGCCAGGCCTTCGTCGGTGAGCACGGTGTCCAGCGGCACGTCGTGCGGTTCTGCCTCCAGCCAGGGCAGGAAGCCCTGCGAATAGGCCAGCCCCACGGTGGTGGGCCGCGGCTGCAGCGCGCCCAGGGTGCGGTCGTAGAAGCCGCCGCCATAGCCCAGTCGCACGCCACGCGGGCCGTAGCCCACGCAGGGCACCAGCAGCAGCGACGGTTGGAACATGGGCGTGCCCCGGGGCTTGGGGATGCCGTAGGCGTCGTCTTCCATCTCGCAGCCGGGGTACCAGACCTGGAAGCTCAAGTGCTTGGTCTGCTTGTCCACCACGGGCAGGCCGATGCGGCGCTTGGGGTCGGCCTCGCTCCAGCGGAACAGCGCCGGCAAGGCGTCGAATTCGCCTTTGATGGGCCAGTACGCACCGATGGTGCTGTCCTGCCGGCCCAGCAGCCACACACGCAGCACCTCTTGGAGGTGCATGCCGCGCTGGTGACGGTCGATGAGGCTTTGGCGTTCGGCCTGCAGTTGCCGGCGCAGCGTCTTCTTGTCACGTGACGGTTCCAGATTCGGCAGCTCGAATGTCATGGTCCTCCCGTGGTGGCGGCAAAGCGGCTATTGTCGGGCCGCATGAGAGTCACCCCTTTTCATCGTTGCGTTGCAGCCGCCTCGGCGCTGGCCCTGTGCGGGGGCCTGGCGCTGCCCGTGGCAGCCCAAGGTGCCGACGAGGTGGTGCTGCAGGCACGCGAAGCGTTGCGGTCCAAGGACCGGGCCCGGCTGGCCAGCACGCGCGACGCGGCTGTGGCCGCCGCCCATCCGCTGGCCTCGTGGACGGCCTATTGGGAGCTGAGCAACCGGCTGTCCACCGCGCAGCAGCCCGAGCTGGATGCTTTCTACGCGCGCTGGCCGGCCACCTATGTCGAAGACCGGCTGCGCAACGACTGGCTGCTCGAACTCGGCCAGCGCCGCGACTGGGCCAACTTTCGCGCCGAGTTCCCGCGCTTTCGCATGAACGACGATCGCGACGTTTCCTGCTACGCCTTGTTGACGCAGCACCTGGGCGGGCAGGATGTGCGCGCGGCTGCCCGCGCTGCCTGGTGGGCGCAGCGCGACGGCGAAGACGGCTGCGCGCTGCTGGGCCGCACGCTGGTCGACGCCCGGGTCTTCAACGCCGACGACGCCTGGCAGGCCACGCGGCTGGCGGTCGAATTCAACCGACCGCGTGCGGCGCGCCTGTCGGCCGCACTCGTTTCCCCTGCGGTGGGTGCGGCGGTGGCCGATCTGTACAAAGACCCAGCGCGTTGGCTCAAGAGCCCGCCGGCGGGTGTGTATGCACTCAGCCTAGCGGATGTGGACGAGCTGAACATCCTGGCGCTGATGCGGCTGGCCGCCTCCGACCCCGAAGCGGCCATGAAGCTGCTAAAACCAGTCACGCTGCTGCGCCTGCCCCCGGCCCTGGCAGCCACGGCTTGGGCGCACGTGGGCAAGCAGGCCGCACTGAAGCGTCTGCCGCAGGCGGCGGACTGGAGCGCGGCGGCCTGGCTGCATGCCGCGCAGGCGGCCCAGGCCGGGTCGGCGACACCGATGTGGTCCGATGACCTGCTGGCCTGGCATGTGCGCGCCGCCCTGCAGCAGCCCGCCAGCGATGCCGAACGCTGGACACTGGTGCTGCGCGCCATTGACGCCATGAGCCCGGCCGAGCAGCGCGACGGCGCCTGGGTCTTTTGGCGCGCGCGCGCCCAGCTGGCGCAGGCCCGATCCGGCGTTGAAGGCGATGCCGTGCGCGTCCAGGCCCGCGCCGCACTGGCCGGGTTGGGCGCGCAGTTAAGCTTCTACGGCAAGTTGGCCACCGAGGCGCTGGGTGCGCGCGTCGCCCTGCCACCGCCCCCGGTGGCGCTGAGTGCGGCCGAGCGCGACGCGCCGCGCACCCAGCCGGGGCTGTCGCGGGCGCTGCGGTTGATCGACATCGGCCTGCGCAACGAGGGCGTGCGCGAATGGAACTTCTCGCTGCGCGGCATGAACGACCGCGAACTGCTCGCCGCCGCGCAGTGGGCCTGCGAGCGTGAAGTGTGGGACCGCTGCATCAACACCAGCGACCGCACGCGCGCTGAGATCGACATGGCGCAGCGCTTTCCCACGCCCTTCCGCGACCAGGTGCTGGCCCGCGCCCGCGAGATCGGCGTCGACCCGGCTTTCATGTACGGCCTGATCCGCCAGGAATCCCGCTTCATCGTCGATGCGCGCTCGCACGTGGGGGCATCGGGGCTGATGCAGGTGATGCCGGCCACGGCGCGCTGGACGGCCGGCAAGATCGGCCTGCCGTACCGCCCTGACATGATCAACGACCGCGATGTCAACCTGCGCCTGGGCGCCAGCTACCTGAAGCTGGTGCTCGACGACTTTAGCGGCTCGCAGGCCCTGGCCGCTGCGGCCTACAACGCCGGCCCCAACCGGCCGCGGCGCTGGCGCGAAGGCGCCACCGTCGAGCCCGCCGCCTGGGCCGAAGGCATTCCCTTCACCGAGACGCGCGACTACGTCAAGAAGGTGCTGTCCAACGCCGTCTATTACGCCGCGTTGCTGGCTGCACCCGCAGCGCCCGGCGCAGCCGGTGCAGCCATCTCGGCGGGCTCTGCGGGCGGCGCGGCGGCGCCCAGCCTCACGGTCCGCCTGGGCCCGTGGGTAGGGCCGCGCGGCGCGGGCGCGCCGCCCACCGACCGTGACCTTCCTTGAGATTGAACACACTCCCGCACATGAACAACGTTCTCGTCCTCGGTGGCACCGGCTTCGTCGGTCGCTCGGTTTGCGAACGTCTGGTCGAACGCCAGGCCGGCGCCGGCCTGGTGCGCGTGGCGACCCGGCGTCAGCAGCACGCCAACCGCGTGCGGGCCCTGCCGACGGTGGAGGTGGTGCAGGCCAACGTGCACGACGAGGCCGACCTGGCCCGGCTGCTGGTGGGGGTGGACGCGGTGGTCAACTTGGTGGCCATACTGCACGGCAGCGCCGACGATTTCGGGCGTGTGCACGTGCAGCTGCCGCAACGCCTGGCGCGTGCCTGCACGGCCGCGGGCGTGCAGCGGCTGGTGCATGTCAGCGCCCTGGGCGTGGGCGCGCAGGCGCCTTCGAACTACCTGCGCAGCAAGACCGCGGGCGAGGCGGCCTTGCGTGACTTAGGCGACTCGGGCCTGGCGCTGACGCTGCTGCGGCCGTCAGTCATCTTCGGCGCCGAAGACCGCTTACTCAACGTCTTCGCTCAGCTGCAGACGCTGGCGCCTTTCATCCCGCTGGCCGGCAGCGACGCCCGTTTCCAGCCGGTGTGGGTCGAAGACGTGGCGCGTGCCGTGGTGCATTGCCTGGAGCACGACGCCACCGTGGGCGGCGTGTACGAGTGCACGGGGCCCACCGTGTACACGCTGTCCGAACTGGTGCGCCTGGCCGGGCGTTGGTCGGGCCACGAGCGGGCGCAGCTGCCGTTGCCTGCATTCGCCGGGCGCCTGCAGGCCATGCTGATGGAGTTGCTGCCCGGCGAGCCGCTGATGTCGCGCGACAACGTCGACTCGATGAAGCAGCCCAATGTCGCCAGCGGGAAGGTGCCGGGGCTGGAGGCGCTGGGCATCACGGCCACGGCGCTGGAGGCGGTGGCGCCGGGCTACCTGGGCAGCAGTTTCGGCCGCGCCCGCATGGGGCGCTGGCGCGCCGGCGCCGGCCGCGGCTGATGCTGCATTCGGGGAAGCGCGCGACGTAGCATCTGCATCCCGGCCCGAAACCCGGCCCGCAACCAGGAGAGCCTGCATGTCGCTGCAACTGTTCGTCGGCAACAAGAACTACTCGTCGTGGTCGATGCGGCCCTGGGTGTTGATGCGCCAGCTCGACCTGCACTTCGAAGAGGTGATGCTGCGTTTGGACTTCACCGAGCATTCGCACTTCAGGCGCGAGGTGGCTCGCGTCAGCCCCGCCGGGCGCGTACCGGTGCTTGTGGACGACGGCTTCGCGGTGTGGGATTCGCTGGCCATCGTCGAGTACCTGCACGACAAGTTCCCCGGCCGCAACATCTGGCCCGACGACATCCGCCTGCGCGCCCGCGCCCGCTGCATGGCCGCCGAGATGCATTCGGGCTTCAGCGCCCTGCGCAGCCACTGCCCGATGAACATCGAAGCCCGCCTGCCTGAGGTGGGAGCGAAGATCTGGGCCGAACAACCCACCGTGCGTGCCGACTTGATGCGCATCGAACTGATGTGGGCCGAGGCCTTGCTGGCCAGCGGCGGGCCCTTCCTGCTGGGTGAGTTCAGCGCGGTGGATGCCATGTACGCGCCGGTGTGCATGCGCCTGCGCACCTACGCGCTGCCGGTGCCGTCGGTGGTGCAGCGCTACGTCGACCAGGTCGTGGCCACGCAGGCCGTGGCGGCCTGGATGGCCGACGCACTGGCAGAACATCACTGGGTGGCGGAAGACGACCCTTACCGCACCCAAACCGGCACCCAAACCCGCACCCAGCCCTGACGCGGCCGCCATGCGCCTGTACGTGGTGGGGGGTGCCGTGCGCGACGCCCTGCTGGGCTTGCCCGCCAGCGACCGCGACTGGGTCGCCGTGGGCGCTACGCCCGACGAGTTGGTGGCCCTGGGCTACAAGTCGGTGGGCCGTGACTTCCCCGTCTTCATCCACCCCGCCACGGGAGAAGAGGTGGCGCTGGCCCGCACCGAGCGCAAGAGTGGCCGCGGCTACCACGGCTTCACCGTGCACGCAGCACCCGGCGTCACGCTGGAAGAGGACTTGTCGCGACGCGACCTGACCATCAACGCCATCGCCCAGGCCGAGGACGGCACGCTCATCGACCCGTTCAGAGGCCAGCGCGACCTCGGCCAAAAAGTCTTTCGTCATGTCTCCCCCGCGTTCGTGGAAGACCCCGTGCGGCTGCTGCGCCTGGCGCGCTTGGCCGCGCGATTTTCGGACTTCACGGTGGCCCCCGAGACCCTGGCGCTGCTGGTGCAGATGGTGGCCGAGGGCGAGGTCGATGCCCTGGTGCCTGAACGGGTGTGGCAGGAACTGTCGCGCGGCCTGATGCACGGTCAGCCCAGCCGCATGTTCGACGTGTTGCGCGAATGTGGCGCATTGCCGCGCCTGCTGCCCGAGGTGGCGCGGCTGTGGGGCGTGCCGCAGCGGCCGGAGCACCATCCCGAGGTCGACACCGGCGTGCATTTGATGATGGTGCTGGACTGCTGTGCACGGCTGAACGCCCCGCTGCCCGTGCGCTGGGCCTGCCTGGGCCACGACCTGGGCAAGGGCACGACGCCTGCGGCCGACTGGCCGCGCCACATCGGCCACGAGGCGCGAAGTGCCAGGCTGGTCCGCGACTTGGGCCGGCGCCTGCGCGTCAGCGTGGAGTGCAACGAATTGGCCGACGTGGTGGCGCGTGAACACGGCAACGTGCACCGCAGTGGCGAGCTGAACGCCGCGGCGCTGGTGCGTTTGTTCGAACGCTGCGACGCACTGCGCCGCCCGCAGCGCTTCGCCGACCTGCTGCTGGCTTGCGAGTGCGACGCCCGTGGCCGCCTGGGCCACGAGGAAGACGTCTACGTGCCCGCCCGCCGCCTGCCGCCCTTGCTGCACGCGGCGCTGGCGGTCGATTCAGCCGCCGTGGCCGAGCCGGCTCTCGCACGCGGCTTGGCTGGCCCGGCCATCGGCGAAATGGTGCGCGCTGCCCGAATTCAAGCCGTGGCTCGGGCCGTGGCTCAGGCCGTGGATCAGTCCGTGTCCAAGCAAGCGGCCGACGCCTCGCCCGTCAAATCAGCAAGCCCAGCAGCATCGCCAGCACGGTGAGCACCACGGAACTCGTCAACGGCACGTACCACTCGCGGCCGCGCACGCGGAAACTGAAGTCACCCGGCAGCTTGCCCAGCCCGACCTTGCCCAGCCAGCCGCGCAGGCCGTTGAACAACAGGCACGCGAGCAGGAAGACCAGCAGCCAGCGCATGGGCGGCGCCTACAGCCGGTGAGTGCGGTCGCCCGCCGCGAAGCCGATCGGCTCGAAGGCGAGGCCACGGCCCAGCGCGATGACCTTGAACAGTTCGCCCATCTCGTGCTCGGTGATCAGCTGCTGCGCGGTCGACAGCGTGCGCGCGTCGGCGCCCTGCAGCAGGTCGAGCAGGCCGCAGTTGATGAGAAAACGCGCCTGGCTGGTGTAGCCCAGCACGTCCAGCCCGGCTTCTTGCGCGGTCAGGGCGATGCCGGTGAAGTCGACGTGCGCGGTGATGTCCTTCTCACCGGGGCGGTCCAGCGGGTCGGGGTCGCTGCGGTGGGCGTGGTGGCACATCAGCGTGCCGCCGGTGCCGTGGATGCGCTGCGGGTGGTAGTACTCGGCCTCGGGGAAGCCATAGTCGATGAACACGGCCATGCCGCGCGTGAGCCGTTCGCCCAGTGTGGCGATGAAGGCCTGGGCCTGGGGGTGAATTTCCACCACCGTGCCGGGCGCGAACCCGGTTTCCACGGGCGGGCGCAGCAGCGTGGGGCGGTCGGCCCAGGCCAGCCGGCCGGCCAGCCAGCTCACCCCGCGCTCGAGCCAGGCCTGGCCGTCCCAGTGCAGCAACTGCACGGGCATTGCGTCCAGCACCTCGTTGCCCAGCACCACGCCGCGCATGTCGGCCGGCCAGTTGTCCAGCCAATGCACCTGGTCGCCATAAGGGGCCAACCGCTCGGCTTGGCGTGCGCGCAGCGTGCCGGACAGGTCGACGATGCTGTAGCGGCGCACGCGCGGCCCCAGTGCGCCGAGCACCTGCGCCGCCAGCGCGCCGGTGCCGGCTCCGAACTCGAAGACTTCATCGGCCTCGGCGGCGTCCAGCGCCTGCGCCACCTGGCGTGCCAGCGTGGCGCCGAACAGCGGCGAGAGTTCAGGCGCGGTGACGAAGTCGCTGCCCGATCCCGGCCACGGGCCGATCTGGTCGCTGCTGCGGCTGTAGTAGCCCAGGCCGGGTTCATACAGGGTGATCGCCATGTAGCGGTCGAAGGGCAGCCAGCCGCCTTGCCCGTCGATGGCCGCGCGCAGGTGCCGGACGAGGCACGCGGACGAACGCGCCGATAAACTCTCTGCCCCGGGTGATGACATCCGCTGCATTGTAGGAATCGATGGAATCCCGACCCGTCGTACTCGTCACCGGCGCTGCCCAGCGCATCGGCCGCGATATCGCGCTCGACCTGGCCGCCCACGGCTGGGCCGTGGCTGTGCACTACCGCAGCTCCGCCGCGGCTGCGGCCATGACCGTGGCCGAGCTGCGCGCCGCCGGCGGCACGGCCCAGTCCTTTGCCGCAGACCTGGCCGACGAAGCCCAGTGCATGGCGCTGCTGCCTGCCGTGCAGGCCGCCATGGGGCGGGTGGATGCGGTGGTCAACAACGCGTCGCTGTTTGAATACGACGATGTCGAATCTTTTAGCGTCAAGGCGATGGAAGCGCACTGGCGCGCCAACACGGCGCCGGCCATCCTGCTGGCGCGCGCATTGCACGCCGCACTGTCGCCGGGGGCGCAGGGCGTGGTGGTGAACCTGCTCGACCAGAAGCTGTGGAATCCGAACCCCGACTACCTGTCGTACACGCTCAGCAAGGCCGCCCTGCAAGCCGCCACCACCTTGCTGGCGCAGGCCCTGGCGCCACGCCTGCGAGTGTGCGGCCTGGCGCCGGGCGTGACGCTGCTGTCCGGCGAAATGAGCGGCGCAGAGTTCGGCGCCTCGCACCAGATGACGCCGCTGCACCGCAGTTCCACCCCGCAGGACGTGGCGCGTGCCGTGCGCTTTCTGCTCGAATCCCCCGCCATCACCGGCACCACGCTGCTCGTGGATGGCGGCCAGCACCTGCAACCGCAGGCCCGCGACGTGATGTTCATGGCGCGCGACGCCGCACCGAAAGCCCCCTGATGCACAGTTTTCTGGACCACCCGCAACTCGGCCGCTGCCGCCGCCTGTTCCTGCAGGACTACGAGGTGTTGATCAACATCGGCGTGCACGATTTCGAGAAGAAAGGCGAGCAGCGCGTGCTGATCAATGTCGACCTCTACGTGCGGTTGGCCGAGTCGACACCCACGGCAGACAGGCTCGACGAGGTGCTTGACTACGACTTCATCCGCCGCAGTGTGATGGGCCGCGTGGCGCGCGGCCATATCCATTTGCAGGAAACTTTGGCCGACGACCTGCTGGCTCTGATGCTGGCGCACCCGAATGTGGCCGCGGCGCGGGTGTCCACCGCCAAGCCCGACGTCTACCCCGATTGCGCCGCCGTGGGCGTGGAAGTCTTCGGCATCAAGGAGAGCGTGCTGTGAACCGCGTCAGCGCCTCTGAGACGGCCGCACTCGGCGGCGGTGGCGTCATCGTCGCCGCAGAACCCCTGCCAGGCGGTTTCGTGGCCGCGCGCAAGGCCGCTTTCGAAGCCAACAAGCTGAGCAAGAAGCTGCACCGGCAGATGGGCCTGGCCATCACCGACTTCAACATGATCGAGGCCGGCGACAAGGTCATGGTGTGCCTGTCCGGCGGCAAGGACAGCCACGCGTTGCTTGACCTGCTGATCTCGACGCGCGAACGCGCGTCGATCGACTTCACGCTGATCGCCGTCAACCTCGACCAAAAACAGCCCGGCTTTCCCGAACACGTGTTGCCCGACTACTTGCGCAGCCGCGGTGTCGACTTCCACATCGAGCAGCAGGACACCTACGGCATCGTCAAGCGCTTGGTGCCCGAGGGGCAAACGATGTGCAGCCTGTGTTCGCGCCTGCGCCGCGGCATCTTGTACCGGGTGGCAGGTGAACTGGGTGCCACCAAGATCGCGCTGGGCCACCACCGCGACGACATCGTGGTGACGATGCTGATCAACATGTTCTTCGGCGGCCGGCTCAAGGGCATGCCGGCCAAGCTGGCCAGCGACGACGGCCGCCACATCGTCATCCGCCCGCTGGCCTACATCGCCGAGACCGATCTGGCGCGCTGGGCTGCGCACCGCGCCTTCCCCATCATCCCGTGCACGCTGTGCGGCAGCCAGAACGACCTGCAGCGCGTGCAGGTCAAGCGCATGATCCTGGACTGGGAGCGCCAGTACCCGGGGCGCATCGACAACATGCTGCGGGCGATGGGGCATGTCACGAAGTCTCACCTGATGGACCGGAACCTGTACCCCTTCACCACGCTCCAAGCCACAGGCGCGGCCGATGCCGGCGGCGACCACGCTTTCGACGACGAACCCTGCGCCCCGCCGGCGACCAGCGTGCACTGGCATGCGGCGGCGCCCACATCACAGGAGGATTGAATGACCCGATCTATCACCCGACGAGGCGCCGTGCTGCTGAGCCTGGCGCTGAGCCTTGCACTGTTGGGTAGCTGCGCCAGCCTGCGCAACGTGACCAGCGACGTGTCCAGCTTCGGCGAGTGGCCGGCCGAACGCAAAGCCGGCAGCTACGCCTTCGAACGCCTGCCTTCACAGGCAGCGCGCCCTGCCGAGGCCGATGCGCTCGAAGCCGCCGCCCTGCCGGCACTGCGAAAGGCCGGCTTCACACCCGCGGCGGCGGGCGCCGCGCCGGACGTGCTGGTGCAGTTGGCCGCACGCAGCCAGCGCAGCGACAGCGGGGCCTGGAACGACCCGCTGTGGTGGCGTGGCGGCTTCGGCTATTTCCGCCACGGGCCGTGGCTGTCGCCTCGATGGAGTCTGTCGATGCGGTCCGACTTCGAACGATTCGACCGCGAGGTGGCCGTGCTGCTGCGCGACCGCGCAAGCGGCAAGCCGCTGTTCGAGGCGCGCGCCGTCAACGAAAGCAATCTGGACGCGGCAGATGCCACCACCCTGGGCGCGATGTTCGAGGCCGCGCTGATGGACTTCCCGCGGCTGGGCATCAACCCGCGGCGCGTGACGGTGGCGCCACCGCCCTGAACGATCAGCTGGGCGGGCTGGCCAGGGCGCGCATGTCGCCCTCCCAGCCTTTCAGCTTGTCGCGCGCGCGCTGCCGCTGCGCCGGCGAGGCGGCGTTGTGGATCTGCGCGGCCATGTTGCAGTTGTAGTCGGCCAGTTTCTGCTGGTAAGCGCGGTAGTCGGGGTTGGATGAACGCTCCATGCGTTCGGTCAGCGTGCGCAGCGCGGCCAGACGCTGGTCGCGGTCGGCTTTGTCGGCGCCCAGCCGACGCAGCGTCTGCATCGTGTCGCGGTGGCGGCGCTGGCGTTCGGCCAGCCACACCTGGGCGTCGAAGGGTGACGCGGCCACGCCGGCAGTGATCACCCGCAACTGCGCTTCATCCAGCTTGCCGTAGAGCTGCTCGGCGCGTTCGCGGGCGCGCTTGAGCGACTGCTTTTGCCGCACCGCCGGGTCGGGCTGCAGGAATTCTTCGCGCATTTCGTCCGTGCGCTTCACGTGTCGCTGTTCGATGTGTTTCCACTGCGCTTCGCCCATCGCGGGCAGCACGTCGGCGGCCAGGACCAGGGCGCGGTCGATGGCGGGTTCGAGCTTCTCGCGCACGGCGGTCTGCCAGCGGCAGACATCAGTCGGTGATGTCGGTGCCAGCACTGCCTGCTGGGCGCTGGCCAGAAAGGCCGCGTACTCGGGAAGCTGGCTGGGCCGGTGCCAATCGAACCAGCGGTCGATGGCTTCACGGGCCAGCGGGGCCTGTTCACGGTCGAAGTCGACATAGCCGTCCAGCCACCACCAGGCCAGTTGCGGGCCGTTGTTGTAGCCCACGCGCACAGCGGTGCAGCCGCTCAACAACCAAAGCGCCATGCCGATAATCACGGCATTTGCGAAAGAGGACGGCATGGCTCTGAACGTGGTGATCATGGCAGCGGGCAAGGGTACCCGAATGA